>Ga0315315_10006608_pt1 | contig 10719 bp, 11 predicted proteins | sample M140m3416metaG_FD_203699 | JGI IMG/M metagenome (GOLD analysis project Ga0315315, IMG submission 203699) | Ammonia-oxidizing marine archaeal communities from Monterey Bay, California, United States - M1 40m 3416 | ecosystem: Environmental > Aquatic > Marine > Intertidal zone | place: USA... | reverse complement strand
TAACCCTGATAAAAATGATGTTTTAATAAAATTCATTTTTTTTACTATTAATTAAAATCTTCCCACTCAGAAAAGTTATAATTTAAACTACATTTTAGATCGTTGACATCTTTATAATAGATGCTTCTTAAATATTCTCGAGAATGGTCATCTAGCTTTTTAAATTTTAACTCTTTCTTGAACCATTTCTCAATTATAAATTTCATAATATATTTTATATCTGATCTGCTTTTTTTTGGCAATAAATATTTAACATATTCGGTATATTTCATTTTTCCAGAAGAAGATTTTCTGATAAAATGATATGCACTTGGAAAAACTATTTTTCTTGTTTTATTAGATGCAATTTCTTTAATTCCATTTATTGGACTAACTCCAATAAAATCAAAACATTCGTTCAAAGTAGATAGTTTATTTTTTAATAATTCTTCAAAAGTTATAATTTTAATATTCTCCTTACCAAAATTATCTAAAAATCTATTTATCCATCTGTTATATAGGCCAAACTCATAATAATATTTCGGATAATCGTCGTATTCTTCAAAGTTAAATTCTGCCCCATTATTAATTATTTCATCAAGGTTGTTTTTTTCTAAACCTAAACCCTTCATCCAGTTTACATGAGAAAAATATCTATCAATAGGATTTCTTAAAATAAAAATAAATTTTGGAGGTTCTTTGTAATTATTTTTCACATTATTTATAAAGCTATCATAGTACATGTACGCTGTACTAGATTCGCCTTTAAATTTTTTTTTATTATCGAATAAATTTTGATAATTGTGCTTCTCAGTATTTCCAAATCTCTTAAAATTTTTATTTTTCCAATAACCAGGTTCCTTGACAGATGACATAGATATTTCAGGATGGGTGTTCAGCATATCATGCAGAGTAGTTGTTCCAGATTTTGCTGCTCCTGGAATAAAAAAATTAGGCTTTAAATGTTCAATTAATTCTCCCAAGCCTTCAAATATTTTTTAGTGATAACATTATAGTCGTGATACTTTAAAATAAATTCTCTTGCATTTTTAGAGATCATTTTTATCTTTTCTGGGTTTTCAATTAACCAAGATAATTTTTCAACCAAATATGAAACATCAGGCATTGCATTAATAACGACATAATCTTCTACAATATTATAATGTTCTCTCCATTCTTTTTCGGCACCAGTCAATACTACTTTACCCATCGCCATAGCTTCTAGTGCATTATAACCCTGGTCGTATGCATATACTTGATCCAAAAGGATATCGCAATTTTTTACATTTTTTATATGCTCTGAGTAAGCCAGGTCAGTTGTTCTTATAATTTCAACTTTATTTGAATACTTAGCTTCAATAATTGATAATGACTTTTTAAAAAATTTATTCCCTTTCTTTAATTTATTCTTTGAGTTAATTGCGTGTAGTATTACAATTTTTTGGTTGAAAGATTTACCATCTTCATTTAATGTATCAATATCAATAGGATTAGGTATCATTCCAAGATATTTTTTAGAATTGAGGTAAGGAATATGATAATCTAGGTCAGAAGAAATGATTCCTTGAGTATTTCGTTCAATATAATTACTTAGTTTACTATGATCTGAATCCAGATATTTTAATATGTGTCGGTATTCTTTTTTTAAAGAATTATTTTCAAAATAAGGGGTTAGTATGGAGTATTTAAATTTTTTATCATTCGCATAACTTATACTTTTATGATCCACACCACAGGCTAATAAGAAAACCTTCTCATTATTTTTAAAAACATGTTTTAGAAGGCTAATCTCTAGATTCGCTGATGTATTAAATGGCCTTTCGTTTATGAGCTGTACAATATCAAAATCAGCTAAATTTTTTATTATTTTTTTGGATTTAAAATAAATCTCTAATTCGTTTAAACTAAACTTAAAAACCTTGTCTATGATTTTAGCAATAATCTTTAAAAATTTGTTTTCAAAAATCGTTGACTTTATTAAAATATCTACATCATATTTTTTAAAACCATCTCCACTTCCAAGCAGAATAACTTCGTGACCCAGATTTAACAATCCTTTTTTTAAAGAATTATGAAGATTGCTATATTCTCCAATAAGTAAGATTTTCATTATATTGTTCTCAGTACTGTCAAATATAATTTTTTAATGACACAAGTATTAAAAAAATCAAAGAATTTACAGATCTTAATTTCTACAAAAGGGAAAAAGGACTTGACATTTTTAGATAAAATGTTTAAGAACTGCAAACCAATGGATTATTCCATTATAGTTGTTGATCAATCTGAATCTGAAAAAGATTTGAGTACTATTTCTGAAAAATTTGATATAAAATATTACAACATTCAGGCAAATGGCTTATCAAATAGTAGAAATTTTGCAATTTCAAAATCAAGCGGTGCTATATGCTTATTATGTGACGATGATGTTATTTATGAAAAAGACTTCTATGAAATCATTATTAATTCGTTCGATCAAAATGACTCAGATGTAATTACTTATTACGCAAAAAATGACAATGGCTCTCTTTTCAAAGACTATCCTTCACTAATTAACCATAATTACAAATCCATTTCTTATATAAATTCATTTTTAATAGCATTTAAAAGGGAAAAGATTGTTGCTAATAATATTAAATTTGACCCTTTATTTGGACTTGGCGCTATCTTTCAAACAGCTGACGAATACATTTTTTTAAGAAATATTCTTGAAAAGAAACTAAGAATAAGATCTTGTCCTAAAATTATTTTAACACATCCCACAGAAAGCTCAGGCCAAGATGCTGGTATTGATAAAAATATTTTTGCTAGGGCAGCAATTTTTTATAAGTTTTACGGTTATGTATCTTATGTAAAGCTTATACATCATATCTTTTTATTAAAGAGAAAAAACATGATATATTTTAATGAAATTATATCGAAGTTTATGGTTGGACTCAAAGGAATTAAAAAATTTAAATCATTAAAATGAATACGATTAAAGATGTAAAAATTATAGATATTCCTAAAATTATTGATCCCAAAGGAAGAGGTAAGCTTTCAGTTGTTGAAAAAAACATAATTCCTTTTGATATCAAAAGAGTTTATTATTTATATGATGTTCCAAGTGATGCCTATAGAGGGGGGCATGCCCATAAAAACTTAATTCAATTTATGATTCCACTGAGTGGAAGTTTCGAGGTTTTGGTTGATGATGGAGCTAACAAAACAAAAATCATGCTCAACAAACCTCATAAAGGTCTATTAATCCCTAAAGGTATTTGGAGAGAGATGGATAATTTTTCGTCAGGAGCCGTGTGTGCTGTATTGGCCTCAGACTATTTTGATGAGGAGGATTATTTTAGAGATTATAATGAATTCAAAAAATTTAAGAATCTTTAATATTACACAAATAGTCCAATCTGAAAATATCAAATAAAAATAAACTTGGAGTTTGACTATTTAAACTATTATTGATCGAATTTCTAAATAGTGCTGAAAACTTTAAAAATAATTTTTTTAAAAGAAATTTTTCCAGAAAAATAAATGCACTTAAAATTGAAATATCGTGAGTTTTAATTTTATTCTCTCTATAATTTCTGTAGAGATTATCTAACGCTTTTTTAGTTTTTTCAATAAATATTTTATTTTCTTCAATTTCATTTACAGAGACTTCATTATCAACGTGAACTACATTTATTTTTTTCTCTTTCAATATTGAGCCAAGCATATAATCATTTCCATATGAGGAATTAGTTATCTCTGAAAAAATACTTAAAATTAGCTCTCTTTTCACCATAAAATTTCTTGATGACATAAATTTGTATGGGGATTTATTTCTTGTTACAGACTTTTTAGCTTCTCTGTTTTTACCAAATTCATATCTTAAAAAATTATTTTCACTGCCCTTTGGTTTATCGAAAAAACATCCTCCAAAAACAATCGAATCTTTGTCTATTAATTCAATATACTTGGTTAAAAAGTAATCAGATGGAGTAGTGTCAACATCAATAAAAATTACCCAATCGTATTGGGCACTCTCAGCAAGTAAAACTCTATTCTTAACCCTCCCGATATTTTTCTTTGTTTCTATGAATTTACAATTAGTGAGTAAATTTATTTTTTGATTATGCTCGTTTTTGGATGAGAATGATCCGTCGTCAATACATATTATTTCAAAATCAATATTTAAAATTAATGCCTGTTTTTCAATTTTACTTACGATTGGATAAGCATCATAATCATAACATGGAATTAGAATGGATATCATGAGTATATTTTTTCAATTTCAAGATCTTTTCTTTCCATCTCATCTACTAATCCATTTCTACATCGTAAAATTCTTCCATTGTATTTTTTCAATAAACTAAAATCATGAGTAGCCATTAAAATGGTATTTCCATTTTCGTTTATTTCCCTTAATACCTCCATAATTTCTATACTGCTCTTTGGGTCTAAATTTCCTGTAGGCTCATCAGCTATAATAATTTTTGGATTATTTAAAAGGGATCTTGCTATGGCAACCTTTTGTTTTTCTCCTCCTGAAAGTTGGCTTGGAAATTTATTTGCGTGATCTGTTATGTGAACTTTGTTCAGACATAATTCAATTTTTTCTTTTCTCTCATTCTTATTTTTCCAACCAGTTGCTTTTAAAACAAAATCTAAATTATCGTATACATTTCTGTCTTTAAGTAATTGAAAGTCTTGAAAGATTATGCCGATTTTTCTTCTTAGTTCAGGAATGTTTTTGTTTTTGATTAAAGAAAGATTAGTTTTTGAAATAACAGCTTCCCCGCTAATTATTTTTTTTTCAGAATACATGGATTTTAATATACTAGATTTGCCAGACCCAGTTTTACCTATAAGAAACACAAATTCACCTTTATTTATTTTTAAATTAAGATCCTTTATTTTCAATTCAGATTCTAATTTAATTTCTGCATTTTTATATTCTACAATTAGATTATCCATTAGTCATTTTTGTTATGATAAATTAAATACTTCTTTCTCATTAATTTAAATTTATCTAAATCTTTTTTCCAACTTTTTCTGATTTCATTCTCTGGAATTCCATTAATAATTTGCTTTTTTAATTCATTTACACCAGCAAGTTTTACAAAATAAGAATTAAAAAATTCATCCTTTTTAGTACTTCCGTTAAAAGCATCAATGATATATTTTAAATTTATCTTTTCAAGCTTTTTGGTTTCGACTAAATTTTTACCATAACATAAGATATTTTCATGCTTTGGATATTTTGAACCTAAATTTTTTTTTGGGGTAAACTTAAATTCATTTAATTTTTTATTTAAAAATGGACTTCCATAAATTTGAAATTGCATATTAGTTCCTCTTCCCGCACTAATATTTGTTCCCTCAAACAAACAAAGAGATGGATACAGGTTCACCGATGATTTATTAGGTAAGTTTGGGGATGGTTTAATCGGGAGTTCATAAACCTTATTTCTGTCATAGTTTTTTAGTTTAACCACATAAAGTTCAGATTTAATACCATTGGTCAACCACTCTTCCTGATTTATCATATTTGCATATTCTCCGATAGTTAGGCCATAGACTATGGGAACTTCATGCATTCCAACGAAACTCTTATTATCTAAATTTAAAACAGGCCCATCAACATAATGCCCGTTAGGATTAGGTCTGTCAAGAATTATTAATGGAATATTATTTCTAGCAGAAGTTTCCATAACATAATGTAATACAGAAATATGTGTATAAAACCTAACCCCAACATCCTGGATATCAAATATTAAAACATCAATATCCCTAATATCATTGTCATCTATTTCTCCATAATTCCTATTTTTTCCATGAAGAGATATAATCTTTAAACCTGTCCTTAAGTCTATCTCATCGTCTACATTTGCTCCATTAGGTTCAGTCCCTCTGAACCCATGTTCTGGTGCAAATATTTTCTTTATATTAAAATCTAAGCTTAACAAAGAGTCTATTAAGTGGGTGTATGAATCATTCTCTTTAAAAATTACAGATGTGTGGTTTGCAATAACCCCAATTCTTTTATTTTTAATAAGATTTTCATAATTAGATATTTGGCTGGCCCCAACAATAACATTAGATTTAAGTTCGTTAATTTTGTTATCAGCAATAACATAATAACCAGATCCAATAACGATTAATAATAAAAGAATTAAGTTTTGAATTTTGAACATTTTTTGACAAAAAAAATTATTGATGCTAAACCATATAAAAATAGTATTTCAGCACCAATAATAAAAATTGGAGTGCTTGCAATTTCAATAAGTGTTCTAGTTATGATGGTTTCGGTTGCCGTTGGTCTTGGAATGCAAAAAGAAATTAAAGATAAAATTTCTTCAATCGAAGGGCATATAAATATTAGCAGTTTTAGGAATATAGCAAATGAGAATTCAATTAATTCAATCGTTCCAAATCAGGAATTTTTAAATTGGCTTGACAATATTCCTGAAATTTCTAGAGTTGAAAAAATTATTACAAAATTTGGGATTTTTAGAACTACAAATGAATTTGAAGGAGGATATTTTAAAGGAATCTCAGCTGAATATAATTTTTCTGAAATAGGAAGATTTATCGTTGATGGAGAATTAATTTTAAAAGCCGATGAAGTCACAAATAATGTAGTTATATCACAAATTTTATCAGATAAGTTAAGATTAAATGTTGGGGATAATTTCCAAATGTTATCATCAAAAAATCAAGATGACATGCCCTCAGTCACTGGATTCAAAATTTCAGGTATTTATAATTCTGGTTTTGAAGAATTAGATTCGAAGTACATATTTGGGGATTATAGACATATTCAAAGAATTAATAAATGGGATAAAAACGAAATAAGTTCAATTGAAATTCATTTAAATAATCATTCTGATTTGGACTTGGTTTCAGACATGGTGTATTTAAATTCGCCCTCTGATTATGATGTTGTAAGTTCTAAGGAAAAATATTTTTCAATTTTTGAATGGATAAAATTATTTGATAAAAATATTGCGGCTATACTTTTCATTATGACTCTAGTAGCATCAATTAATATAATATCAGTTCTTTTGGTTCTAATACTTGAAAGAATAAATATGATTGGAATTTTAAAAGCCTTGGGTGCAAAAAATTCATCTATTAGAAAATATTTTATTTATACCTCAATGTATTTAATTTTTAGAGGTATTCTTATTGGAAATTTTATTGGAGGGTTTTTAATTTTTATTCAGCAAAGGTTTAAAATAATTTCATTAGACTCTAAAATTTATTATGTTGATACAGTTCCAATATTTTTTAAATTTTCTCATTTTTTATATTTGAATCTTTTGATTCTTTTTGTTTGTTTTTGCGCAATAATAATACCCAGTTTCTTGGTTTCAAAAATTAATCCAAAGGATACAATTAAATTTAATTAATTCATTAAAATCATATACATTAAATTATATTTGCAATCCATAAATGAAATACTTTAATAATTTAATTGATTCGATTGGAAATACTCCAATGATTGCTATAAATAAATTAGCAAAAGATCTTCCTTGTAAAGTATATGCAAAATATGAAACATTTAATCCAGGAAATTCTGTAAAAGATAGAATTGGTCTTAAAATGGTTATTGACGCAGAAAAAAAAGGTCTTCTTAAGCCTGGTGGGACTATTATTGAAGGAACATCTGGAAATACCGGAATGGGATTAGCTATTGCAGCGGTTGCAAAGGGATATAAATGTATTTTTGTCACATCTGATAAGCAGTCTAGTGAGAAAATTGATATTTTAAAAGCCTTTGGTGCCGAGGTAATTGTTTGTCCTACCAATGTTGAACCTGAAGACGAAAGATCATATTACTCCGTTTCAAAGAGATTATCTGAAGAAACTGAAAATTCATGGTACGTAAATCAATATGACAACCCCAGTAATGCTATTGCTCATTACGAATCAACAGGTCCTGAAATATGGGACCAAACAGATGGTAAAATCACACATTTTGTTGTGGGTGTAGGCACAGGAGGAACAATTTCAGGAGTTGGAAAGTATTTAAAAGAAAAAAATCCTAATATTAAAATATGGGGTGTTGACTCTTACGGGTCGGTATTAAAAAAATATCATGAAACCGGAGAATTTGATAAGAATGAAATTTATCCATATGTAACTGAAGGAATTGGAGAAGACATGTTACCAGAAAATGTAAATTTTGAAATTATTGATGGTTTTACAAAGGTTACCGATAAGGATGCTGCTATATATTGCAGAAAATTATTGAAAGAAGAAGGAATGTTTTTAGGTAATTCAGCTGGGGCAGCAATTAAGGGTGTACTACAATTAAAGGAAAATTTTAATCCCGAAGACTTGGTTGTGGTTTTATTTCATGATCATGGCAGCAGATATTTAAAAAAGATATACAACGATGATTGGATGCGTGAAATGGGTTACATGTAATTTAATTTTCATAAATCTATTTTTTTCCCCATATTGTCCTTCATTAAATAACTAAACATGAAAAGATATCTTTTATCATTTATTATACTTTTAAATTCTTTAACCACAAATGCACAAGAGAAGGGATTAGATCAAAGAATTGATGAGGCTTTCAAGCCAATTTCTGATTTTTTTAGTTCCGTTGTTTTCTTCGAAATTGCAGGTACCCCATTTGTAATTTTGCTTCTCGTAGGTAGTGCAATATTCTTTACAGTATATTTTGGATTTCCTAACATTAGATATTTTTGGACATCAATCAATGTAGTTAGAGGAAAGTATGACGATTTAGACAAAAGTGAATCTGGCAGTAAAGAAGGTGAAGTTTCTCACTTTCAAGCGCTTGCAACTGCAGTGTCAGGAACAGTAGGAAACGGTAACATTGCTGGGGTTGCCTTAGCAATTGCTCTGGGTGGTCCAGGAGCTACTTTTTGGATGATAGTATGTGGATTACTGGGTATGTCAACCAAATTTGTTGAATGTACTTTAGGAGTATATTTTAGGGATGTAGATAAGGATGGTGTAGTTTACGGTGGGCCAATGTATTATATAAGTAAAGGTCTAGAATCTAAAGGCTTTAAAAAATTAGGAACTATTGCGGGAAGTCTATTTGCAGTATTCTGTATTGGAGGATCTTTTGGAGGAGGAAATGCCGCGCAATCTAATCAGGCTACAATTGTTTTAAAAGATTTATTTGGTTATGAATCAACTTTTGCCGGCGCAATGATAGGAATTGTTTTAGCTGCTTTAGTTGGTATTATAATTATCGGTGGAATAAAAAGAATTGCATCGGTTACTGAAAAAGTTGTTCCTTTTATGGCATTGCTCTATATCTTGGCATGTATCTACATTTTAGCTATAAATATTTCATTTGTTGACGATGCTATTGCATTAATTATCAAAGAAGCATTTAATCCAACAGCAGTTGGGGTAGGTGGTGTAATCGGAGTTTTAATGGTTGGATTTAGACGAGCAGCTTTTTCAAATGAAGCAGGGGCAGGATCAGCTTCAATTGCACACTCGGCAGTTAAAACCAAGTATGCAGCTTCTGAAGGATTGGTAGCATTACTAGAGCCATTCATTGACACAGTTGTTATTTGTACAATGACAGCCTTGGTAATAATTACATTTAATTCAACAGGTGCATTTGTATATGGCGGTGATGGAATGGGTGGGGTTATGATTGATGGTGTAATGTATGAAGGAGCTGGAATTACCTCTCAGGCGTTTGCACAGTATATACCATATTCTGATATATTTTTAACAATTGCTGTCGTTTTATTTGCTGTTTCCACAATGATATCATGGTCTTATTACGGATTGCAATCATGGAAATTTTTATTTGGTAGAGGAAAAGCCGCGGATATGACATACAAGATTTTATTTTTAGTTTTTGTGATTATCGGAGCTGCAGCAAGTATGAATTCCATATGGGCATTCTCTGATGCGATGATTTTTGCAATGGTTTTCCCAAATATGATAGGTTTATATTTCTTATTTCCGATTGTTAAGGAGCAACTTAATAAATATCTTGAGGCGATAAAAAATTAATTTTTTATCATTAAAATCTTTTGTTAGATTATTTTTAGTTTATATTTGCACCTTTAATTCTAAAGAAAGGAGGTTTGTAATATGCTAATAATACCAATTAAAGACGGAGAAAATATCGACAGAGCATTGAAGCGTTTCAAGAGAAAGTTTGACAAAACTGGAACTAAGAAATCTTTGCAAACCAGAAAAGAGTTTATAAAGCCTTCGGTTAAAAGAAGAGCTGAAATACAAAAAGCACAGTATGTGCAAACTCTTAGAGACAACGAAGATATTTAATCATTTTCTCATTTACATTACTTTTAAATTACTATTATTTATAACTTTATAGATTATAGTTATTATGGAATTTCAATCTTTTCTTGATTATCTCTTATTAGAAAAAAAATACTCAGAAAAAACGATTGTTGCATACAAAAATGATTTACAATCATTCAGGATTTTTAACCTGAAAGAGTTTTCACAAAATTCGATAAAAAATGCTGTTTATTCCCAAATTAGGTCATGGGTTGTTTTTTTAGTAGATACTGGAATCACAAACAAAACCATCAATAGAAAAATTTCTTCCCTTAATAGTTACTATAAGTTTTTACTTAAAACAGACACAATAAGTAAAAACCCTCTTTCATCTCATAAGGCATTAAAAACAAAGACAACAATTCAATTACCTTTCTCTGAATCTGAAATTGACGAAGTTTTAAAATCGGTAAATTTTCAAGATAATTTTGAAGGACACAGAGATAGATTGAT
>Ga0315315_10006606_pt1 | contig 10720 bp, 10 predicted proteins | sample M140m3416metaG_FD_203699 | JGI IMG/M metagenome (GOLD analysis project Ga0315315, IMG submission 203699) | Ammonia-oxidizing marine archaeal communities from Monterey Bay, California, United States - M1 40m 3416 | ecosystem: Environmental > Aquatic > Marine > Intertidal zone | place: USA... | reverse complement strand
ATCATCGGGTCATAGTGAGGACTAATCTCGTCCCCCTCCTCAACTCCCGTGTCGATTCGAACCTGGCTTGATCCTTCGGGATAGCGGAGACTACGGAGCCGTCCGATCGACGGAATAAAGCCTCGCTCGGGGTCCTCTGCATAGATTCGTGCTTCAAGCGCATGGCCCCGAATCGACAACTCGGCCTGCGCTTTTGGAAGCGGCTCATTCGCCGCGACCCGCAGCTGCCACTCGACGAGGTCTTGCCCCGTGATCATCTCGGTCACCGGGTGCTCGACCTGGAGGCGCGTGTTCATCTCCATGAAGTAGAACTGCCCGTCCGAGGCAACGATGAACTCAACCGTACCCGCACCGACGTAGTCCACGGCTCGGGCCGCTTCGACGGCTGTCTTTCCCATCGCCTCGCGCTGCGAAGCAGGCAATCCGGGCGCAGGCGCTTCCTCGAGCACCTTTTGGTGTCGACGCTGCACCGAGCAGTCTCGCTCGAAGAGATGGACGACATTCCCTTGCTGGTCGGCAAAGACTTGAATCTCAATATGGCGCGGATGTTCGAGATAGCGTTCGACTAGCACTCGATCATCGCCGAAAGAAGCCTTCGACTCTCGACGACAAGATTCGAGCGCGTCAGCGAAGTCCTCCGCCGCCCGCACGATGCGCATTCCTTTGCCGCCACCGCCAGCAGTCGCCTTGATCATGACCGGATACCCGATCTCCTCAGACGCCTCCGCAAGCCGCGTGAGGCCCTGGTCCTCTCCGTGATAGCCGGGGACGAGAGGCACTCCAGCCTTTTCCATCAGCGTCTTCGCGGCTGACTTGGATCCCATAACACGAATGGCCTCGGTCGGAGGGCCGATAAAGGCAATACCGGCCTGCGTGCAAGCTTCAGCGAATTCGGCGTTCTCTGAGAGGAACCCATATCCGGGGTGGATCGCTTGCACTCCTGCGTGCTTTGCCACTTCTATAATGCGGTTAGCACGGAGGTAGCTATCTCGAGCAGCCGCCCCCCCAATCAAGTGCGCTTCGTCAGCCATTCGGACGTGCCGCGTATCGCGGTCCGCTTCGGAGTAAACGGCCACGGTTCGAATCCCGAGTCGCGCACACGTCGCGAACACGCGGCAGGCGATCTCCCCTCGATTAGCCACCAAGACTTTTTCAAATTGATCAAGACTCACTGCGGACTCACATTCGGAAGACACCGAAATCGGTGTCTTCAATGGGTGCGTTAAGGGAGACGGACAATCCGAGCGCGAGAACGTTGCGCGTCTCGGCGGGATCAATGATGCCGTCATCCCAGATACGAGCCGTCGCGTAATAGGGATGGCCTTGTTCTTCATATTGTTTACGGAGCGGATCCTTAAACGATTCTTCATCAGCTTCGGACCATGCCCCACCCCGCGCTTCTATTCCGTCACGCTTTACGCGGGCAAGCACACTCGCCGCTTGTTCTCCGCCCATGACCGAAATCCTTGCATTAGGCCACATCCATAGGAACCGAGGTGAGTAGGCGCGGCCGCACATTCCGTAGTTCCCGGCACCAAAGGAACCACCGATCACCACCGTAAACTTCGGCACCTTCGCGCAGGCGACGGCCATCACCAGTTTCGCACCGTGGCGCGCGATGCCCTCGTTCTCGTATTTCTTGCCGACCATGAATCCAGTGATGTTTTGAAGAAACACCAGCGGAATCTTCCGCTTCGTGCATAGCTCAATGAAATGAGCGCCCTTAGAAGCCGACTCGGAGAAGAGAATTCCGTTATTCGCGAGAATACCAACAGGGTGACCGTTAATCCGCGCGAACCCGCAAAGCAAAGTTGCCCCGAAGCGTGCCTTAAATTCATCAAAGCGACTTCCGTCAACAACCCGCGCGATCACTTCACGGGCATCGAAGGGTTTCTTCGGATCGGTCGGAACCGCGCCATAGACTTCACGAGCGTCGTAGCGAGGCATCTCGGCAGGAGCTATTTCGACCTGGCCTAGCTTTCGCCAATTCAGATTTCCGACGATCTCACGCACCCGTGCCAGCGCATCATGATCGTTCTCTGCCAAATGATCAGCGACGCCCGACAAGCGAGTATGCACATCGGCTCCGCCTAACTCTTCCGCTGTGACTTCCTCTCCGGTCGCCGCCTTCACGAGCGGAGGACCGCCCAAAAAGATTGTTCCCTCCCCTTTTACAATGATCGTCTCATCCGACATAGCAGGCACATATGCCCCACCTGCCGTACACGAGCCCATCACGCATGCAATTTGCGGGATTCCCGCAGCGGAGAGATTGGCCTGGTTGTAGAAAATTCGACCGAAGTGCTCGCGGTCTGGAAAGAGTTCATCTTGCAGAGGCAAAAAGCCGCCCCCCGAATCGACCAGATAGATGCAGGGCAACCGGTTCTGCGCAGCGATCTCTTGCGCTCGAAGATGTTTCTTAACCGTGAGGGGGTAGTAGGTGCCCCCTTTGACGGTCGCGTCATTCGCGACGATAATGCATTCGATGCCGCTAACTCGGCCGATCCCCGTAATGATGCCGGCGCTCGGCGCCCCGTCGTCATAGATTCCCAAAGCAGCAAGAGGTGCAATCTCCAGAAATGGCGTTCCCGGATCGATCAACGTATTCACGCGGTCACGCGGCAAGAGCTTTCCACGAGCTACATGCTTGGCCCGCGCCGCCTCAGAAGCCCCAGCAGCCACTTGCGCCGTCTTCGCTCGGAGATCTGCGACGAGCGCATGCATGGATGCTGAGTTCGCACGGAAGTCATCAGAACGCGTGTCGAGAGTCGAATCGATGATCTGCATACTGCCTATTCCGTCTCCGAAAAGAGTTCACGCCCGATCAACATCCGTCGAATCTCGGACGTGCCTGCGCCGATTTCATAGATCTTGGCATCACGCCAGAGACGCCCCACTGAATACTCGTTGATGTAGCCGTTTCCGCCTAACGCCTGAATTGATTGGCCAGCCATCCACGTCGCCTTCTCCGATGCGTAGAGAATGGCGCCCGCTGCATCCTTGCGGGTCGTCTGCCCCCGGTCGCATGCCTTCGCGACCGCATAGACATACGTACGGCATGCATTAAAGCCGACATACATGTCGGCCAACTTGCCCTGCATCAATTGAAACTCGCCGATCGCCTGGCCGAATTGCTTGCGTTCGTGGACGTAGGGAACGACGGTATCAAGACACGCGGCCATAATGCCCAGGGGGCCGCCAGCAAGTACCAGGCGCTCATAGTCGAGCCCCGACATGAGGATCTGTACCCCTCCGCCGACTTTTCCCAAGACATTCTCGGCGGGAACTTCGCAGTCCTCGAAGAGCAGCTCGCTCGTGTTCGATCCGCGCATCCCTAACTTGTCCAGCTTCTGCGGTGAGGAAAATCCTGGGAAGTCGCGCTCAATGATAAATGCGGTAATCCCTTTGGAGCCGGCCTCTACATCGGTTTTCGCGTAGACAATCAGCGTATGCGCGTCGGGACCGTTGGTGATCCACATTTTGGTTCCGTTCAAGACGAAGCGATCGCCCTTTTTTTCCGCTCGAAGCTTGAGCGAAACAACATCCGACCCCGCGCTCGTCTCAGACATGGCGAGCGCACCGATATGCTCGCCGCGCACGAGGGGCGGCAGAAACTTCTCCTTCTGCGCCTGCGTTCCGTTCTTCGCCAGCTGATTCACGCAAAGGTTCGAATGTGCGCCGTAGGACAACCCAATCGACGGCGAAGCACGTGAAATCTCTTCCACCGCGACGACATGGGCGAGATACCCGAGATCAACGCCCCCAAACTGCTCCTCGACGGTCAGACCTAATACGCCGAGTTCTCCGAGGCGTGGCCAAAGTTCGTTTGGGAACTGGCTATCGCGGTCGACCGCCTCGGCCAGGGGAGCAATCTCATTTGCCGCAAACTCGCGAACGGTATGTCTAAGAAGCTCAACATCTTCACCTAGATCAAAATCGAGGGAAGGTATATCCATGCCAGGTGCTCCCGGGGTTGAAAGTCGAGCCAGTCTATCCGAGACTTCCCAAAAAGTGAAGTATGATTCACTATTTTGACTAACGAAAGACTCGATGGCGTATCAAAGATCAGAAAAGATGGAGCAAAGGCTCGCCGCCAACCGGGAACGAATCCTCGGAGCCGCACGTAAACTGGTCTCCAAGGGGGGCCTACGTGAAGCGCGCATGGGAACCGTCGCGACTGAGTCGGGATTGTCTACGGGCGCGCTCTACCGGTACTTCCCATCCAAAGCGGATCTCTTCGTTGATGTACTGAACGCCGCAGTCGACCATGAGATTCTCATTCTTGATCGAATTGTTGAAGGGCCCGGAAGTGCTCGCGAACGCCTTCGAAACGCCGTCGCATCCTTTGTTCGACGCGCGCTACGCGGGCCGAACTTGGCCTACGCCTTCATCGCGGAACCGACCGAGGCGGACGTAGACGCGGCTAGAATGCTCTGCCGCAAGCAGTTCGGGGAAGTCTTCAAACGGATCATTCGAACGGGGATCGCAAACCACGAATTCCCGGAGCAAGACGTCGACGCCAGCGCGGCATGTATCGTCGGCGCCTTCACGGAAGCACTCGTCGGACCCATCGCGCCAAGCACACGTGGCACCAAAAACCAGGATCGCCTGATCGACGCGGTTTCGAGCTTCTGCGTAGCCGCAGTCGTCGGAGCAGGTACCGGCCCATAGCAGTGCACGGGCTTTGGCTCTCTTCTGAAACAGACAGGAGCAACATGACCGAATTATCCGCACAGCGGCCACAGCCGGTGAGACGCCTGCGCTCTCTTCTCTTCGCTCCGGCAGTCCGACGCGACTTTATCAAGCGACTGCCTGAGCGTGGGGCCGATGGTGTCGTCATCGACTGCGAAGACGCGACTCCGCCTAACTTAAAGAATGAGGCACGCGCGAATATCCAATCGGTCGTTCCTGGGATTCTCGGCGCCGGTCAACAAGTCTTCGTACGAGTCAACTCCGTCGCGTCCCCCTGGTTCGAGCGCGACATCGCGGAAGGACTCGTGGACGGCTTGGCGGGAATCGTTATCCCCAAGGTCGAAACAACCGAGCAACTCGACCACGTGTCGAATGCACTGGCCGATGCGGGACATTCAGAACTCGGCGTGCTGGCCGGAATCGAAACAGCGCTCGGTGTGGCTGACTCACGAGCTCTGCTGGCTCACCCCCGAGTCATAGCGGGTTATTTCGGCGCTGAAGATTTCATTGCCGACATGGGCGGCTTTCGCACTCGAGCAGGCACCGAAGTTGCCCACGCACGATCAACGGTTGCTCTGGCTGCGCGACTTGCCGGGGTCACCATCGTCGATCAGATCGTCTCGGACTTTCGTGATGATGAACGCTTCAACGAAGAAGCTGCTTCGGCACGTGCGATGGGCTACCACGGAAAACTCTGCATTCACCCGCGCCAAGCCGAACTCTCAAACCTCGCCTTTGTCCCGACCGCCTTTGAAATCGAATTCGCAACGCGATTGCTCGCGGCCTACGACAAGGCGGCAGCCGCAGGCCTCGGTGCGATCGACTTCGAGGGGCAAATGGTGGATGAGCCTCTCGCCGCACACGCGCGTAGAGTGCTCTCCCTAGCCGATGCCTAGTACGAGTCCCGACCGCTCGTTCTTCGAATCACCCAACTAAGGACACACCACATGACAAGGCCATACACAGGAAAATGGTTCGAAGAGCTCGAACCGGGGCTCGTGATTCAACATGCCATCCGCCGGACACTCACGGAATCCGACAACGTTTCGTTCACGACGATGACGATGAACCCGGCCTGGCTTCATCTCGACTTCGACTATGCGAAGAACGAGACGGAGTTCGGGCAACCCCTTGTGAACTCGATGCTGACAATCGCGGTTGTCATAGGCATCAGCGTTCATGAAACGACGCTCGGCACAACCGTTGCGAACCTTGGCTTCCAAGAAACCGTCTTTCCTGCGCCGCTCTTTCATGGCGACACGATTCGCGTCGAAACCGAGGTGAAGAATCGTCGCAAGTCCAAGTCACGCCCAACACAAGGCGTCGTCACCTTTGAGCATCGTGCCTTCAACCAGAACGAAGTCCTCGTATGCCGTGCGGTCCGAGACGCTCTCATGCATATGCGCCCGGCTTAGAGCAAGTTGTGATGACCCTGCGAAAAGCCGGTGCAGTACGGCATGCCGCCGGCAATCTTTTCTGAAACCCGAAAGCCAATCGCGTTCACGTAGAGGTCATGGATCGCGACGATGTCGTTAGGCAGGCGACTAACGGACCCTGCCCTGAAAAGATCGCCGAGAACTCAAGCCCTTTGTTACACAGCGAAATTTCTTCCACGGACAGCTTCTGATCTTGATCAACCCTTGCCTAACCGCTCCGCCCGCTCGATCAGCTCCATAGCCGACCGCTCCAGAACGACGCCGCCGTCCACTGGCAGGATACGCGCCGTTACATAATCACTCGCCGGCGAACAGAGGTAGAGCGCGGCTAGCGCGATATCTCGTGGTTCCCCGAGTCGCCCAAGCGGCGTCCAATTCGAGAGTTTCTCGCCGATGCCCGGCATAGCCGCGAGCAGGTTTTGCTTCATGTTCTCAGTCGTCACGGCGCCAACTCGGATCGCGTTCACGCGGATATCCGGTGCGTACTCCATGGCCATCATTCGCGTCATTTGCTCAAGCGCCGCCTTCGCTCCTCCGTAGGGGATCGAGCCGATATTCGCCGCACGCGAATAGCCCGAGGAGATATTCAGAACCACTCCTCCCCCTTCACGAAGATGGGGCCGGGCTGCGCGCGTGAGGTAGAAGGGAGCGCGGAAATTCAGAGAGAGCCCGGCCTCAAAATGCTCATCCGTGGCGTACTTCGTCGGGACATGTCCACCGCCCCCGGCGTTATTAACAAGAATATCGACCGCTCCAAATCGTTCAACGGCACGGGCAACAACTTCATCCGCCGATCCGGCTTCGGTTAAATCGCACGCGACGGACAGGCCTTCACCACCCTGATCTTCAATCGCCGCAACCGTATCTTCAATTTGGTCAGCGCTTCGTGCAACACAAACGACGCGCGCGCCCACCTCGGCGAAGGCCCGAGCGGTCTCCTCGCCGATCCCTCGGCCGGAACCGGTGACGATCGCCACCTTGCCGTCGAGTCTAAATGCGTCAAGTATCGATGTAGCCATTTTTATCAGACCCGTTCCGATTGAGACCTTATTCTATCGGCACAGCCCTGCCGGTCCACAATTATATTGGCCAGAGGGAAGTCTCAACCCCCTATACGCCTGCCCCTCGCGTTACTCCCTCTGACCGGGCTAGGCTTTACACAACGTCATCCAAAAGGAGAATCTATGCCTAACTTTCATGATCTCGAAGCCCAGTCGATCACCGGTGAACCCACTCGCCTTTCGCAGTTCGAAGGGCAGCTCTGCCTGGTCGTCAACGTCGCAAGTAATTGAGGACTCACCGGTCAGTACGCAGGTCTGCGTACCCTTCACGAAGATTCTGATCAACTTAGTGTGCTCGCTTTCCCCTGCAATCAATTTGGTGCGCAGGAACCCGGAACCGATGCGGAGATCCTTGAGTTCGCGACCTCGAAATACGAGGCATCGTTCCCCATGTTCTCGAAGATCGATGTCAATGGGGACGGAGCCAGTCCCGTCTACCAGTTCCTGAAATCAGGCAATGCGGATGAGGACGGGAACGAAGACATCGCCTGGAACTTCACCAAGTTCCTAGTGGGCCGAGATGGCCTAGTTCTTCGACGCTTCGCGCCGCAAGTCTCGCCCGAAGATATCGCCGAAGCGATCAAGAACGACTTTAGTTAGCCGTAGTCGATCAAAGCCGAGATAGTTCGTCGCGGCGGCTTCGTTTACTCGGAGGCCGTCGCGACGAGCATCCAGCTCACAGCGCCTAATTGGCCCACTGAGCTGCGAAAACCTCCTCTTATTCGACTTCAGACCTGACTCGACCCTTTGGCCGATCGATGCGTCCATTGAACGGCGTCATGCTCATCATTTTCGCAAGCCGAACGCCTAAGATGACATTCGATTATATCTCGACGACTACCCTGGGCGCTTAGCAAGCGGCGCGCGCAGGATCAATTGATACTCGGCTCTCAAAAAGGCCTTGGCCTACTGGACTGAGATCCAAATTAATCTTGCCAACCCGAGATTGCTTCTAGACTTCATGCTGCTCGGAATGTCGGGCTTGCTCTACCTAGCCCTGGTCCGTCTCAAATCGCAGGCCGATCGTCAGGCGGCTTCGTGGGTTTCGCACCTTGGGCTCATGAACCGCCGGTGTACTGCGCCTGGGATTTCAAGGCATCCCCGGCCCCGTTGATCGCCGCCTCTCGGACGGCATTGCCTGCATCCGGAAAGTCTGCACGAAGGCTCGAAGTCTTGCCCAGGGCCCCAAGCGCCATATCCACAGCATCTTCAGGGGTCATGATGCCCTCAATAACATCACCTTCCTTGATCGCCGGCATTCCGCGACGCAAGCCAGGCGTATTGGTACCCATTGGTGAAAACGCCATTGCATCGACTCCGTGCGGAGCTAATTCGTACCAAAGTGCTTCGCCTAACGATAGGTCGAATGCTTTCGTCGCTGCATAGGCAGCAACGTAGGGAGTCCCGGCGTAAGCCGAGTTCGAGGCGAGAAGCATAATCCCGCCCTTCGCCCTTTCGACCATGGGCGGTGCTAGCGCATAACACAAATCGAGCGTCGCCACGGCATTCACCTGAACCGCGCGCTTCATCGCATCGATCGGCGTATCTAGAAAGGCACCCGTCGTCCCGATCCCAGCAGAGCAGATTAGAAGACCAATCTCATAGGGTTCGATCTCTTCCCGTAGGCCATCGAAGAAATCGCTCTTCGACAGATCGCATCCGATGGCCCGTGTCTCGACCCCAAAACGCTGAGCTAAATCAGCTGCATGTTTCTTCGCCTTATCCAGCTGAACGTCAACTAAAAGAACACCGAGACCCTTTGCCGCGATCTGCGAGGCGAACTCGGCGCCGAGTCCCTCTGCTGCGCCCGTTACAAGGGCCCACGGCCCATACCTATTCAAAAATTCGTCAGACATGCTTGCCTCCGCTCGTAAGTTCTGAGTGCTACCACTGTAATCATATGACTACAGCGAATCCTGACCACCCGCCCTACGACAACGACGCAAGTACGACGACTTGGGGCACCCGTCGTGGGCTCACGAACATGGCAATGGACGATTGCCGCGCCGGCTTCGCTAGTCGTGATAGCACAGCCCGTTCATGCGGCGTGGCAACAGACTAGACCGAATGGTCTGTACCTCGTTCGTTTAGTCGAGACATTGGCTGTCCTCGAATAATGCGACTATGAAGCTGCTGCCAGTCGTCCCATTCGGTTCCGAAGAGCCGATCCATGAATGTGCTTGCGAAGGAGTAGTGCTTCTTGAAGCGCGCATGATGTAACGCGTGATAGACCCAAGGGTGATTGAACCATGTCAAGGCGCGCGCCGAGATCGGACTGAGCTCAATATTCGCGTGACCCACGAGATTGACGAAGGTGTTTGCGAAGAAGTAGATCAAGCAGCCGGTCACGCTCACCTCGGCCACGAGGCTCATCAGTGCCGGCGGAATGAGTAGCCCCGCGATCCAGCCAAGTCCCTCCACAAGGCCCAGAGATTGCCCCGTCCAAGATGTGGTCACATGGGACTCGTGATGATGGGCATGAAACCGGTAGAGCGCTTTCGAATGGAGCGCGCGATGCAACCCGTAGTAGTAGATCTCAAAAGCTGTCCACAAGACAGCGAAGGTCAGAGCCGCCTGCGCCGCGCCGGTCGCGCCAAATGAGACGAGTCCTGCCGAAAGCCAAAGCGACGCGCACGTGGTTAGCAGAAGAACAAAAACCACATAGCTCATGATCTCGTGCCGAAGCTGGCCGTCACGAATTCCAACCGACCAAATCCGAACCCGATCGCCCAAGGTCCGTTCGAACGCGATCCCGATCCCCGTCGACAGGATCGACGCGCCGGCTACGATCGCGAAGACGCGAAGCCAAAGATCGGCCAGTGAATCCAATTCGAATGCGGGCATAGGCTTCTCCGTTATCGCCGCCTAGTACGAGGCGGTCGACGCGCCAACTGCAGTTATCGTCGACAGAAGGAGGAAGTCACGCGACTCGACGAACCCCTTCAAGAGTTCGTGACCTCACCTCCAACGACCGTACCTTCAAGTCGATCAGCGAGGGTGCGACTTTCGGATTGATCCTGAAGAGGTCCTTGCGCATCGCTCGCCTCCTGCATTTCTTTCGTGCCTCCGAAAAATCACGACCAAACCATTGACCTAGAAGACTCGGTAACGCTTCTGGACGTGGCGCTGTCGAGTACGAATCGTGTCACTGCGTTCCGCTGGGCTTACCCGCGGCTGATCGTTCGGAAACGCATCCTGGATCTCGTCGAAGCGAATCACCTTGCCGGTGATCGTCGGCCAGTTCTCCTTATCGGGGAGCTCCGAGTAGGCCCATCTATGCGACAGATATCCCATGGGCAGCCCTGTCGTATCGATCCAGTTCATGATGCCGGGATCGTTATGCGCAACAACCCAGCGCTGGACCCCGTCTTTCCCCATATACATCTGATGGTCATTCAGGCTGCTCTGATGGTTCGCATAATCCGGGGACTCACCCCACATATTGCCAAGGTGCATGCTTGTGTAGACGGGCTTGCCTGTGAAGGTTGCTTCAATTAGGAAGGCCTCGTCCTCCGCAAGGCGATAGATTCC
>Ga0315315_10006605_pt1 | contig 10720 bp, 21 predicted proteins | sample M140m3416metaG_FD_203699 | JGI IMG/M metagenome (GOLD analysis project Ga0315315, IMG submission 203699) | Ammonia-oxidizing marine archaeal communities from Monterey Bay, California, United States - M1 40m 3416 | ecosystem: Environmental > Aquatic > Marine > Intertidal zone | place: USA... | reverse complement strand
TAGATGAGGCTCAAAACGTATCACCAATGCAAATGAAAACTCTTATGACTAGGATATCAGAAAATTGTAAGATGATTGTACAAGGTGATATGTCACAATGTGATAAGTTTAAAGCTAATGGTATTACTGCTTATGAGAAGAGTGGATTCTATGATGCTTGGTTTAGATTAAAAGAAGTTGAAGGTGTGAATCATATGGCCTTTAATAGAGATGATTGTATAAGACATCCTCTTGTAAAACGTATTCTTAAAACATATGAGGATGAACATGAAATTAAATTGGATTAGATATGTACCACGAAGATAGTAAATCATTTCTTTTATTTGGTAAACAATTAAATCAGATAATAGCTATATTACAAATGGTAAGTGATAAAAATCCAGATATACAAAAACTAAACGAGTTTATACAATATCTCAAAGATTTAAATTCATATGAAGATATGTTAAATGGTTTTATATATGGTGACCAAGAAACCATACCTGATGAAATTAGACCGATAGGTAAGAAAGACTCTATGACATTAGAGGAAATGATGGATGACCTACAACTTAAATTTATGGATAAAAGAAACGGAAAAAAAGATTAGTTGTAAAAGATGTAAAAAAGAAACTACTGAATTTGCTGTAACAAATCATCCAAAAGTTGTATACACTATATGTTGGGATTGTTTAATTGATTTGGATGTGGGTGGTAAAGATTGGAAAAAATATAAAAAAACTACTTGACTCGTATTATATTTCTTTTGTATATTTGGGTATAATTACGGAGTGAAAAATGAAAAATAAAAAAACAGTTATATTTGACCTCGATGGAACTCTCGCTGATATCGACATCAGAAGGGATAAGTCTCTCAAACCAAATGGTAAATTAGATTGGGACATCTTTGCTGCTCCCGACTCTATTATGAATTGGGATAAACCAAATGCACCAGTAATCAAAATGGCTCAGATGTTTAAAGCTGATGGGTTCAAGATTGTTATCTTTAGTGGTAGGAACGATAGGAGTTTTGTTGCTACTAAACATTGGTTAACAAAGTTCGATGTACCATTCGACCTTTTAGTAATGAGGCCCGATAAGTTCAAGGCTAACTCATGGCCGATTGCTGATGGAAATCCAGCGACACCTGATATGAGGTTTATGCCCGATGAGATTCTCAAGAAGAAGATGTTAGATACTTTCGTAGATATCAACGATGTCTTTCTTGTAGTTGACGATAGGGATAAGGTTGTAAAGATGTGGAGAGACTTAGGACTCAATACATTTCAGGTAGCACCAGGTGATTTTTAGTAAACTTAAACACCTATACTTCCTTTGGTGGTATAGAAGACATTTAAAGAAAAGAATAAAGAAAAACGATTTCGGAAGGAGACCAGAATATTAATGAATATAGGTTATGCTTGTATCAACATGCAACTTTCTTATCCACAAAAATATGGTGGTAAAGAGAAAGGTGTAAAACCGATTACTACAGGCCGTAGTATGATTAAGAGAACATTCGATACCAAAGGTATTGATTATGCTAGTGAACTTACACTAGCCAATGCTATGGACTTAGATAAGATTATGGATTGGAATATACTAAACGGATACAATTTCTTTCGTATCACATCAGGCCTTGCACCTTGGAAGTCAGAGTATGAATGGACAGACCTAAAAGATTTGAAGAGGATACAGATGTACTTACATTCTGCTGGTGTGAAAGCTAAGACACACAATCTTCGTATCACATCTCATCCAGGTCCTTTCAATGTTCTTACTTCACCACATCCACACGTTGTAGATAATTGTATTAAAGACCTAACTATGCACGGTGATGTGTTTGATATGTTGGGATTGAGTAGGACACCATACAACAAAATCAATATTCATATTGGTGGTGCTTATGGAGATAAAGAATCAGCTATGGAAAGATTCTGTGTAAACTTTGAGAGGTTACCAGATTCTGTTAAGAGTAGACTTACTGTAGAGAATGATGATAAGGCTAGTATGTATTCTGTTAAAGATTTATATGAGGGTGTTTACAAACGTATTGGTATTCCAATCGTATTCGACTACCACCACCATAAATTCTGTACAGGTGATTTATCAGAACAACAAGCCTTAGAGATGGCTATATCAACTTGGCCAGATGGTATTACACCAGCCACTCATTATTCAGAGAGTAGAAGTAAAGAATATAATGACGATAAGATTAGACCTCAAGCTCATTCAGATTATGTCTTAGATAAGATTGAGACTTATGGTAATGAGATTGATGTTATGGTAGAAGCTAAACACAAAGAACTAGCAGTTCAAAAATACAAGGAGTTACATTTATGACAGAAATAATATTATTAGGGGTTTGTTTTGCACCACTACTTTTTATATTAATTTTTATAGAGGATAGAGATTAATGTGGTATGTAATATTAGGAATACTAGCACCGATAATCCTCAATCTAATGCATCTAGTATTAGGAATATGGATTACAGTAGCTAGAGGAAGTGTAATAGGATTAGGATTCTCAGCAGCTGGGTTCTTAACAAAGACAATAGGAATGATATTCTTAACTTGGTTAGGTATAGGTTACTTTGGATTAGATGTTAGAATATACATGCCGATACTTACATTCTTTTGGTTCTTTACTCATATAGTTGAAGGTGTGGTTATACAACATTATATGAATGAGAATACACCACAATGGTTACAAGATTTACAATTAAAATAGGAGTTAGGTTAATATGAGTGAATACTCAGGAACTACAAATTGGAAGCCGTTAATAGAGGCTTATTCTAAAAAAACAAAAACAAAAAAGAAAAGGAAGTCAAATGTTAGATTACGAAAAAAACACAGTTAAAGTCTTAGGACTCATCACAGTTATAATACTTATTTATATAACATATCAGATTATTTGAAAATAAATGAAAATAAAGCTTGACTTGTATTGGTTTTTATTAGTATCTTAAGGGGTAATGGGAAAGGAAAATATGAAAGATTCAAAACTTAAAAACTTCAATCCAATGGCTCTTCGAGAGAAATACTCTGCTAAGTCATTGAGTAAAAAAAATAATTACTCTTCTTTTTGGTTAAATAATGATTGGGATAATAACTCCTCAATCTTTGATGACGAACCTGTAAAGAAGGGTGTTGACTTAGTTGCTTTGGCTTCTTATCGTAGGGCTGTAAGTAACTTTGTTTCTATTGTAACTGGTCTATCAGACATCAAAGTAACTTTCAAATCAAGTGGAGATAGTTATACTGATGGTAAACAAGTTGTTATCTCTTCTAAGTTAGATGACAAATTATTTGATTCGACTGTTGGACTAGCTCTTCACGAGGGTTCTCACATTAAACTTTCAAACTTTGATTTTCTAAAACAACTTGATACTAATATTCCTGAAGAATACTATAATAGGTCTGAGGTTTTCGGTTGGGATAAATTTGAGACTGTCGGTAACATTAAAAACTTACTTAACTATGTAGAGGATAGACGAATTGACCATTATGTTTTCACTTCTTCTCCTGGTTACAAAGGTTACTACCATTCTCTATATGAGAAGTACTTTCACGCTAAAGTTATTGATAAAGCTTTAAAGTCTAGTGAGTATACTTCTTTAGATTGGGATTCATACATCTTTAGAATACTTAACCTCACTAACAAAAATTCAGACTTAGATGCTCTACCAGGTTTAAGAGATATTCGTTCTATTATTTTCAGTAGTGTAAAAAATCTTAAATCTACTGAAGACGCTTTCAGTATTGCTCTTAAAGTTTATGATGTTCTTCTAAATAACTTTGATGTTAATATTGTCAATCCTCAAGAACAAGAAGGTCAAGATGAAGATGGTGAAAGTCCTGAAGGTGGTGAAGGTTCTGAGAGTAATGGTGGTGATGAAAGTTCTGAAGATATGGAATTGTCAGATAGTAATGATGGAAAACCAGAACTATCAGAACCTCAGAAAAAACAACTTGAAAATGCTATTAAGAAACAGAAGAAATTTATGGAAGGTGATATTCCTAAAAAGAATCTTTCTAAAAAAGATAAAAAGACTTTAGAGAGTGTTGAGTCAGCTGGAATGAAATATGTTGATGTCGCTGGTGATATGACAGATAGATGGTCAGGTAAAAAGACTCCTACTAAGGTTATGTTGGTTAAGAAATTTACTAAGTCTCTCGCTGATTCTGATACCATTTCTATGATTTACAGAACAGACTATAGTTGGGGTAATGTTGATGATACTCAAGAAGCTATCAATAAGGGATTAGCAATGGGAACTATTTTAGGTAAGAAATTACAAGTTCGTGGCGAGTCTCGTGAGACTAAGTGGACTAGATTAGATAGTGGTCGTATCGATAAAAGATTAATCTCTGAGTTGGGTTTTGGTAATGAGAAAGTTTTCAACACTTCTTTTGTTGAGTCTTACTCAGATGCTTTCTTACACATCTCAGTTGATGCTAGTGGTTCTATGGGTGGTTACAAATGGATTAACACTATGACTTCTATTTCAGCGATTGCTAAAGCTTGTTCAATGATTAACAATGTTGACTTGGTTATCTCTTTCAGAAGTACACAAAATACTAGTGGTAATTATTACTCTCGTAGAGGTGATAAGAGTTTCCCACTAATGTTGATTGCTTATGATTCTCGTGTTGACAAGATTAACAAAATCAAGAATCTATTCAAACTACTTCACCCATCAGGTACTACACCTGAAGGACTTTGTTTTGAGGCTGTTATGAAAGAAATTGAACCAGCTTCCAAAGATAAAGATTCTTACTTCCTTAACTTTTCAGATGGAATGCCTATGTTTGGTAATGATGACATTGATTATCATAATGACACCGCTATTGACCACACCAAGAAAATGGTTAAGACAATTCGTGAAAGAGGTGTTAAGGTTCTTAGTTACTTTATCGGAGATGAGTATGACATGGAAAGAAGTACTTCCACTTTCACAAAAATGTATGGTAAGGATGCTGCTTTTGTCGATGTGACTTCAGTTCTTTCCATCGCTAGAACAATGAACAAAGTGTTCTTAACAAAATAGGATATATAATGAGTATGTTAGCATTTTACAAATCAACTTATGATGAAATAGAAAAGCTCATTGAAGACCATGTTACAGAATGTAGAAGAAATATACCTTGGGATGGTGAACATAGAGTGGTAGTTAATAAGATAGTAAAGGTATTTAAAAGAACAACTTGAAAAAAAAGTTAAAAAAAGTGAAAAAAAAGCTTGACTCGTATAGGTTTTTTGCCGTATTATTAGGTGTTATGAGAGATAAAAAAATTAACAATTCATTAAAAAAGGAAAAAATATATGAATAATAATCTAGTAGTTCAAATAGTTAAATCAGGTAATAGATTTAACGCTTGGGATAAAGATGGTGTAAAGTATACATCACAAATTAGTAATAGTACTCGTAAAGGTGCTTACATGAATAAGATGGCTTTAGAACAAAAAGTCAATAAAAATGGTAAGACTTTTTGGAGTAGAGTTCCGATGTCTGTTTTCGAATCTACTTCGGCTCCTGTCATTGATGTTTCATCAATTGATATTCCTACAGACCACGCTGAAGTTATGAACTTCATTCATGATTCTTATAAACTTAAACCACAAGGTTTGGTTATGAAAGAACTGAAGTGGAAGTATCTTGTAAGGTCTGCTGTTCGTGGTAAGAACATTTTGATGACTGGTCCTGCTGGTTGTGGAAAAACTATGGCGGCTAAGTCATTGGTTAATTCTCTTGATAGGGCTGACTTCTACTTCAACTTAGGTGCGACTCAGGATCCTCGTTCAACTTTAATTGGTAATACTCACTTCGATAAGAAGAAGGGTACTTACTTTTCAGAAGCCCTTTTTGTTAAGGCCATTCAGACACCAAACGCTGTAATACTTCTTGATGAGTTATCAAGAGCTCATCCAGATGCTTGGAACATCCTAATGACCGTGTTAGACTCAGGACAAAGATATCTGAGGTTGGATGAATCTGATGGTCAAGATACCATTCCAGTTGCTGAGGGTGTCACTTTTGTGGCGACAGCTAACATTGGTAACGAGTATACTTCCACTAGAGTTATGGATAAGGCGTTAATGGATAGATTCATTATCGTTGAGATGGATGTCTTAAACGCTGAAGAAGAACATGGTTTACTTAACTATATGTTTCCTCACGTAGATTCTGATTTACTCAAGTCAGTAGCTGAGATATCTTCTTCAACTCGTAATGAGTCAAAGTCTGAGGCTGGTAGATTGTCTGGTGGTATTTCAACCAGAACTTCTGTCGAAATTGCTGGACTACTCTTTGATGGGTTTGGTCTAGATGAAGCGGCTGAAGTGACTGTCTATCCTCAGTTTTCTGATGATGGTGGGTTAGAGTCTGAGAGAACTTATGTGAAACAACTTGTTCAGAAGTATGTTTCTGATGGTTCTTCAGAAGACCTTTTTAATGAAGAAGAAATTGAATCAAGTAACCTATAGGAGTTAAAATGAAAAGTATGTCTAAAATGAACAAAGTTATCTTTCAGTCTTATACCGATGTTATTAACAAAGGTATGAAGGCTGGTAAAGATATGTCTTTAGTGGCAAAACGATTGAATCACTTAATGTCTGAACATAAAAAGACAATTTAGATTCACTCACCAACTGGACCAGGTTTATTCCTTTCTTCCTGGTCCAGTTTTTTTTTAATTTAATTAACATGAAACGGAGTATAAAATGGAAATGGAAAAGTGGCCAGAGTATAGTAAGTATCTAGTACTCGCAGATAATGCAAATGGTAAAATAAGAGAGACTTATGAAGCTTTCTTAAATTTCAAAAAAGTGATGGATGTATTACATAGCATATCTTATACAGATAAAAGTACATATTCTTATAATAACAATATTTATAAGAAGAAGATAACATCTGAAGATGCTAGAAAAGTAGTACTTAATGTAAGTAATTGTAAATGGACACCTACAACCGCTAAGTTAAAACTAATAGCATCTCAGTTAGAACTTAAGATGTAGGAGAAAAGTTATGGCTAAAAAACCAGCGTCATTTGAATATAATGGCACACTAGTAAAAGTTTTAGATGGAGATACAATCGATTGTTATATTGATTTAGGTTTTGATTTAAAAATTAAAAAACGAATTAGATACATGGGTATAGATACTTGGGAAAGTAGGACTCGTGATTTAGATGAAAAGAAAAAAGGACTTGCAGCTAAAGCTCGTAATAAAGAGTTATTAGAAGCTGGAGTATTTAAGATTATATCTTATGGTACAGGTAAGTTCGGTAGAGTTCTTGGAGAAATCTTTGTATCACCAGATGCAGTAGGACACGATATATCAGAGAACGTTGATAAGACTTCTGATGGATTAGTTAGTATTAATGATATTCTAATTAATGAAGGTCATGCTTATGAATACGATGGTGGTAAGAAAAAGAAGTTCGTATCAGAAATAGAAACAGAAAAAGCAGCTAAGAAAGAAGATTTAGTTGATAAACCAGCGGAGGAAGAATGAAAAATATTATGGATGTACTCGAACAAGTTACTACCTTTATAGTAGGAAAAGAACAAGATGAGTCTTTGTTAGATAAGAAAAAAAAGACTATGGGTTTTGTGGCTGAAGGAGTTAAACCTAAACGTAAATATACTAGAAGGAAAAAGAAAAATGCCAGTAAGAAATAAAAGTAAACGTACATATCGTAAAAAAAATATAGTTGGAAACTTTAGAGGTTCTGAAGATATCTTTATGACAAAAGTTAGAGATGGATTTATCAAGTTTTTGGAATCTCCATTTAAAAGGTATTGGTGATGGCTAGGTTAATTAGTGGTACTTACCGAAGAAGAAAAACAGGTAAGAAAACTAGACAAGGTGCAGGTCGTGGAACTAAATTTAGTACCAGAACTAACTCTAAACGTTTTAAGAAAAAATATAGAGGTCAAGGTAAATGAGGTATAAAGCAAAAGTTGATATACCTACTATAGATGGAATCTTGTATAAAGGAACAGAACTCATTACTGAAGAAGATATCACATTAGGTAAAGTATATACTGATAAAGATAAGATACGGTGTAAAGATAGAACTGGTAAAATATGGCATTTATTATATCATCAAATAGAACGAGTCAAGGGAGAATAACATGGGCAGTATAATTAAGTTTTTTGTTTTTCTACTAGGTCTTGTTGGTCTTAGTGCTTCTAAAAAAAGAAAAGAAGAAGTAAAGAAGATTGATAAGAAAGTAAAAGAAAATAAAAAACAAGTTAAGGCATCTAAGAAGAAAGTTTCTACTGCTAAGAAAGTTAGTAAAAAGAAAACTGATTCTATTAAGAAAACAGAAGCTAAGAAAAAACAAATCAAGAAAAAATTCACAGAGGAGAATGATGATGAAGCTGCAGAGTTTCTTAAAGATTTTGCTTCTAAGTAGTATAGCTGTTGGACAAGTAACACTATCTAAAGATGAAGTAAGAAATATAGCAAACAAAATAGATTCACTACAAACATTAGACTCATTAAACAATTCTATTATATCAGATTTTAAATATAAAGTAAAAACTGATTCTGTAGTTGTAGCTGAATTAGAACATCAAATCAAAACTCATGAAGAAACTATAAAACTTTTAGGAAAAAAAGTTATATTAGTAAAACCAAAATGGTATGAGAGTAAATTGGTATGGGGTATTCTAGGTTCAGCTCCAGCATACTATATTGGATATTTAATTGGAAAGTTGTAAATAATCTACACTATCCCTTATATTTATATGTACAACTAGTAAGGGGATTATTGTGAATCAATCAATGGAAAGCCTGATAGGTGAGTATGGTTGGTTATTTTTAGTGGGAATTGTTACATTATTATTTCAGAGTACGATACAAGAAGCCGTAGATGGTATAATGATATTTTTAGGAAACGACTACAACGAAGATGATGTTGTAGAAGTCGATGGTTCGCCTGGTCGTATAGTAAGAGTCGGTATGTGGAAAACCGTATTCTTTATATATCACGTTGTTGGTGGTAAGATAGTCGGTGGTTCTAAGTTAGTAGTAGCAAATTCTAAATTAAAGGACTTGAAAATAGAAAAACCACTACCAAATTTAGACCTGTCTAAATATGATACAGAGTAACAATCTGATACTATCAAAATGTTACACACAATTTAAATTAAAAGAACACTCGAAAGAGTGTTTTTTTATGCCTACCTCTAAGTGTAACAATATATTAAAATAAAAAAAAAATAAAAAAAAGTTTTAAAAATAGGGTACTTTGGTACAGTTTTTGTTATATAATAGTAGAATATAACATAAAATGGAGAACCCCAATGTTTGAAAACATAATCAAAATCTTTAAAAAACTATTAAAGAAATTAAAAAATACAAAAGGAAACTCACTAGCTGAGTTCGCAGTTACAACAGCTATGATGGCTACATTAGCTACAACTGCTGCACCAAAGTTTGCTGGTATTGGTGAAGCCGCTAAAGAAAAGAAAACATTAGCTAATATAGATAAAGTATTAGCAGCTGCTAACAATCATTATATGAACACATTAGAAACAGAAGGTCGTGGAAGATTTCCTGGTCAGACAAAGTATAACGTTAAAGTTGGTGGTGTTGATTTAGGAGATGGTCAACAAACTGCAGATGCTTTAGATGAGTGGACTAAGAATACACTACCTAATCTATTATCAATAGATGACGACTTAGGAACATATTTTGTATATGTGTTTGCTGGTTCGTCTACAGATGAGGATGCATTAGCAGCTGGTATAATCAATGAGAGTTCTAATATCGGTTACGATGATGTAACACCTTTTGCTAACGTAGAATATAGAGTTCAGTTTGGAACAAGAATGATGCCATCACCTTATCAAGATGGTGGATATGTTTACCTTGTAATACCTGGTAGTGGAACAGGAACACTTGCTGAACCACCAGCACTAATCGTAGCTGATATGGAAAATCCAGCTAGACTACATAGAATTTTAGTACCTTAATTAATAACAACACAATAGGAGTATAACATGAAGAAAACACAAAACGGATTTACCTTAATCGAATTGATAATGGTAATGATTATATTAGGAGTTCTAGCAGCTGTCGCTATCCCAAGATACTTGGATACGATTGAGAATGCTGAAGAAGCGTCTGAAGATGCTGTAATATCAAATATTAGAGGGGCATTAGAAAACCACGCTATCCATAAACTATTAGATAGTGGTAGAAGAATATGGCCTGATAATCCATTTGATGCACTTAGTGAACAACCACAAACCTATACACAAGATGGAACATGGGCTGATGCTGACCAAGAGTGGACATTTGTAGATGGAGATCCTGCTTACATCACTCACCAACGTTCTGATAATACTAGGTTCAAGTGGGAGTATGATGCTGGTATTAATACTGGTACAGATGCTGATACTACAGGATATCTTCTTGGTAGAGAGGCATTAACTAATGAGTAAAAATGGATTTACTTTGATTGAGCTAATAATGGTGATGGTTATCATCGGAATATTAGCCGCTGTATCCATTCCAAGATTTGCTAATGTTGTAAGACAATCTGAAGCAGCTTCTGAACAGGGGGTTCTGGTCAATATGGTGGCTGCTTTAGATACTTATTCACATGAGAGGTTTATTGAGGATGGGGTATTGGAGTGGCCTGATAATCCATTTGATGCTCTAAACAAAGTACCACCATCTTATGATAAGTCTGGCACTGTTCAGATGAAAGATATGGATGAT
>Ga0315315_10006603_pt1 | contig 10721 bp, 12 predicted proteins | sample M140m3416metaG_FD_203699 | JGI IMG/M metagenome (GOLD analysis project Ga0315315, IMG submission 203699) | Ammonia-oxidizing marine archaeal communities from Monterey Bay, California, United States - M1 40m 3416 | ecosystem: Environmental > Aquatic > Marine > Intertidal zone | place: USA... | reverse complement strand
ACGACTGAACAAATGCTAGATGAATTATGTGCAGCATTAGGAGGAAGAGCTGCAGAAGAAGTCTTCTTTGATAAGATATCAACTGGAGCCCTTTCTGATTTAGAAAAAGCAACTAAAATGGCATACGCAATGGTAAGCATGTACGGGTTAAGTAAGGCGGTCGGCAATATCTCTTATTATGATTCTTCAGGACAGCAATCAGGTTTTACAAAACCTTACTCTGAAAAAAGAGCCCAAGTAATTGACGAGGAAGTAAGTAATATAATAGAGGAACAATATAAAAGAGCAAAAGACATATTAACAAAACACAAATCAAAAGTTGAAAAACTAGGATCCGAGTTATTAATAAATGAGGTTATATTTAAGGCTGACTTAGAAAAAGTATTTGGAGAAAGAAAATGGAAATCTTATGAGGAGGAGAAGCTTAATAAGTTAGAAGATAAAAGCGACCCTAAAAAGAAATCTAGAATCAGAAAATGATAAAACTGCTTAGCACTGAGAATCCAAATAAAGCAGAAATAATTAAACAGATGCTACAAGAAAATAATATCAAGGTTGTCTTACTTAACAAGCAGGACTCTTCATACCTAATGTTTGGAGACATCGAATTGTATGTCAAAAATAAGGATCTCAAGAAAGCGACTGATTTAATAAAACTTTCAGAAAAATGAATGAATCAGTAAAAAGATCTATCACAGGAATAATATATATGACAATTATGTGTTCAGGAATTTGGTATTCGTCATGGTCATTTACTCTGCTTTTTTTAGTTCTAAGTGCTATAGCTCTACATGAGATGGCAAAACTCAGAAAAGGTAAAACAAAAACATTAGCATTATTATATGTGATAATCCCTTTTACGTTAATACATTTCTTAGTAAGGGATTATCAGTCTTTTACAGAAGGATACCTAAACACAGATTTAATTCTATTTATATTTATACTGACCTGTACTTTTGATACTTTTGCCTACATATTTGGACGCAAATTCGGAAAAAACAAAATTATGCCCTCAATCTCACCAAAGAAATCATGGGAAGGATTTGCTGGTGGTTATCTATTTACAATCATCGCAACTTATATAATCACAAGATATATTCAAACAATTAATCTAGAGCTTATCATTTCCATCACCCTATTACTTCCTTTTACCGCAACATTAGGAGATTTTATTGCATCCTACTACAAAAGGAAAGCAGGAGTAAAAGATTCAGGAAATATTATACCAGGACACGGAGGAATTCTTGATAGAATGGATGCTTTTATGATTACAATACCAGCTACCTATATACTGAATATTATATTATAGATGAAAATACACAAAGAGGGATATAAAACATTAAGAAATATACTAGTCATATATATTTTAACTGGAATGATTACATCACTTGATATAAAAATCTTATATTATACAACATCTATCTTCTTTTGCTTGTTTATACCAGCATTATATTTTTTTAGAATACCTAGAAGGGAATATAAAAGAGAAAATGGTATAATATACGCCCCATGTGATGGAAAAGTTGTTGTGATTGAAGAAACAAATGAGACAGAATACTACAATGAAAAAAGACTGCAAGTATCTATATTTATGTCTCCACTAAATATTCATAATAATCTTTACCCTATATCAGGTATAGTTAAATACATCAAATATCACCCTGGCAAGTTCCTATTTGCCTGGAATCCAAAAGCCTCAAGTAAAAATGAAAGAACCTCAGTAGTTATTGAGAACAATAAAACATCTATTCTATGCAGACAAATAGCAGGCGCTTTAGCTCGAAGAATAATTACTTATTCTAAAGTATCCGAAAATATTAATGTAGCTGATGAACTTGGATTTATAAAATTCGGATCCAGAGTGGATTTATTTCTTCCTATAGGGACAAAAATTAAAATTAATTTAGGAGAAAAAGTATTTGGTGGACAAAGTATTATAGCTAAATATTAACTATTTAGAAATCTTTTCTATATTTGCTTATATAATCAAAAAAATTAACCAATGAAAAAAACACTAATTAATATATTCTCTATATTATTCTTAGTAGGAATATCAAACTATGCAACTGCATGTTGCGGATCATGTGACAAATCATCAGATTCTACAAAAGTTGAACAAAAATCTTGCGATAAGACTTCAACTAAATCATGCTGTAAATCAAAAAGCAATACTTCTTGTTCTAAAAGTACGAAAGGATCTTTTAACTTTAACAAGTCTAACAACTATAACGGTAAAAGCTCAAGCTCTTGCTCAAAATCGAAAACCAAAAGCTGCTGCAAAAAGAAAGCTGAAGAAAGCCCAGCCGAAAAAAGCTCAGCTGAAGAAAGCTCCGCTGAAGAAGAAACTACTGAGAAATAACTTTATTTCAATGATTACTAAGCCACACTTAAGTGTGGCTTTTTTTATATAAATACTTATGGAATTTTTATCTAAAGAAATTAATCTCTACGCAGAAACACACACAACTAAGGAACCAAAGATATTAGAAGAGATAAATCGGGAGACATGGGATAAAGCCATGAATCCTAGAATGCTTTCTGGTCATCTACAGGGTCGTTGCTTATCAATGTTTAGTAAGATGATACAACCTAAGAATATTCTGGAAATTGGCACCTACACGGGTTACAGCGCCCTCTGTATGGCTGAAGGATTAGAAAAAAATGGCATGCTACACACAATAGATATAAATGAAGAATCTATCTCATTTGCAGAAAGATATTTTAAGCAATCTGAATATTCTAAAAAAATAAAAACATATACGGGAAATGCTTTAAATATTATCCCAAAATTAAACTGTAATTTCCAGCTTGCCTTCATTGATGCCGATAAAGAAAACTACTCTAATTATTTTGACCTAATAATTAATAAAATAGATTTATACGGCTACATTATCGCTGATAATGTACTCTGGAGTGGCAAAGTAACTAATAGAGAGAAAGACATGGAGACTGAAGCATTAGATTCGTACAACAAAAAATTATTGTCTGACCCTAGAATTGAAACAATACTACTACCTGTCCGAGATGGATTAATGATAAGCAGAAGAATTAAATGATATAGTCAATAAATCCTTATCAAAACATTATTTTTGCAAAAAAGACATATCAAAAAAATGTTTAACAATCTAAAAATTGCTTTTTCAGATAAATCCAATAGAGATTTAAACAGAGCATATATACTATTTAAAACTATTAGTAATCCGCTGATTTCTAGCATTCTTACTGTGCTTGTCAAAACTGCTATATGGATCCACCTCCCTATCAATTTCATTATAAGAAGAACTATCTATGAACATTTTTGTGGAGGAACGACCATTAAAGATAGTCAGAATACCATTAATAAACTATGGCGTTCTAATATAGGGACAATTCTAGACTTCTCAGCTGAAGGGCAAAAAAATGAAGCTGACTTTAACATGGTAATGGATGAAACAATTGCTTCTATAATAAAAGCAAAAGATAATGAAAGCATTCCTTTTGCAGTATTTAAGCCAACAGGATTAATCCGTTTCTCCTTGCTTGAGAAAATAAGTAATAACAAAAAACTATCTACAAAGCAAAAGAAAGAAAAGGAAAACTTTGAAATAAGAGTAGAGAATATATGTAATATGTCATATATAAATAAAGTTCCAGTATTTATAGATGCAGAAGAGAGCTGGATACAAGATGCAATTGATATTATTGCTATTAAAATGATGCAGAAATTTAACAAAGATAGGGCATGGATCTTTAATACCATCCAGTTTTACAGGAATGACAGGATAGAACATCTAGAGAATCTAATAGATAATGCAGAAAAAAACAACTTTATCATTGGAATAAAGTTAGTCAGAGGAGCGTACCATAGACAGGAAATGGAAAGAGCAGAGAAAATGGGCTATCCTTGTCCTGTTCATCAAAAGAAAGAAAAGACCGATAGAGACTATGATAAAGGACTTAGAATATGTATTAATAATATGCATATTGTCTCTTTATGCGCAGGAACTCATAATGAAAGCAGCTCTGCCTTATTAGTTCACCTTATAGAACAACAAAAAATATCAAAAAAAGACAAGAGATTCTATTTCTCACAACTATTAGGTATGAGTGACCATATTTCATATAATCTTGCAAAGAAAGGCTTTAATGTGGCTAAATATGTCCCTTATGGACCAATTAAGAATGTACTACCATACTTAATAAGACGTGCTGAAGAAAACACCTCAATAGCAGGTCAGATGGGTCGGGAACTCATAAATATTACAGCAGAAAAAGAGAGAAGAAAGAAAAACTAAAAATTACAAGTATCTTTCTGATTATTAATACTAAAATCCATAACCTTAACACTTTTATTATTATAATAACAAAGTTCAAATTCTACTAGAAAATCTTTACCATTTACGACATTTTCTATTACAAAATACTGACAAGGATCCCCATCTTCATCCGATAAATCAAAATTAACTTTACCATTATCTAGTACCGAAAGCAACTCTGCCTTAGTGATTTTATAATAAATCAATTGACACTCTGCCTTATTAGAGAATACCGTAGCCTCATTAACTAAATGTGTAATAACTCTTTTACTCATATCAAAATAATCAATATAAGCATAAAAGGTATCTTTTAATCTATTCTCTGGTCCCCATGAAAGAAAGAAGAGGCTAATAAAAGCACCAATACCAAAAAGAAATAATCTTCTGCGCATATTTATCTAGTAGACATGATTAGATCTAAATCCTTAAATGGTAATTTAAAATTTTTACTTAAGACCTCATTAGTCAAACTACCATTAAAAGAATAAACTCCATTCCTAATGTACTCATGTTTTCGAATTGCATACTCTGCACCTCCCTCCTCTGCAATTATTAATAAGATAGGAGTCAATATATTACTAATAGCCATTGATGCTGTTCTTGAAACTCTTGATGCAATATTTGGGACGCAATAATGAACAACACCATGCTTAACAAAAGTAGGACTATTATGAGTTGTAATCTCAGAAGTTTCAAAACTGCCTCCCTGATCTATACTAACATCTATAACAACAGCTCCTTCTTTCATTTCCATCACCATATCTTCACTCACGATACAAGGCACCTTGCCATCTCCCACTTGTAATGCAGAGATAACAACATCTGATCTCCTTAAAGCTTTTCCTAATACCTTCGGCTGAATAGAAGATGTGCTAATTCTTTGATTAATATTGTTTTGCAATCTTCTTAGCTTAGACACTGAATTATCAAACACAATCACTGAAGCTCCTAATCCTAATGCAGTACGACATGCATACTCTCCTACTGTACCTGCGCCAATAACCACAACACTAGTAGGTAATAAGCCTGACATGCCTCCAAGCATCAACCCTTTTCCACTATTAATATTTGACAGGTATTCCCCTGCTATTAACAAAGATGTATTTCCAGCGATTTCACTCATACTTCTTACAATGGGCAATTTTCCTTGATTATCTTTAAGAAATTCAAAACCAAAAGCAGATATATTTCTTTTGTTCAGCGTCTCAAAATATTCAACCGACTGAGTACTCATTTGAACAGCAGAAATTAATATCTGCTTACTTTGCATCATATCTAACTCTGATTTGGTTGGCGGCTCAATCTTTAAAATCAAAGATGAACTAAAAACCTCCTTCTTAGAAAAGACTATTTTTGCTCCTTTTTCAGAATATTCTTTATCACTGAAATTAGAGGCAATACCTGCCCCCTTCTCTATAACAATATTATGTCCATTAGAAACTAATAGACCAACTGAATCTGGAGTTAAACTCACTCTATTTTCTTGAAAGGAAGACTCTTTCGGTATTCCTATTTGAAGTTGCTTAAAGTTAGGTCTAACCTCAAGCATCTCTTCCTTCGGCATTAAACCAAAAGAACTAAATATTTTTTCTTTTACCATATCTAAATAATTATTTCAATTACTCTTTTTACGCCATCCAATTTAATTTTTACAACGACCATATCCTCTTCAATCAAATTAGAGATTTTCTCTGGCCATTCAATAAAACAATAACTGTCACTAGAAATATATTCCTCATAACCAATATCAAATGCTTCTTTCTCATCTTCTATTCTATAAAAATCAAAATGATATACTATTCTATCTCTACAGATTTGATATTCATTTACAATTGAAAAAGTTGGACTAGTAACAATATCAGAAACTCCTAGATGCAAAGATAGTTCTTTTATTAATGTAGTCTTTCCCACCCCCATATCAGCATAAAATAGAAATTTTTTCTTAGGAGCAGAATATTCCAAAATCTGTTTAGCAATATTAGGCAATTCCTTTAAATCTTCCGAAATTAATGTAACAGCCATTATTTTGATCTTAACGTAATAACTGGTATTAACATCTCCTCCATCGATATTCCTCCATGCTGATAGGTATTCTTATATAAGTTTGCAAATTGATTGTAATTATTCTGATATACAAAATACATATCTTCTTTAGCAAATATATATTTACTACTGACATTCTGAGCTGGCAGGTAATAATCTGATGGCCTTCTCATCTCAAAAACATCACTACTCTGATAATTTAAATTGCGCCCCTGCTTATATCTTAGGTTAGAATTAACATCTCTTTCTCCAATTACACGAGATGGCTTCTTCACATTAATAGTTCCATGATCAGTTGTGATTACAATTACCGCATCCTGTTTTGCAATTTGTTTCATGATATCCTTTAAAGGAGAATGAGCAAACCATGAAGCAGTTAATGACCTATAGGCAGAATCATCATCAGCTAATTCCTTAATAACTTTCATATCTGTTCTTGCATGTGAAAGCATGTCAACAAAATTATAAACTATTACATTTAATGCATTTGTTCTCATATTAGGAATCTTATTAACTACTTTCCTTCCATAGTTAATATTAGTAATCTTTGTATAACTAACTTTAGCATCTCCTTTTCCCAGCATCTTCATATTATTCAACAAAAAATCTTCTTCAAACAAATTCTTTCCTCCATCATCTTCATCATTCTTCCACATATCAGGAAACCTCTTTTGTATTTCAGAAGGAAGTAGTCCTGAAAAAATAGCATTGCGAGAATATTGTGTGGAGGTTGGAAGAATACTAGTATACATTTCATCCTCAGTCACAATAAAATCATCTAAAACTAACGGTTCAATTATTTTCCATTGATCATATCTTAAGTTATCAATTAAAATCATATATGTAGGTTTATTAGAGCTAATAAGTGGGAAAACCTTTCTCTTAATAAGATTATGAGACATTAATGGAGCATCTTTACCATTCATCCAATCTTTATATTTATTCTTTACGAATTTGAAGAATTGAGAATTAGCATCTGCTTTCTGCATCTCTAATATCTGCTCTACACTATTATCTCCTGACTCCTCAAGCTCTAACTCCCAATAAGTTAATTTCTTAAAAATATCATACCACTCATTTTTACTAAGTGGCGAAGATAGTCTCATGCTAATATTACGAAAATCCTGTTGATAATTACTAGTTGTCTTCTCTTCAACTAATCGACCTGAATCAATATTTTTCTTTATTGCAAGCAAAATTTGATTTGGATTAACGGGTTTTATTAAATAATCTGCAATCTTTGACCCAATTGCTTCTTCCATAATACTCTCCTCCTCACTTTTTGTAATCATTATTACAGGTATATTGGCATATTTCTCTTTAATAATGGACAATGCTTCTAGTCCAGAAACACCTGGCATGTTTTCATCCAAAAAAATTAAATCAAACTTTTCTACAAGAAGAAGATCAAGTGCTTCATCACCACTTTTTGCAGGCGTAAGACTATACCCTTTCTCTTCTAGATAAAGAATATGAGGCTTCAACAAATCTATTTCATCATCTGCCCAAAGTATTTTAATCATATTAATTGCTTTAAATCATACAATAATCAAAACAAAATCCGTTATTTGCTTTATGATTTTGAAGAAAAAAGATAAAATTATTAACGATCCAATATACGGATTTATTACACTTGATGAAGGAATAATTACAAACTTAATTGACCACCCCTATTTTCAAAGACTAAGAAGAATATCACAACTAGGACTTTCTTATTTAGTATACCCAGGTGCTAAGCATAGTCGTTTTCATCATGCTGTTGGCTGCATGCATCTTATGACAAAAGCCATCTATCAGCTTAGAAAAAAAGGCCATACTATATCAGAAGAAGAAGCAGATGCTCTAAAAATTGCAATTCTTCTACATGATATTGGGCATGGACCATTCTCTCATGCTCTAGAAAATTCAATTGTGACAGGCATCTCTCATGAGCAGCTATCTACATTATTCATGCATAAACTCAATAAAGAATATAAAGGAAAACTATCTCTTGCAATTAAAATATTCAATAATACACACCCTAAAAGGTTCTTACACCAACTAGTTTCTTCACAGCTAGATGTAGATAGATTAGACTACTTAAGAAGAGACAGCTTCTTTTCAGGAGTTGCAGAAGGAAATATTGGTTCTGAAAGAATTATAAGCATGTTGAATGTTGTAGATGACAAACTAGTAATTGAAGAAAAAGGAATATATTCCATCGAGAAATTCTTAATCGCGAGAAGATTAATGTATTGGCAAGTATATCTACATAAAACAGTAGTATCTGCAGAGAATATGCTCATCAAAGTATTGAAAAGAGCAAAAATACTGCTAAACAATAATTCTAAGATTTTCTCTACCCCATCACTTAACTTTTTCTTAAAAAATAATTTTACAATAAAGCATTTTGAAAAAGATGAAAATCTACTTAATATCTTTGCACAACTAGATGATTTTGACATTTACACCTGCCTAAAATACTGGAAAGACAACGATGACTTTGTTTTGTCAAATCTTTCAGAACAACTCATAAATAGAAAAATTCTTAAAATACATATTTCTAAAGAGCCAATACCCAAGAGTAAAAAAGAGAAACTAATACAAAAATTTAAAAGAGAAAACAATTGCTCTAAGGATGAAGCAGAATTCTTTATATTTTCATGCAAAATAAGCAATAGCACCTATAATATTGACAAATCAAACATCAATATTCTAATGAAGAATGGTGATGTTATTGATATTACATCAGCGTCAGATCAATTTAATAGCGAATCATTAAACAAGACTGTAAATAAATATTTCCTATGCTATTCTAATGAGGAAAATTAGAACTAGAAACAAAATTATTTTTTTTTAAATTTGCAAAATGAACTTTACAGCAAAACAGATAGCTGATATTACAGGAGGAACTATCAAAGGGGACCCTAATAAAAAAATTAACTCTGTAGCTAAAATAGAGGAAGGAAAAAATGGTGACCTTTGCTTCCTGTCAAATGAAAAATATAAAAAATATATTTATACAACTAAGGCTTCTGTTATTATTGTAAATAAATCTTTTTATTCAAAAAAAAAGATTGATAGCACACTTATAAAAGTTGATGATGCATATTCTTCTTTCAGTCAGCTAATAGAGCTTTATAATATAAAAGTTGCAAAATCAGGAATATCAGATAAAGCTAATATTGAAAGATGTGCCTCCATTGGAAAAAACACATATATTGGTGCTTTTACATCAATATGTAAAAATGTAACTATAGGTAAAAATGTTCAGATATATCCTAATTGTTACATTGGTGAGAACTCCACTATCGGAGACAATACAATGGTTTACTCCAACACCTCAATATATCATAGCTGTAAAATAGGGTCAAGAAACATTATCCACTCAGGAGTAGTAATTGGTGCTGATGGATTCGGATTTGCTATAGACAAGAAAAAAAAATATAAGAAGATAAGTCAGATTGGCAATGTAGAGATATCAAACAATGTAGAAATTGGAGCAAACACGATTATTGATAGAGCAACTATGGGTTCAACTAAAATTAATGAAGGAGTAAAATTAGACAACTTAATACAGATTGGTCATAATGTTGAGATTGGAAAAAATACTATAATTGCAGCTCAAACTGCTATTGCTGGCTCCTCAAAAATTGGCAAAAACTGTATGATTGGAGGACAGGTTGCTATCGCAGGACACCTTACAATTGCTGATGATGTAAAGATAGCTGGTCAGAGCGGAGTAGCTTCAAGTATAAAGAAAAAAGGATCTGTACTCCAAGGTCCTTTGGCTTTTAAGATAAGAGAATTTCAAAGATCATATATAATATTTAAGAAACTACCTAAAATTTATAAACAACTAAATTCTATCCTGCGAAATGAGTAATGGGATGCAACAAACTATTAAAGAGGAAGTAAGATTCTCTGGATCAGGAATTCACACGGGAGTTTCAACGAATATGACTCTTAAGCCTGCGGAAGAAAAAACAGGAATTCAATTCTGTCGAATTGACTTAGAAGGAAAGCCTATTATTGAAGCTCATATTAATAATCTCTTCACAACTAATAGAAGTACAACGTTAAAGAAAAATAATATAGAAATTCATACGGTTGAACATATACTAGCAGCAATTACAGGAGCTAGTATTGATAATGTCATAATAGAAATTGATAATATTGAAATTCCTATTATCGATGGGAGTGCCAAAGAATTTTCAAAGAAAATAAAGAAAGCAGGCACTGTTATACAAAAGCATAAAAGGGACTTTTTTGAAATTAAAAGAGAAGTTACGTTCACTGATGAAGAAACAGGAACAACATTAATTGCTACACCTTCATCACATTATCAAGTTGATGTAAAAATTGACTACAATTCAGATATATTAGGGGTTCAGCACGCTAGAT
>Ga0315315_10006602_pt1 | contig 10722 bp, 12 predicted proteins | sample M140m3416metaG_FD_203699 | JGI IMG/M metagenome (GOLD analysis project Ga0315315, IMG submission 203699) | Ammonia-oxidizing marine archaeal communities from Monterey Bay, California, United States - M1 40m 3416 | ecosystem: Environmental > Aquatic > Marine > Intertidal zone | place: USA... | reverse complement strand
TATTGACTATTAGATCTACGTTGTCCTGTGTTGTCTTTGAAAGAATTAGGATAGACAGCTACTACAGGTTTTCTTATGGGAACAGGTACATCTGCTAGTTTAGTCAATAAGGAACCAACCTCTGCTGATTCAATACTTCTTATGGGTGGTATTCCATTTTCTAATGGATCTACAATTAACGCACAACTAGAAAGTGAAAGAACCAAGAGGTACAGTAATTTCTGTTGTATTGCCTTCTTCATCTGTAATTATTAATGTTACCTTATCGTCCTCTACTTTATATTCTATGGTGTTGCCTTCTAGTTCAAGAACACCAAAATCAGATGCAGTCTCACCAAATAAACTATCAACCAACTGTCTGCTTAGTTGTGCGTATATTCTACTCTCTAGGTTACGTATAAACCTAGCTAATGTTGTGTTCTCTGCTTCTCTTTCCAAGTCTTCTACATAGGCTTGAATTTCTTCGCGTATAGCTTCTTTTCTGTTGAACTCTTGATTTTCTATAGTTAAATAATGACTAGAGGTACCGACACCTGAAAAACTAGGATTCTTAAATTTATGTGTCATTTCATCAGCTTGCACAGTTATGACGACAAACATAACGATTATCATAGAAGCTATGAGTAACATTTCGTCAGGTCGTTTTGGGCTCATCAATCTTTTCTTTGGTCGTCTCTATCAGCCTTCGCAATTTTATTGCTGTCGATCAACTGTGGCACTCCTAAAATTGTCTTGATAAGTGTGTCCTGACGAATGATCTCATTGTCCAGACTGCGTACTCTGTCTATCAATGCTACCAGTATTCCGTGTTGTGAGTCTAACTTTGTACCAAGCCTTAGTTCCATTTGTTCTATTTGATCAGCTACTTTATCATCTAAAACATCTAGCTTTGTCTCCATGCCATCAATAATTCTATTGATAAGTTTCCATATAAAGAAGCCTAGACCAAGTGCAGCAGCAATGGGAAAGCCTACTTCATTAATGAATTGTATTGCTTGTTCCATTATTTAACAGGTTCAAACTTACCGAGTTCTATAAGTCTAGTTCTATTAGCATCATGTACTGCTTCTATAGCTTCTTTGCTTTGACCAAAGTACGCAGCCGCATGGTAATTGTCTACCATAGATTGGTTGATATTTACTCCATCAACAACTACATCACCGAGCACTCTACCGAACTTACCCCTAGAGTCTTTTAGTTTAGTTTGTATAACAACTTTTGTGCCATTATCTATAGCATTTTTTAAGAAAGCCGAAGCCATTTTTCCTCTAGCCTTCTCATCCAGGTTACGAGTGCGTGACTCGGGAGTATCAATACCATATAAACGAACGCGAGACTTGTAAAGAATGTCAAAGCCAAGATCCAACACAACGTCAATAGTGTCGCCATCAACAACCCTTTCAACTGTGCAACTGTATTCATACATTAAAGATACCTAGTAGCTAGTAAGCAAGTAATTACTACAGGATAGACCCCCCACAGCAACGCTTCTAATCTTCTAAATTTATCAGATCCCTCATCAAGTCTTTTTTCTATAAAATCAAACCTGAGCGCGCATTCTCTTTCAAATGCTGTTGTAGGAGATGGTTTTTTAGTCATTAGTATTTACCTTTTTTCATTCTTATAGGTTTAGCTTTTTTTGTCATGCTTTTCTTTTTCTTCTTTTTAGCAGGCTTTTTACCGTACGAATAGGCCATATTAATACTCCGTCATTGTGTTTTTAAATTTACGGTGTGATTTTGTGTCTACAAACGTAGCGCCTTGCGTTACACCAGGAACAGAACCGTCGTGGTTTTGTACAGTAGAATACTTTTTAGTACAAAGATCTTTGTACTTAGTTTTCTCTTTATAGTTTGTAGGTCTATTAATCACGTTTTTATTTTACAATAATATTTACTCTTTTGGATATTTATCTTTTATAGCTGTTATAGCGTCTCTCCAAGTGGTTGTGCCGTTTACTTGGTCTTTGTAGATCATATCCAGTTGGTTCTTTACATGCGGATATTCTTGTTCCCTCTTCTGTGCGTAAGTGTAATCAATAGCCTGTGTGCGCCTATATAGCTGTCCATCCTCTTCTACTATGACAATAGTTTTATCTACTGTATCTACAACCTCATCTATGACTTCTCGCCAATCATCACCAACACCTTCTGATTGATGTAGGGTATTTTCTACTAATGCGCCGTCTTTCCATCTAACCCAAGCCATTATCTTACCCCCATCAAAAAGCCAGTAGCATCAGTTATATTGATCGTAAGAGTGCCTTGATCAGCGCCTGTAGATTGTCCTTTCATTCTGACTCTAGCTTTTACACCATGCGTTACTGCTGCTCCGTTAGCGTTGTATGTGCCTGATATGGCAAAATCATTAAATGCTGTATCTACGGCTACCCATTGTATTTCAGCAACCTTTACATATTTACCAACATTGCCTGAAGTTACAGATTCTTTAAATCCAAAGCTAGTAGGTGACCCAGAAAAACCTGAACCTGAATAACCTATAATTCTAGAACCTAATACAACAGCATTACCTGTAACTGTTCTTTCTTCTGAACCTACAAAAACTATATCTCCTGCAACCACCTCAGTAGCTGCGTATTGACTTACAGTAATTACATTAGTTGCGTGTGATCCTGATACACCTGTTAAAAATGTATTGGTTATTGCAGAACCATCATAACCATTACCAAATGCAGAAGTAGTAGCGCTGGTGGCTGCGGTTTCAGTTGATGTTCCGCCCTGTGAATTAACATTCCATGCAGCCATTTCTAAACACACATACATCCAAGAGTTCTTTTCCGTATTAACTTTATTGATGTTATAAGCAGCATACGGATTCCAACCATTTATATGAGTAGGTTTGGCTAATCCAAGTTCTACAATAGCGGAAGAAAATGTATCGGATCTATTTTGATAGCTCACTGTGCTTGCCAATGATCCTGCAACAGTTTTTGATACATCACCGCTCAATGTATTGGCATATAAACTTCCAACTTTTGCTGTATCTATTGAAGCGTTAGCTATCTTTGCATTTGTCACAGCTGCATTAGCTATTTTTGCATTTGTTATATTCGCGTCTTGTATCTTTGCGGTATTAACAGATAAGTCTGCAAGTTTTGCATTTGTTATAGTTAGATTAGCAATACGAGCAGCGTCAACGGCCAACAACCCAATTTTAGCTTGTGTAATAGCTGCGTCTCTTATAAAGCCCGTGTCTATATATACGCCTGCTGGGTTACCATCTGCATCCGCCGTGCTTAATACTATAAAAGGAACCACATCATTACCATGTGGGTTACGAATAGCTACTTGATCGGACTCAAACAAAATAGTGGATGTAGAAGTATTATTTTGCAAGTTATTGCTAGAGTCTGCCATTAAGTACATACCAGCTATTGCATTATTAGCATTAACAGCTATGCCGTATCCAGCTTGTGAGCTCGTTCCGTTAGCTACTGCATTTTGAACTGTTGTAACTGCAGAGGTATTATCATCAACCTCTGCAGTTAGGGTAGTAATTGCTGAAGAATTTGCAGTATCTGCAGTTGCTCTAGTAGTAGCTTCTGAGTTTATAGCAGCTACGCTAGTTACATCCCGCACTTCTTCCCATTCTCCAGCTGTAACTTGATCTGACCCGTCTGCCATTGCTCGATACTGTTTATTACTATCACTAGTATCAAACCACAAATCTCCTGCTTTTACTCCAGAAGTTGGCACACTATTTTGAGTAAATACAGTAGCCTTACCATCGTTTGATGTATCTCTTATAGCAACCCAACTAGAATTATCAGCAGCTGAGGCACGGTACATTTTATTATTTTCATCTGTCCTAATAAGAATATCGCCTACTGCCGTAGCTGCAGGAAGGTTACTCGAAGAATTGTGTATAAAAGTTCTAGCTTTAGTAGTGACTGAACTTTGTAGAGTAGATATTTCACTAGAACGGGCTGTATTTTCACCAGTCAGCGTTATTACATCGCTTTGCGCTGATGCCATAGCAGCAGTTAAAGTACTACCTGTAAAACTAGTAGCACCAAATAAACTAACTAGCGTAGCATCTCTAGCCGCTACCCAAGCATCATTAGCTGCATTACGGTAATGTATATTACCGTCGTCCGTGTCATACCAAATATCATTTATAGTTAAAGCACTGCTACCGTCACTTCTAGTAGTCGGAGCGCCAGAAGACCTAATGACTTCTCCAGCGCCTTGGGTTACTAAACTAGTTATTGCAGAGTATCCAGGTAAATTAGCTAAAGTTTGACTCAAACTAGTCATAACAGCTGCTATATCTATAGCAGTCGTAGCAGTAACAGACCCAGCAAACGGACCACGTATATCAGAAGTGCTTACAAACCTAACCCAATAATAGAAGGTTTGATTATAGTCTAATGAATCTGACCAAACACTAGCTGTAGTAGTATCTGCTAGTACTGCATTGCTAATGTTATTAGAAGTTCCTCTATATACTTCAGCAAAAGCAAAATTACCAAATTGAGGGTCGTCCCACGACACTACACTAGTAGTAAAAGCAGCACTTGCAGCAAGTCCTGTAGGGGCTGGAGGTATCGTAACGTCGTTAAGGGCAGTAGGGGGTTCAAAGTCTACTATACCCGTACCTGAGTTTGGGTTAAATGGGTTGTCTAAAAGTTCTTGAGCTAAACCTGAATCTATAAGCTCTCGTAAAGTTATAGCTCTGTCGCGTGGGTCACCTCTTCGTCCTAATCTTATCTCTAAAGCTTCTATTAAAGAGTCTAAAGTTTTTTTTAGCTGCGGGTCGACTTTACTTGGTATCGTTACTATAGATGGTACTTTTGTTCCAGTAGTACTCATTAAACCGCCCTCAATTCTTCTATGGACTCTCCTATACAAATCTCATTAATAGTATGTGCTCCCTCTACCTGTATCTCATAAGTTTTGTAAATACCCGACGGCAATCTAAGAATAGGTTCGGGTATAGTAGTTGCACTAAAACTAGGAGTAGCTCCTGTTACACTAAACGAGCTTCCAGAAGCAGTAATTGTAGCGTTATAGTACAAACTACCATCTCCAAATACTTTTACTGTAACCCCGCTACCGCTATAGGTTTCTGCTTCTACTTTAACAAAAGCCATTTTAGTTGGCTTACTAGGTACAAATTCTTTTGTTTTAAATGTAAGCGATTCATTTGTAGTACTACCTTGGAATTTTTTTACATTATTACCTTCTATTACGTACAACTCATTGGTGTCTGGATCTGTGTGCCCGCCTTTTGTACTAGTGCTAGAAGTTTGTGTTAGAGTTGTAAGCGCATTTTTACCGCCTCTAGGGTCGAAAATAAAACCGCCGTAATTAGATCCACTAGCATAGTAGCCTATGTATTTACCTTGCCATAGAAAACCTTGAATTGTAGAAGGGTAGAAATCCGCTTGCCATTGCTCTGGAGTTATTAAACCTTCCGTTACAACTTGTACATCTGTTCCTGCTGCAGCAACTAGCCCATCTGGAGAAGCGTAGATTACATACGGACCCATGTCTACCATAGAGCGTTTATTTAAACACGCTTGAGTAGCTTCTATACGAATGGCTGTCATAGATTGAGGATCAACCCCTGTTATAAAGTATGGATTACCTTCTGTGCCTACAAACAGCCCATTTCCGGTAGTGCCTATGCCAACGATATCATCTTCTAAAGTAGTTCTATATGCTACTGGCCAAGCATGGGGTAAAAAAGGTTCAGAAAAACAAATTCGCTTACCTGTAAACCCAGCAAATATACCATTAGGTAATGCAGTCAAACCTTTCATTTGCCCATTAGGGTATAAAGCAGTTTGTTCATCAGGTGGGGCAATCCAATATGTAGAAGGTATAAGTTCTCCCAAGTTTGCGTTAGTTACATTGTCTGTAAAACTAGTAGCAGATAGCGCAACTTCCCCAACAAACTGAAACGCTGTGGTATTAGAACCTGTATTAGATCTATAAATTCGTTTTTTACTCAAGTTAGTATTAGTTCTGCCGACACCCGAACCTGCTGAAGTTTCTAGGTTACCTACTGTAACAGTCTGGGCGTCTACTTTAGTTACTACAGAAGATACAGTCGATGGCGGTCCTTCCTCTCCATATGCTGAAACAAACGTATACACGTACGCTGTGCTGTATTGTGTAGTTGTCCCGTCGTCTGTGCCACTAACACTTGCAGTAGGCGCTGCAGTAGGAGCTGGTATGCCTAGTCGATAAAAATTTCTAGGGTATCTTCCAGACCCACTAGCCGCAATAACATCTCCTGCTGCCATTCTAGGAAAAGTCTCACCCGACCAATACAATCTAGCCAACGCATCGTCAGCAATGGGCCCCGGTTGGACGTCCACGTCCTCCGTCCACTCTAACCAAAAATTACTACCTGCGTATTCGTAGTAATAAATACTAGTCCTACCAGAACCAACTAATGCTTGTGTCTGGGAGTTTTCAGTTATAGGAGTAAGTACTCCTCTATCTAGATCTAGATCGTTTGCAGTTTGTCCTACTGTATCATTTAGAAGTCTAGGAGATATTTGCGGTGCTATACCTGAGAAGTTAATAAGTTTATAGTACGCCACATTACCCCTCCAGAAGTAAATCTCGTAAGCGGGTACTCCTTAGCCCAACTTGTTTTGCCCATTTAGAATCTAGCATCTCCACGGCAGCAGTTTCCCACTCTTCTGCTTCCACAGCAGACAAAAATTTTTTAAAACCCATTAATCTAGATAACCCTAAGTTAAAACACATGTTTACAAGAACGCGTTGTCTTGCGTCAGATAGACTTGGAAACCAAGAAAAAGCTGTCTCTAATTCTTTTACACAAAGATCTATGTCGTTACTTAATAAGTAATCAGATTCGTCTTCTGTAATACCACGGTCGTCTATATTCCTACCGACACCGATTGTATTTTTCCCAGCACTACATTTATACAGAGTGAGAACTACACCTTCATCGGCTTTTAACTCTTCTATAAGTTGTTCTCTATTCATCTTTACCAGGTGTATTAGAAGCTCCAAAGTAAAAAGATATAATAGCACTTGCTAAACCACCTAGGTATCCGAGAACCAGGTTGATTAATGCCTCGGAGTTCTGTTCGGGGGGCTGGATGGTGACTAAAAATATATAACCCATAAAACCACCAACAACAGCAATACCTATAATTCTAGCTGTCCAGTCTTTACTGAACTTCCCTCTAGCATCTTGTATATCTGCAGTTTCAAGCTTAAAAACATCTACTTCGAGTTCTTTCATCTTAATCTCAAACTCAGCTTCCGCTTTCTTTAGTTCAAGCATTTGTTCTGGTGTAGCGTTGTTTATGGCCTTTTGTATTTCTTTGGGTTCATTCTTACAACCTAATACATCTGCAATCATATTTGCAGCCATACCGCCCATAGGCCCACCTAGTGCTGTGCCAAGCGTGGGTGCTACTGATCCTATTAAATTTTTAATTAATGCTTTCATAACTATTTTGTTTCATCAATTATAGCGTGAGCTTCTTCAAGTTGCTCATCTGCAACAGTCATAACTGGCAATTCTTCTATTCCAGATTCTTGTATAAGAGCATCAAGTGCCCCAGTAGTGCTATCTTGAGCTCTTTGTTGAATTTTAACTAAACCACTTAGCCTATTTAACTCAGTTTGTATTCCTAAAAGCATATTGAACTCTTGCTTCATTGGTTCGGTTAGATCCTCTATAAGATATTCTTTACCGTTGTAGTTAACTCGTTCTATTTTTTGGTCTGTCATAAATACTCCTTATTTAAATAAAAATATAATCATAGCATATTGGCTTCATTTGCACTCTTTTTTGCAGCATCATTTGCTATCTGTTCGCTTTGTACTTTTGTGTTAGCCATATTAAGCGTCCTCTAGTGTTTTAATTCTTGCTTCTGCAGCTTCTAGTTTTGTTGTAAGTTCTTGGATTGCTTTTGTTAAGACTGCTGTTAGTTTTGGATAATTAATTGAATACAAATCTTTATCTGTATCTTCAGGAATGCACACTACTTCAGGCATCAAAGGTAAAACTTCTTGTGCTATAAAACCTATCTCATTAACACCTTCTTCTTGTTTTATAAACTGTCCATCTTCTTTTATAGAATTGTGGTGTTTATATTTTGATGGCTTTAATTGTTTAACAATATCTAGCCCATAAGAAAGAGTTTGTATGTTGGATTTTATTCTACTGTCTGAATAAGATGCGTAACCTTGCGCTCTAATTTGACCTGCTGTACTTGCAGTATTTGGTAATTCTAAACGATAAGCAGGTGAATTGTCTCCAACACCTAAATTGCCTCCAGTAAAGTAGCTTGCACCATCTGCGTGGAAATGCACCTTAGCAGTAGCACCGTCAGCACCATACATAGTTTGACTAGGTGCATCTGAAGCACCTCCAACATTCCAATTAATTCTTTCTTCATTTCCATCTGTGTTTGTTGTTCTAAATTCAACATTACCATGCACAGATAGAGGTTTAGCAGGACTTGAAGTTCCTATGCCTACTTTTCCTCCGTTTACAACAGTAAAGACTTCAGTTGTTCCATCAAGTAAATTTAAAATATCACCATTACCATCTTGACGAACATTTAGTGCAGTAAAAGGGGCTAATGCCTGTTCAGAATGAATAAACACCAATCCATCTGCTGCCGCACTATTTTGATTAGAGTGAACCTTTAAAGCAGTTCCGGGTGCAGCAGCACCTGCATCAACTACTTCTAGTATAGCACTTGGACTCGTAGTTCCTATGCCTACGTTTCCAGAAGAATCAATACGGACTCTTTCTGTGCCTGCCGTGATAAATCTAATGTAGTTATTTGCATCTGAGTGGATAGAGTAGTCATTACTACCATTCCAACGTACACGATAGTTTGTGTCTAAATCTAGCTGTCCAACAGAAATATCTACATTGCCAGTTACGTCTATACCTGTAGAATCAATACGCATTCTTTCTGCATCACCATTATTAAAAATGGTAGCTTGTTTAGAAACTATAGCTCCATTAGTACCATCACATTCTAATCTTAAAAAGTTTGTTGTACTTGCTGACTCTCTGGTAAGTTTTATCGTACCACCACCACTAGCATCAACGTGCAAAGTGTTATCAGGACTCGTAGTTCCTATACCTACGTTTCCTGCTGTTGTAATAACTAATTTACTATCACTTGTTAATGAAAAATCATTATATCCAGTATCTTCAAATCCAATACTCAACCCATCAGAAGTTCCACTACCTGCATCTAAACCTATTCCCCAAGTTGGTGAGCCTGCTCCCGAAGCACCTTGTGAAAACAATATCATTGAATCTCCGCCTGCGTGAGTTTCAGCAATTATTCTTGCATCGTCATCCGAACCTTCATCTACATGCAAAATACTTGCAGGATTCGTAGTTCCTATACCTAGATTCGCACCTAATATATTTATATCTCCTGCACCATCAAACTCAATCCTTTCAGCATCATCTGCTATACCTATAGATGTATCATCACCCATAATAATATTACCAGTCATAGTGCCACCTGCTAGTGGTAGCTTGGCTGCTATGGAGTTAGTGACTGTAGTAGAGAAGTTGGCATCATCACCCAAAGCCGCCGCAAGTTCATTAAGCGTGTCTAATGCTGCAGGAGCGGAATCGGCTAAGTTGGCTACCGCAGTAGAAACAAATGCAGTAGTGGCGATTCTAGTGGTGTTATTGCCTGCGGATTGCGTAGTCGTAGTCGGATTCCCACCTAATGCGATGTCATCTGATACTACGTTACTGGTTATCTTTGTGTTTGCCATATTATCCTTCTAGTGTTTCTATCCTTGCTTTTAGGTCTTCTATTATTGTTTGTTGTTCTTGGATTGCTTTTACAAGTGCAGGTATTAATCCACCTTGACCAAAAGATTTTGCATCAGTAAGAGTATCGTGTTTAAAATCTCCTACAAACTCATCAAAACCTGCTTCTTCACATTCTTGTGCTACAAAACCAGAAACATTTTTTTCATTACTACCTTCACCTTCTTTCCAATCAAAAAGTCTAGGTTTTAATTTAACAATATCTGCTAAACCTTTATCATAATCTCTTATATTTTCTTTAAGTCTTTCATCAGAAACAGCATAAACCGCTTGACCAAAAGCACTATGAATTTTTCCATTAACACCAACATAGTATTTATAACCACCATTACCATAATATGAAATTTGTTCTCCACTAGTAAGAGCATTAACCATGTAAAGTCTGTCATCTGACGTTAATTTAATACCATGTCCAGTTCCCTGCACAGCGCTATTAGTCCCCACCAACACGTCTCCTGTAGTAGTAATACGCATTCTGACACTTGCGTTAGTCATGAGACCTAAATCGTGGTTTGAGCTAGTGCCTATATTTCCTAAAGCTGATTGCGCCTGTAGATGTATCTTTGCTCCAGATGTTCTTTCTACATAAACATCTGCGTTTCCTGCACTTTTAACATGAAGTTCACCATCAGGACTTGAAGTTCCTATGCCTACGTTTTGGTCAGTATCAATAGTTACTGCTGCTGAATCATTTTGTAATAAAACAACTTTGGCATCAGATGTTGTTCCAAATACTGCACTATTTGCCCAAGCACCATTACCTACAGAGCCACCACCTGTACCCATAACAACAGTTGCTGCGGTGCTGTCAGAGTTTTGCAGATATATAGTGTTGTATTGGTCAGCTCCGTTTTGAGTGAGTTTTAGTATAGGGTAGCCTGATGCTGTCCTTGT
>Ga0315315_10006601_pt1 | contig 10724 bp, 10 predicted proteins | sample M140m3416metaG_FD_203699 | JGI IMG/M metagenome (GOLD analysis project Ga0315315, IMG submission 203699) | Ammonia-oxidizing marine archaeal communities from Monterey Bay, California, United States - M1 40m 3416 | ecosystem: Environmental > Aquatic > Marine > Intertidal zone | place: USA... | reverse complement strand
GCCAAAGGCGCTCATATGCACATTCCGCACGATGAATTGAATTATGCGATAAGGGTGGGTCTGCGTATCCTGATCTTGCGCCGTGCGTTAGAACTAAAGGATGGAATGTACCACTTCAAATCTGATGCAAAGGAATTGATTCAGTACTACGCAAATGCGATTTCACATTTGCGCTGATTGAATATTGATTTTGCGCTACAACCTAGTGACAGAATGCAACCCCACCGTTATAAGCGCCGCGGATAAACGCAAATTCTGATAGAAAAGACGAAAATGATCAAAGTTTTTGGCCACAAAGCCCCAGATACAGATGCGACCGGTTCTGCAATAGTTTGGTCTTGGTACCTGAGCGAAATCAAAGGTCAAGCAGCTACGCCAAAATTGCTTGGTAAGCCAAACACAGAGACGGCCTTTGTGCTGAAACGTTGGGGCTTTAGTCAACCAGGGATTATCGTGGATGTGAGCGAGGGCGATGATGTGGTGATTGTTGACACAAATAACCCCAATGAACTGCCGGCCTCGATCAATGATGCGAACATCATTGAGATCATTGACCATCACATGTTGGTGGGTGGTATTAAAACCAAAGCGCCAATTGATATCACTATGCGTCCGCTCGCCTGCACAGCTACGATTATGGCAGAAATGATCGGTAGTGATTTAGCAAAAGCACCGAAAGCGATAAAAGGTTTGATGCTGTCTTGTATTCTGTCTGACACTCTGGAATTTCGTTCCCCTACAACGACTGACACGGACGTGGCCTTGGCCAACGCTCTAGCGGATGAGCTGGCTATTAAAATACCAGATTTTGCCGCAGACATGTTCGAAGCTAAATCCGACGTCTCTGCATTCTCTGACGCAAACCTGCTGCGGATGGATAGCAAGATGTACGAAGTAGGGAATAAAAATTTCCGTGTGTCTGTCTTGGAAACTACGTCCCCGGGGACTGTCTTGGGTCGCAAAGACAGCTTGATGGAGGCGATGAAAATCGTAGCAAACGAAGACAATGTGGATCAGGTTTTGTTGTTTGTTGTGGATATCCTGAACGAGGAAAGCACGTTGTTGGTGGCAAATGATCTTGTGAAAACGTTGGCAGAGAAGTCATTTGGTGTAGATGTGCGTGGCGATACTGTTGTTTTGCCGGGGATTATCAGCCGCAAAAAACAAATTATTCCGCAACTAGCGCTTTAATAATTTGCAATATTTGCGGAAATTGTGCTCAGGATGGTAAGCGTTTTCAGCAAAAAACCCGCACGTAATTAAATTTCATCACGATCCAGCATTTTATTACATTATTGCTCTTGCGCAATTTTCTGCGACGCGGCATTTGTCGTTGGTGGAGACGGTGAGAGCGATTCGTGGAAGCGATTATTGGCAAGCAGGAGACAGAAAATGGCCCTCGATATAGGTTATGATGCACCACAAAAAGATCTTTATGAGGTTGGTGAAATTCCCCCAATGGGTTTTGTTCCTGAACAAATGTATGCTTGGACTATCCGTCGTGAACGTCATGGCAATCCTGACAAGGCATTCGAAGTTGAAGTGGTTGATGTGGTTAAGCCAGGCAGCAAAGAAGTCCTGGTTTTCGTAATGGCTGCTGGTGTAAACTACAATGGTGTTTGGGCGGGCCTGGGTGTGCCAATCAGCCCCTTTGATGTCCATAAATCTCAATATCATATCGCGGGCTCAGATGCATCTGGCATTGTCTGGGCCATAGGTGACCAAGTCAAAAACTGGAAAGTTGGCGATGAAGTGGTTATCCACTGTAACCAAGACGACGGAGATGATGAACACTGCAATGGTGGTGATCCAATGCATTCCCCGAGCCAACGCATCTGGGGCTATGAGACGCCTGATGGCTCTTTTGCACAGTTCACAACGGTTCAAGCCCAGCAACTTATGCGTCGCCCTCGCCACCTTACGTGGGAGGAAGCGGCCTGTTATACACTGACGCTGGCTACTGCTTACCGCATGCTTTTCGGGCACATGCCACACGAATTAAAACCAGGCCAGACTGTTTTAGTTTGGGGCGCATCGGGTGGTCTAGGCTCTTATGCTATTCAGTTAGCCAAACAGGCAGGAGCTCACGCAATAGGCGTAATCTCAGATGAAACTAAGCGTGAGTTTGTTTTGGGCTTGGGCGCTAAGGGCGTTTTGAATCGCAAAGATTTTAATTGCTGGGGGCAACTGCCAAGAGTTAACACGGAAGAATACAAGGAATGGTTCCGCGAAGTTCGTAAATTTGGCAAAGCGATCTGGGACATTAGCGGCAAAGGTAATAATGTCGATATGGTGTTTGAGCACCCAGGCGAAGCGACCATCCCTGTATCCACATTTGTAGTAAAAAAAGGCGGTATGGTTGTGATCTGTGCTGGTACTTCTGGCTTTAACCTAACAATGGATGCCCGTTATTTGTGGATGCATCAGAAGCGCATTCAGGGATCTCACTTTGCACATCTTGCACAAGCCTCTGCTGCAAACCAGTTAATGATTGAGGAGCGATTAAATCCTTGCATGTCTGAGGTATTTCAATGGAAAGAAATCCCAGAGGCACATACAAAGATGCTAAACAATGAGCATAAACCAGGCAACATGTCGGTCCTAGTCAGTGCGACGCAGACAGGACTTACAACCTTTGAAGATACCTTGAAAGCTAGTAAGGCCACTTTTTAAGCGTTTAGTCTAAAGTCAAATGTATGCGCAAAGATACCCTTGTCCACGGTCTTTAACGTTAAAAATTTGAACTGAGCCATAAGTCGATTAACAGTTAACATTCTCAGCGTGGGTTAGAACCAGGCATCTGAGATGAGATCGTATTCCACGGAAATATAAAATTTATTCGCTCAATTGGATTGTATTTCAATGCGCTGCTGCCATCATAAATTAAATTTGGGTTGACGAATTGAACTGTCTTTATTTGTGATTTGCATGGGTCTCAAGACTTTTTGGATCAACTAATAATCTCCGCTGATATATTCATTAATATCTGAGTTTTCAAAGGATGTCGGCTGTAATTTTTATGCTGAACTTGGTGGAATATCTGAAGTTTAAGATGTTTAGATCAATTTCATCCTTAACAATACTTATGTGGCAGAAAATTATTGGTAGGTGCATTATTGCGTTCAGCTTTAGCAGCTGGTGCATTAAGAAAATATAGAGCAGCCAAACTGGATCTAACTGATGAAATTTTCTGAAGACCAATCCATCGCCTACGATGTGGTCGTTGAGGTTTTAAAAGCTGCCGGTATTGATCTGGATGAAGCATTGCTAAAAACAGAAAGCCTCCGTAAACCACAAACACTAGCCGTTTTAGGCAAGGCGGGGTCTGGCAAAACGATGCTGTTGGCAAAAGTGGGTGAGGCACTGACCAAAGTGGGCGTTGATACGGTCAGTGGTGATTATGAGGGTAAAGCGCGAAAGGATCGCCGTACTTTGGCAATCTTAGCGCCTACAAACAAGGCAGCATCTGTTCTTCGCAATCGCGGTGTTCAAGCTACGACTGTCCACCGCATTTTATACACGCCGATGTATGACCCTGAATACGAAAATATCGCAGAATGGCTGGCTGGAAATATTGAGAGGCCCAAGATTGAGGGCCTGACAGATATGGCACTAGAGCGTGCGTTTGTCTTCTTTCAAAGTCATAAATCTTTGCCTGGCGCCCTTGCGGTTGCAGGGCTGCGGGGATCTGATTTTATTATAGGGTGGAAGCGGCGTGAAGAGCCGCTTGACGTCGGTTTTGTTGATGAAGCCTCGATGCTGGATGATCAACAATTGGAAGACCTCCAAGAAATATTCTCGACCCTCATTCTATTTGGCGACCCAGCGCAGTTGGCTCCTGTTGGGCAGTCTGGTTCTATGGCATTTGATGGATTGTCTAAGCCGCGAAAACTGGTTCTAAGTCGTGTTCACAGGCAGGCGGATGACAATCCAATTTTGGATTTAGCTCATGCCCTAGCGGACCCAAAATTAGAATTCCATCACTTTGAAGAGATGATTGAACAAGCTGCATCTCAAGATGAGCGTGTAGTAGTTGTGCCGCGCGTTGATGCAGCAGCAATGGCGCGCGCGCCTGTATTGGTTTGGCGCAATGCAACCAGGATCAGGCTCATCCATGCATTTCGCTCGGTCTACGGAGCACCTAAAGAAATGTTGTTGCCAGGTGAACCGTTAATTTGTGATGGAATTGAATTACCCATGAAGCACCGAAAAAAACGTATTGATCTGGAGGCTCGCGGTCTAATCAAGGGTGCGCAGGTTGTGTATCTCAGCGAAGGACGTAAGCCTGGCTTTTCGCGGCTTCATGTGGTGGGGGCTGAAGAGCCGCAAGTATCAGCAGCGACGATTATTAAAATCGAAATACCTGGCGAAGAAGAGCCGTTTATCCCATCTGCTGCACGTATGGGTGCGGCCTTTGTGCACGGTGCCGCTTGTACTATTCACAAGGCACAGGGATCGCAGTGGGCTGACGTTCAGGTGTTTGCACCTGATATTTATGCAGCAAGCCGAGCTGGACGCACAGAAGCGGGTATCGCTTTGTGGAAACGTTTGGCGTATGTGGCGATTACTCGTGCGGAGCAGAGATTATTGTGGGTTACCCGTTATATGCTAGCCAAACCCAATGCACCTCTAGGGGTTCAAGATTTAAAAGCAGTGTCAGCGCCGGCGTTGGAAGCACCAGAAATAGATTGAGCCAAATTCAAGAGTGCATTTTATTCTCATCCAATATTGGCTTGATGGGAAGTATGGCTCCGGATAAACAGTTTTTTGCGCCAAAAGAAAAGTTGGCTAGAACACTACATTCATCATAAACATTGAGACGATCAGGAACAGGATTGTCATGACACCACCCGTACGAACGAAGTCTACCACCCTGTAGCCTGCAGGCCCCATGATTAAGGCGTTCACTTGATGTGTTGGTATCAGGAAAGAGTTTGACGTAGAAATTGCTACGGTCATGGCGAAGATTGCAGGGTCCCCGCCAGCAGCAATTGCAATCGAAACAGCAAGAGGAACGAGCAGTACGGTTGCGCCAACGTTTGACATCACAAGTGTGAAGATAGTTGCAAGAATTGCTACGCCCGCCTGAAGTGCCCAGATTGGCCATCCGTCAAGCACAGTGAGGATGCCTTGGGCGATCCATTCGGCTGTGCCAGTGCTTTGGACGGCCTGGCCAAGCGGAATGAGTGAGGCCAGCAGAAAGACAGTATTCCATCCGACTGCGCGGTAGGCTTCGTCAATGTCGAGGACTTTGGTCACAATCATACCCGCGGCTCCCGTGAGCAAACAAAGCGACAAGCGCACGTCCGTAAATAGGATGAGACCTACCGCAAGGGCGAAGAACATTAGCGCCCAAGAGACTTTTTGCGGGCGTAACTCTTCCTGGGGAAAGTCAGAGGTCACCACGACGAAGTCTTTTTCGCGATTAATCCTCGTTAGGTTTTCCCATTGGACGTGCACGACTAGCGTGTCGCCTGCACGTAGCGGCACGCGGCCAATGCGGGAGGCTTCGTGGTTTTCAGTTTCAACATGGCTAAAAGTTTCTTCACCGCGGTGGATAGCAAGCATTGACATGCCGTACGTTTTACGAAGCGCAAGACCTTGGGCTGTTTTGCCGATTACTTGGCTGTCAGGTGGGATAACAATTTCAGCAACGCCCGATTTAGTTGGTGCGAATTCTTCTGCGAACATGTCCAGCTGAGGCAGTATATTTAGTCCGTAGATATCTGCCATTTCCTCAATAACTTTTTTACGGCCCAAAATGGCAAGGCGGCACGGTGTGGTAATTTCGGTTTCAACAACGGGTGAAATCCAACGCTGACCTTTGAAGTAAGAACCGATGATGTACATGTGGTGCACATCCATTAGGTCATTAAAAGATTGACCCAAAAGTATATTACCTTCTGGCACTTCAACTTCGACGATGTCAGCTTTTAGGCCGTACAGTCTTTTAAGGTATTCATTCATTGACTGACCAGAGGCCGCGTCGCCCTTTGATGTTTCCCCAGGTAAAATCCAGCGTCCAAAAAGCATGAAGTAAAGAATGCCCGTTATGACTAAGGCGGCTCCGATGGGGGTTACGGAGAACAGCCCGAAGGTCCTCATCTGTTGTTCTGTGGGTAAATCGGCATTGGTAGCCACGATCAAATCATTCAATAGAATGAGGGGCGAAGATCCAACCATTGTCATTGTCCCGCCAAGAATTGCGCAGAAGCCCATAGGCATCAGTAGGCGTGCCATGCCTATGTTCGTGCGTGAGGAAATACGCGAAACAACTGGTAGGAAAAGGGCAGCTGCACCAACGTTTTGCATAAAGCTCGAAATTAAACCAACTGTGCTAGAGATGATTGGAATGATCCGTCCTTCAGTAGTTCCACCGTATTTTAGGATCGTGGCTGCTACTTTAGTCATTAGACCAGTTTTATCCAACCCTGCACCAATGATCATAACGGCGATAATTGAAATGACCGCATTGGAAGCAAAGCCATCGAACAAGTGATTGATGTCGGCGAGCCCATTAAGCCCTGGCACATAACTAAGGCCGCCAAGCAAAACCATAACGGTGATTGCGGAAAGATCTACACGCAATATCTCAGATACAAACAAAAAGACAGTAAATCCCAATAGAGCTAGAACCACGATCATTTCTGTTGACAGGGTGACATGATCCACGAGACGGGCCTTTGGTATGGGTTTCTTTACCCGGGTATACGCTTGCAGCAACCTTCGGGCAACCAGCCAGATAGTCGTTTTTCTAGGGTTTAATTGGCCTTATAGACATTTTTTTTAGGCCTCTGCCAACATGCAAACCAGTTCAAACATTATTGAAGCCCCAACCCAGCCAGTACTGCCTGACGGATCGAATGGTGGGGATACCTCCACTAGATCAGCACCCACAAGTTTCACACCGGAAAGTTGTCGGACCAATTGTTGTGCTTGAAAACTCGTGACACCACCAATTTCTGGGGTGCCAGTGCCAGGTGCAAAGGCGGGATCAATGATGTCGATGTCAAAAGAACAATAGGTTTCTTGTTCACCAGCAATATCGCGGGCTTGAGCCATAACATCTGGAATTCCGCGCTCAAATAGTTCTTCAATACGGATAATAGTAACGCCTCGTTCTCTTCCCCAGTCGATATCCTCGGTGTTGTAGGCTGTGCCGCGAATGCCAATTTGCACCACACGTTTTGGGTCGAGGAGATTTTCTTCGATAGCTCTGCGAAACGGTGTGCCGTGAGTGTATTTAAAGCCACCAAAATACGTGTCGAACAAATCTGTATGTGCATCAAAATGGATCATTCCCAATGGGCCGTTTAGCGCTAATCCGCGCAACACGGGAAGAGACACTAGATGGTCACCACCTGCGGTCATTGGTATGATACCCGCTTTTGCGATAGCCTTATAAAATTCTGTGATTTGGCCCATGGCGTCCTGGATATCAGATGGGTTTGCGCCTATGTCGCCAAGATCAGCACAATTCTTCAACGCGAAGGGGTTGATGCCATTCACAGGGTTCATAGCGCGGATCATGGTGGAGTAATCCCGCAACTGGCGTGGGCCATGGCGTGGGCCTGGCCGATTCGTCGTGCCACTGTCCCAAGGCACGCCAATCAGACCAATTTCTACATCGCAATAATGCGCATCTTCGGGCGTCAAATGTGGAAGTCGCATGAATGTTGGTACACCTGCAAATCGTGGCGATTCAATTGCAGAAACTGGTTGAAAAAACGGATCAGGTAGTTTTGGCATGGGTTTGTCTATTTCGTTTAGCTGCACAAGGTTTGCATGGGTTCGACTGAGGCGATAGAGCTTGAGTGATATTATTTTGAAAAGGCAACAACAAGATGGCGCAGACAATTATTATTACTGGAGCGGGTTCAGGCATTGGGGCGTCTACGGCAAAGGCGTTTTTAGAAGCAGGTTGGAATGTTGGGCTAATGGGGCGTCGTGAACGTGCGTTGCAAAATGTTTCTGCGGGTTATGAGGCTGCTTTGGTTTTGCCGAGTGATGTGTCAGATGAAAGCGCTGTAGATACAGTTTTCAACAAAGTTGTTAACAAATTCGGTCATTTGGACGCGTTGTTTAACAATGCAGGAATTGGTGTTCCTGCAAGCTCAATTGATGAAATGGACGTGGACTCATGGCGCAAATGCGTAGATATTAATCTCACAGGCAGTTTTTTGTGCGCCCGTGCGGCTTGGCGAGTAATGCGTGCGCAAACCCCACAAGGGGGGCGAATTATCAATAACGGGTCTGTCTCTGCAAGTGCGCCACGTCCGGGATCTGCCCCGTATACGTCCACGAAACATGCAATCACTGGGCTGACTAAAACGCTTTCACTGGACGGACGTGCTTTCAATATTAACGTTGGGCAAATCGACATTGGAAACGCGCTAACGGAAATGGCAAAGCCTATGACTTTGGGCGTTCCACAGGCCAACGGCACAATTGCGGCGGAGGCAACGATGGATGCGGATCACGTTGCTGATGCAGTAATGCACATGGCAGGCTTACCGCTTGGTGCCAATGTTCTATTTATGACCGTCATGGCCAATGATATGCCTTTCGTGGGCCGCGGCTAGAGTTTTTTGTACATGATTAGAGCATCTGACTTAGTGCTACCTGGCCCGTTGTAATAGTGTTTTCGCTTTGCGCAATCGATAAAGCCATGTGCTTGATAAAGAGCGATGGCTGGCGTATTTGTGAATGCAACTTCTAAGAAAATGTCCTCACATTTTTCAACCTTTGCTATTCTGAGGATTTTTTTTACAAGGCTGCGGCCTTCACCGTTTCGTCTTGCGTGAGGATGAACCGCGATAGTTAAGAGCTCCGCTTCTGGACCTGCAATTAGGACAAATGCAAAGCCATTGTCACTTGTGACAACGTGTGACCGCGGTGATGCCAGCAGGTCCGCAAATTCCCGAACGCTCCAAGGACGTGTTTGCATTAAGCTTAACCTATGGATTTCTGCCAGTTGTTCGGGCGTCATAGCAGGAGAGGTGATGAGGGATCTGATGGTGGTGTTGCATCTGGGGCACGTACATAAAGTGGCGCGGGTTTTGGTTGCTTTGTCATAAACCGCTCACCTGCAATTTGTGCTGCGTTCTCTAGGCTCGTTTGTGTTGTTATGCGCTTTGCTGGGAAGGCTACTTCGTTATCGCAATAAACCTTATGAGAGTTTTCAAATTCGTTGATAGAAACAATATGAACTTTTGAAATTGCATTTCCATCTATGAAATCCTGCACATAAATGCGGTTCTGTCGCGCATCAATAATCGCAGTGCATCGACCTTTCGTGCCAAATGCCATCGCATCGAGTCGAGACACGCCAATTGCTGGAGTATTAAGCGATAGTGACAATCCTCGTGCTGCAGAAACAGAAATACGAATACCTGTAAAGTTTCCTGGCCCAGTGCCTACCGCGATTGCGGAGAGTTTGTCCCAAGTCATATTAATCTCGGTAAGAACCTCTTCTATCAAAGGAAACAGCCGCTCAGCCTGTCCTTTAGCCATTAGTTCCACCCGCGCGGCCAAGGTTTTATCCCCCTCAACGACGACAGCCGCGCAATGCGCGGCTGCTGTATCGAAGGCCAGAATAATTGGTTTAGGCAGCAACAGGGCGCACCTCAATGACCTCTGGGATATAGTGGCGTAGCAAGTTCTCAATTCCCATTTTTAGGGTGATCGTGCTAGATGGACACCCCGCGCACGCGCCTTGCATGTGTAGATAGACTATGCCGCGCTCAAATCCGTGGAATGTGATATCACCGCCATCTTGTGCCACAGCGGGGCGTACTCGTGTGTCGAGCAGTTCTTTAATTTGCTGAACAACTTCGCCATCCTCACCTGTATGTTCCTTGTGCCCAGAATTTTGCGCCTCTTCGCCCATGACGGGCTGACCGGACTGATAGTGCTCCATGATCACGCCTAAAATTGCGGGCTTAATGTGGTTCCAATCAGCACTGTCTTCTTTCGTCACGGTAATAAAATCAGGGCCAAAGAACACGCCTGTGACGGCTTCAGCCTGAAATAAGCGGGAGGCCAACGGTGAGTTTTCTGCTGCGTCTTCCGTTGGGAAGTCTGCCGTTCCAGTAGCAAGCACTGCTTGTCCCGGCAAAAACTTGAGCGTGGCTGGGTTTGGCGTACTTTCGGTTTGGATAAACATGCGATACCATCCTCATAGTGGTGGAGTTCAATATGCGTGTTTGCTCCGAAACTGTCAATATTTAGAATTATTCTAAGTATTTGGAAATTTGCTGGAAAACTCGTAAATTATTTAAGGTCACCTGCCCATTACATTCCTTAAAATTTCGATCCGCACTGTTAAGAGAAATTACAAGACGACGAGCTGTATCCACATAAATGTATTGCCCGTAAATGCCAATTGCGAAATATTCGCCCACCTTGGCTGCAGGTGGCAGCCACCACTGGTAACCATAACCTAAAACACCATCTGGCATGGCGGCGCGGACTGGATCTGGTGGAGGGGCGGACTGTGCCGTCGACTTTGCCACCCAACCAGAAGACACGATCCGTGTTCCGCCAATTTGCCCGCCTTGCGCCATCATCAATCCAATACGCGCATAGTCTCGTGTAATAAGGTTTAGCCCTCCTAGAATGAACGGCTCTTGCATTTTATCCGATACAAAATAGGGGGCGGCTTCCATCCCGAGTTTTGCAAAAACATTATCACGAATGAAATTGGCTATAGGTTCGCCTGAGAC
>Ga0315315_10006600_pt1 | contig 10724 bp, 13 predicted proteins | sample M140m3416metaG_FD_203699 | JGI IMG/M metagenome (GOLD analysis project Ga0315315, IMG submission 203699) | Ammonia-oxidizing marine archaeal communities from Monterey Bay, California, United States - M1 40m 3416 | ecosystem: Environmental > Aquatic > Marine > Intertidal zone | place: USA... | reverse complement strand
AATTATCAATTCTGTCATGGATACATAGGAAAAGATTTAGGTGAGATGTCTCAAGAAAAGGCAATTCAGGCAATGGGTCGTGTTGGTAGAAATAAACTACAGTTTCAGTATAGTATGAGATTCAGAGACAATGAAATTATTTGCAAACTATTTGAACATGATGACAATAAACCGGAAGTGAGAAACATGTCAGTGCTATTTAATTCGTAAAAAAAATAAAAATATATGTACAATTTTTTATTTGTTTTGTATTGTTTGTTTTTTTAGTTTTTGGACGCCCATCTTAGAATGAGGTCAATAGTATTCCGATGTTTTACAGCGCCGTTTGCGACAGCGTTGCACACTCTACGTTGACATGTACCATCCATTGCGGTACAGTTTTGATTGATAGCGTATTTATTGAAATAGTACTCTGTATTGGGCTCTCCGTGATGAAGATAATTTGAATATACGCGAATGATTTGTTGTGCATTAAGTTGTGCAGCTTTTCGAATAGATGTTCTTTGGACAATTCGTTGTTCCGCACAATGGCATAGTATATGTAGCGTTTCTTGGGGACATCTTGTTTCGGCGAGCTGATCGAGCTTAGCGATGTATTTTATCTGCGTGGGAATAGCACCACCTTTTCCGGCAAGTATGTGGAATACGAATGTAGCTACTATACATATGAGAAATACATTTCGTGTGTTCTTTGTTATCTTAATGTGGGGGCAGGTAAAGTAAGCCATTCTGTGTAGGATATGTGGAAAGGGAACGTGTAGTTGTAGATATTATTTTTAAATATTAAAACATTTCAATTTTTGTTTGTTCAAAAAACTAAGCTGTTATTTAATTATTAATATTACATAAAAATATTTATTAAATTAATTGTTAGCATATATGCTAATAAATGATGCAAATAATAAAAAATTGAAATGAGTATAAAGACAGAAGAAGAAGATATATATATACAATCATGCAGCTACGATCAGGAACCGTTGTTACTAATAACTCTCACGAGAACTCTTGGGTTCCATCTTTGGATGGAAACGATTATATTCCACATACACTAACCTCAGCTTATCCATGGGAGTGGGCTAAGACAGTACATGATGCACTAACTTATGATGGCCATTGGGATGAGAAGTATAGTTATGAGTTTATGGACTATCTAAGTCGAACATCTGATACTTGGATGAGTGCTTACTGGCACAAGGAAGCTTCTGCTGATACTAAGACATTTGGTGATGCACTTTGGCAGGTAATTAATCATTTTGACAGTATTGCTCAAGGGCTAACTCAGCGTGTTCGAACACGTTCACTAACTGAGTATCTAGATGAGACTCATGGATATTGGCAGGGAATTATGCGACTAGCAAATGAACTTCGAGTAGAGTGGCGTGTTGCACAGAGCTCAACCTATTAAATAAAAAATCATATAAATTAATAATTAGTAATTAGTATGATTTATTTTTTAATCCATGCAGAAACAAAGATTTCATCTGTGAGAACACCCCAAGGCCAATCCATTCCGGGTCCAATACTACTTTCTTTATTAATTACAGAATCCATAACATAGTTGTTTTCAGTCATATGATTATTAAACCACTTTAAATCTTCTTCACTAGTAAAGTCATGTTCAATTATTAATAGTCTAATATTATCCAATATATTTGGAAAACTTTTCATCATATCAACAATGTGTCCTTCACAATCAATAATAAGTACATTAAAGTTCAATGGATATTTTTCTTTGAAATTATCAAATGTAATCGTATCAACTTTTAATTTTGGTTGAACGGCAAGTGGAGATAGCCAGTCATCTATGAGAAGTTCATGATCACATATTGCGGTATTTTCTATATGAAATCCTAAATTGTTAACATCTCTATTTTGTGCCAAGGTGACAAGCTCTTGTTTAGATGGTTCGACAACAACTTGATTAGATTTATTTTTGAGAACACTGTTAATTACACAAGAGTTTCTTCCTAAAGAACCACCTAATTCCAAAACACAATCATCATCTTTTAGATATTTAATAGCCATAAGTTGTTCTGGTAACTCCCCTAGCAAATCAGATCTTGATGGAAAAAAATTGAGTCTACTGTGAATATTCCTTAATTGATTTCCTAATGTATCGATTTCTTGTTTACTTAAAATCATGAATATACAGTTAAAGAGTATTTAAAATACAAAATTGAAACTCAAAACCTTATAAAATGTAAGTTAATAACAAGAAAAAAATGAGTGAAAACAAATCAATTCAACTTGGCCTTTGTTGCCTTAATACTATATTGCGTGCACAGAAACCAACGGTTTTTGCATCTCGCAAAATGATTATAAGGACTGTAAAAGAAAAAGGTATCGAGAGCCTTAAAGAAAAAATACTGCAAAACTTGCGTGATGTACTTATTATGATGGATTGGAATGAACAGCATGGTATAAAAGTATTTCGTTTAAGTAGTGAGCTGTTTCCGCATAAATCCAATCCAAAAGTTGAAGACTATACGTTTGATTTTGCAAAAGACCTTTTACGACAAATTGGTGAAAAATCCAAGCTATATAATCAAAGATTGACATTTCATCCAGGACAATACAATGTAGTAGGAACACCTAGCAAAAAAGCTTTTGAACAAACCATATCAGATTTGCAATATCACGCTCAGGTTTTAGAGCTAATCAATTCAGATAATGCAGTTATGGTAGTTCATGGTGGTGGAGTATATGGCAATAAAGAGACTACACTTGAAAGATGGTGCAAACAATATCAACAATTACCAGAAGTAGTAAGAAGGTACTTAGTGCTAGAAAATTGCGAAAAATGCTTTTCAATTGAAGATTGTTTACGAGTCTCAGAAAAGGTAAATATACCTGTTGTATTTGATACACATCATTATGATTGTTATTGCAAAATGCACCCTCAAGAAGACTTCAAGTCAGCAACTGAATACATTCCTGCTATTTTGAAAAGTTGGTCACGTAGAGGGATAAAACCAAAGTTTCATGTCAGTGAACAAGGAAGTGGACGTGTAGGACACCATAGCGATTATATTGAAGAAATACCATATTATCTTATGGAGATACCAGAAAAGTTTGGAATAGAAATTGATATAATGATAGAAGCAAAAATGAAAGAGCAAGCAATATTTCAACTTTACAAAAAATATCCACAACTTAACTGTAAAAAGGGAGATATTCCAACACTAACAAACATACCCGATTTCGACTGGGTAAGTAAACATACAAAAGGATGTGATTGTTGTGAGAAAACGAAAAGGAAGAAGAAAAAGAAGCGACTTAAAATTGTAAACAAAATATCATAATATATATATTGATGGGCAGCGTTATAACTCTAATACTTTCATACAATGAATATAAAAAACACCAGGATTCTCAGAAAATATTTTTTGATGAAGATAAAGAACTAAAAGAAAATATGCCTTTTCTCTCTTCAACATACAATAAAAGTAAAGATTTATAATAATTTATTTATTATGTTGTAAAATAAATTATTTATTTTTATTTAAAAATCTTTTATTGTGCAAATCTGTTGCTTCATCAGGAGAAATATCATGTGTGTTTTTAAATAACTTAGTCTTTATAATGCAGTTGTAAAATCTTCTAAGTGTAAAATATGAATTAAACATCATAGATACATATAATAATACAATTACACTAAGAAAAAGATATCTATACGGACTTTTTAAATATAATATAAGAGAGATAACAACTAAAATAATCGTTAAAACTGACAATTGTGTCAAAAAGAACATCCATTCTATATATTTTTTTGCATACATGCCCTCCTCAAAATTATAATGCATGAACTGTAAAAATACACATCCTTCATTATTAACATTTTCAAAATAATATTCGAATAGAGGCATATTTGTAAATGAGCTAACCACTTTTTCTAATACTTTGTTTGGCCATAAATATATAATCGGAAACCTTGTATAGCATTTAAAAGCATAGTATGGTTTAAAGTCCATTTGTTTTTCAAGCGACTCGTCCCAGTAGTGCTTTTCATAGACATTGTTTATATTTCGGATTAATCCATAGTTATCAGTTGCGATAATATATGCTCCATTTCTAGCAGGCCTAAGACCCACTTCAATTATAGTATTATTTCTGTATTGTACATTTACAAATCCTGTGTGATTGTTTAGTTGTCTGTTGACCCAATTAGTAATTATATTTGGCACAGGAGTATTAGGTGATATATATTTCCATACATCTGAAAATCCATTTTGTTTTTCAGAATATTTATATGTAATACTGTAAACTATTTTTCCTTTTACTAAAATAAAATCAGTCATTTGTTCAGTCCCGTCTATAAAATCAGACCACATCATATTGTCTAAATATGAATAATTTTTCAACTCTGAAGGAGTATTTATTTTATAGCAGTTCATAGATGCTGCGGATAAGTGTCCCCATCTAGGTTTAATAAATATAGGATATTTAATATTATTTTCATTTCTATGTAATTCTTCTAGTTTTCCACATTTTATATTTTGAGATTTTGAAACCCATAATTTATCATATACATGTCTATACTCGTGATGGTTTGTGTATGCATCTGTATCATTAAGTATAACTGATGTTGTAAAATGATTAACAAATGGATCTAGTAATACATCTCTTTCGCCTATTATTTTAGACCATAATTTTTTATAATCAATATTTATATTCTTATCAAATCTCATGATACTTTAATAAGAGATAATTAATATACTTACTTTTATAAATGAAATGTTAGATTAAATCTTTCTTTTTTATTTAATTTTGTTCTTTTACCTAAAAACTTGAAATATCGGTTTGCTAACTTAAACCGTGATTTAATATTTTTTGCTCGAGTATGTTTTTTTATTGCCTCAAGACGAACTTTCATAATCATTCCAACTTGCCATATTCTTTTATGTGTGTATAGTTTCTTTTTATAGAGAGATTCAAGCTTTTTAATTGTTTTTTTAACATCAGAAACGGTAGTATATTTAATATGAATAGTATCCTTGGGATTTTTATCAATATAAACATCAAAACTTTTTTTGGGATTATTTGGATTATATAGAAATTGTCGTTTTCTTGTTTTTCTTTTTTTCTTTGTTTTTCTTTTTCTTTTTCTTGTTACCATTAATATATGTTAATAATAAAACGCATATTAATTAAATCAAAACAAATACTGCTAACATAGAAAATAAATGTAAACAATTTATAATTCTTCCACTATTACTTAGATAATTATAACCACCACTGTAACCTACTGTTGTCTGAGTAATTAAACTAAAATATAACGCTTCAAAAAAACTAGCTTGTAAATCATTGCCAGGTGTTTTAATAAGTAGTATTCTCTCATCGAAAATAACTGATAAGTAGTATAAACAAGCGAATAATAAACACATTCCTATTTGCAGAATAAAAAATGTAGTTGTTCTTTTGTCAGATAAACCTTTTCTTATCATATTTTTAAACTGTGATGGTGTCATAAATAACTTGGCTAGATGTACTACCATATATATTATATCATATAATAATATATATGAGTAATACTGAGAGTATGATAATAACAGATTGCCCTCACTGTAGAAATATTGTTGTTGTAAATCAAAACGAAATAAATTGTGCTATATTCAGGCATGCTGTTTTAAAAGAAACAAATGCACAAATAGACCCTCATTCAAGTAAAGAAGTTTGTGATGAGCTTGCTAAGAAAGGAAAAATATATGGCTGTGGAAAACCATTTAAATTAGTTAGGAGGAATAGTACTGAATGGATAACAACCAAATGTGGATATATTTAAATAATAAGATAAATAAAGATATAATACTATAATTGTTATAATGAGGTTTATTATATCTTTTACAACAAGTCCTTGTAGAATATCAAAATGTAAAACAATGATAGATGCTATATTGTCTCAATCAAAACAACCTGACCTAATTATTTTAAACATACCAGAGGTATTTCCTAGAACAAATGAAAAATACGTTATACCAGATTTTATACAAGATAAAGTAGTAGTAAATGTAATAAAACAAGATTATGGACCAGCTACAAAGTTATTACCTACTGTTAAATATCTAAAGAATAATAACTATGATATCAAGTCAACGTACATTATTTATCTAGATGATGATATTAGATATACAAATAATATGATAGACACATTTCATTTTCTATTTACATTAAATAAACAAGAAAGGGTTCTTTGTGGAGGAGGTTTTCATTTTGTTGTTGTGAATGGACAAATACGACTATCTGGTCAAAGAAAGCATGGAGATAGTGTTTCTGTAGTTGAAGGATATGCTGCAGTATGTACACCACTATCAATTTTTAAAGAAGATTTCGTTCCTTATATGGAAAAATATACATTAGACCCTAGTAAAAAAGAATGCTTGTTATCTGACGATGTTATATTCAGCAATTATTACTCTATGAAGAAGATTCCAATGAATGTTGTAAATATTCCTGGGAAATATTCATTATTAGATTTATGGAAATATAAATGTATTCTTGATTATGGAAATCAGGCAGATGCTCTTCATTGTGGTGCAAATGGAACGACCAACACAAATGTTGGAAGATATCCATCTGTATTAAAAACGTTAAAAGAAAATAATGAATTGCATATTCAAGTGTATAATGCTCCAACACAACAATCTAACTTTATAAATACGCTGTATAATTCTAATTAATAATAACCATGTATTAAATAATAAAGAAAAAATAATAATTAATAGAAATGGATGAAATGGAATCTAGAGTTAATTATTATTTAAATAATCTTAAAAGTCAAGAACACATAGATGTAATATTTAAAGATATCCAGACGAGTAATAGTCGTTTTCCATCTGATACGATAAAAGCAATAACATTGATGGATATAAACAATTTATGTTATAGGCAACGAGATAATTTTTTAGCTTATGGTAATGATTTTGTAAATATAATGAGAAAAGATAAGTTATGGTTTCAAAAGTATTTGCATACAAAAGTATTATTTAAATGGGGAGACGCACATCACGATCATGAGAATAAAGACGCATATCACTTGGCAAAAACAAGGCTTATTGATAGCATTAATGGTGTCATCTTACCATTAGACTATAATTATCATTGGTCACCAGTTAATACAGTAAAGGATAATGATATACCTTTTGATAATAAGAAAAATATATTGTTATGGAGAGGTACTACAACTGGTGCTCATCTATATGAGCAAAAACGTCTTAATGCTGTAGAAAAGATGTTTAATAATACATTGTGTGATGTAGGTTTTGCAAGCGTGTGTCAAGGACAAAATCCTGTACACCTCTTAAAAAATAAAATGAAACAGTCTGAAATGTTACAATATAAATATCTATTGGCATTGGAAGGAAATGATGTTGCAAGTAGTTTAAAGTGGCAGCTTTACAGTAATAGTGTTGTATTTATGAAAAAACCAACAGTTATTTCATGGGCAATGGAAGATACACTAAAACCTTTTGTACATTATGTGCCTTTAAAAGATGATTTCTCTGATTTTGAAGAAAAAATTGTATGGGCAAACAATAATCAAGATAAATGTAAAGAAATATCTAGAGAATCCACTTTATTCATAGAACAATTTATGAATCCTGTAAAAGAAGACCTTATAAAAACTACAGTATTAAAAAAATACTTGGAAAAGATGAATATACAATCTAGTCTTCAATTTAGTGATAAAACAAATTAGTAAATATTTAAACCATAATGCAGTGATAATATAGTAACCGCATTATGACATTGCTTTAAAAAATATAATCCTAGTCAAAGAATAATTTTTCATATGAATATGGAACAAGAAAGATATCTATTAGAATAGGAAATGAAATCGTAAGAGAGAAAAGGTTATTTTGAGGATAGACGCCCAGCTTCAAATATGGACCCTTATAAAGTTACTAGTACACTATCAAAAATTGTATATAATATCACAATCTAATAACTAATTATCTATAAAATTGATTTGTAAGATATTAGATAATTAGTTAATTACTCAACCATGTCAACACAATATCACATATTTCTAGGCGAACTTTCAACAAAATATAGTAATGTCATTTCTAAAATTGGAAGAGATACTACTAATGACAATGAGTATGTTATTGAAGTAGTTAAAATGTTTACTACATGGGCAAAGATTATGGAAAAAAATAAACATAAGATAGATAATATACCAAATCAGCAATATAATAAAGTTGTCTTATTTATGAGTGATGTATATTGGGTACATCGTGCTCTTCAACAAGGTTTATTGCAACATGGTATTGCTGATGAATCAATTAATAGTATAATTAGTTTATGTGATTTGGTAATAAAGCATGTTGAATTGCTCCCAATAAAATGCAATATGTTCCAAACTGCTTCTTTCATCGAAGAAAGATATGTTAATACTCTTAAATATCTAATAGAATTGTCTATCGATTGGTGTCTAAATAAGAAACTACCTTTGATAGATAATTCAAATACACCACAAATAAATGAACATTCGCCATCAGTAAATGAGATTTATGATTCAGTAAGTTATTATTGCGGTTGATAGAGGATCTTATTAATATAATCATCACTAACCGGTTCTAACTCAATTTTTTTTTTATACATATGCATGATATTAAATGACATAGGGACAGGATGTATGCAATCAACTTTATTATTTTTAAAATAATTTGTATCGTTAAATGGAATTATCCCACTAGTATTATTGTTTAATTTACTAATAAAAACGGAAAAATAACTCTCTTTATGAAAAAAATAATTATTACAGTCTAAATACATAGTGTAATCATACTTGCTGATATTATCATCATATTGAAATGTTATAAAGTTGAATTGTGGATGTGTCGATTTTAATTCAACTTCAAATGAAGGTGTACATATTATAGTGAATTCATCAATGGAATCTCTATCTTCAAAACAATTTATAAATGAATTAAATGTATGTATAAACCGTTCAATAGAATTGGTATTGAAAACAACGTTAATAGAGAGATTGTTTGTTTTATTAAAGATATCAACAGGTATATTGTCTAACTTACAAACAATATCTTCCATTTTATCTCTTCCAATACTATACAATTCTTGAGATTTATTGTATTTAAAATTGTTTTTGAAAATAATTTTATTCGCAGTTGAAAAAAGTGTAAGAAGTTCTTTATTAGAGTAATTTTTCAAACACAGAATAATATTATTAAAAACATTTACAAGATTGGTTTCTGATATACTATTATGTCTTTTAATTTGTTCTGTCAAATAATCGCAAACAATTTTTCTTTCTCCTAGCTGATATGCTAATATTATAATAGTATTAAAAAAATATACATTATGTGTTGGTGTATCTATAAATAAATATTTATCTGAACATGGGTGAGCAACCATATGCGGTTTTATAGATGTTAGAATAGATAGTTTGATTTTTATATCGCTAATAAAATCAGCGATATGCATAATACATTCAACCCTAGATGGGTCGTATATTCTACTTTTTGAAAAGTATTCAATTGCTTTATTAGGATTAGTTTTTTTATAATATTCACCTAATAACTTACATGCAATATATTTTTCTTGGACCCATCCATTTTCTTCAAGTGTTTTTTTATAAAACTCTATTGCTCGGTCCATTCTAAGAGCATCTTTATAACTTTGTCCACAATAATACATATATCGCGGAATTAAATCAGATGGTGTATTGGGGTCACAAATTGCTTTTTCAAAAACTAATCCATCGTTAAGATATTTATTAGGGTCTTTACTTCTACAACCATGTGTTCCGGGAATAACATGATAATTACCAGTTATAGTTACGCGAGTAAAAGCAGGATAATCGCACGTAATATATTCATGAAGAATACCTTTGTATCGCCATTTATGAAAGGTTTTTACAATGAATATTCTATGCCATACAAATGATGGACCAAACTTAATCATATAACTATCAGCAGTCAATTTGGGTAATTTAAAATTACCTACAATTTTATCATCTGCATCAAAGAAAAGCAGAAAATCAGAATCTTTTTCGGCTTCTTCAATTACATAATTTCTATTTGTAGAAAAATCTTTCCAGTCTTTATTATAGAACTTGCCAGGAATATTTAATGAACTAAAAGTTTCACTAATAATATTAATAGTATTATCACAGGAGCCAGTATCTGATATAACCCAGTGATCAATATTAAAGTTTTCAACTATATTTTCTAGAGTGCCTTTGATATTGGCTTCTTCATTTTTAACAATCATGCATAATGTTAAATTATACTTCTTATTCATTATTAATAAAGTTGAATGTTAAATCTTAAAATCGATTTAGAAGAATATTTATCTAATGATAACATATACAAATGTCTTTTACACGTTTTTATGATGACCCATGTAGAATAGAAAAACAATTACAAGAATCAACAGGGCCTGGAAGATATATGTTAAATGTTCCGGGTAATGGTCCAAAGCCTTGCTTCATGGAAGATCCCTTTATTAGATTGCAAAAATGGGGAGGTAATCTTCAGACAAATACTATCAATCTTGAAAGTGAATTACAGGGAAGAACAAAAAGATTAACCAGAGACAGTGTACCTTATAATTCAAATCAAGTAACTTCTAAAAAGGTTGAGTATCCAGTTTGCCAACCAATAACAAATCAATCAAGAGTAACGCATCCGGCATGGCTTTATAAAGATTTAGAGCAAAATAATTTCAGTATATTGCCATTAAATCCCCAAGAAAATACATGC
>Ga0315315_10006598_pt1 | contig 10725 bp, 10 predicted proteins | sample M140m3416metaG_FD_203699 | JGI IMG/M metagenome (GOLD analysis project Ga0315315, IMG submission 203699) | Ammonia-oxidizing marine archaeal communities from Monterey Bay, California, United States - M1 40m 3416 | ecosystem: Environmental > Aquatic > Marine > Intertidal zone | place: USA... | reverse complement strand
GAAAAGATCATACTATGGATGAGCTTCCTGTTATTGTAGCTGGTTCTGCTAACGGCAAAATCAAGACGGGCCGCATGATTAATTGTCCTGAAAAAACGCCGCTGGCCAATCTCTGGCTCTCGCAAGCTCAGTTAATGGGTGCAGGTATGGAAAAATTTGCTGATAGTACCGGTCCTTTAGAAGGCTTGCTCGCCTAAGGTTATTGCAGTTAATAAAAAGAGTCGTCCTGCTTTTAGTAGTGCCCACGAATCTTGGTTGGGATAATTTGCCTTAAGACTTCGTTTGTCTATTTATTGGATTCGGAATCCCCTTATGGTCGGTAATCACCTGATTACCTGACCACTTTTCCCATGTTCTAATGACATCCTCGCGGCCCTTGAAATCTTTGTAAACGGCAGCGGCAGTGAATCCAGTGTCTTTACCGATTTCGTAATCGCGGGCGAAAAAGACGAAATCCCACGCAGGGTTTCCTTTGCCTCCACCAGACGGTGACTGCGCAAAGCGAAGTTCTCCTCGGTCTGCAACATCTTTGAACATCATGATAAAGACCTTGCCATGAGAGATGCCGTAATAAAAGGGGTACAAATATTCGTATTCGGATACTCCTTGCACTAGCGAAATGTTGAAGCCTGGATCGATGGGCGGGTCCCAGTCGCTTCCTGCAGGACGATGACAGGCCTGGTCACCGTGGGTCTTGGGAACGTGGCTTATCCAGCGAGGCGTGGCCTTGCCTTTTCTTGACCGGGACCGTCCAATGAAATGTATGGCCATGTCCTCGGGACCGTGGATGTAGGATGCAAAGAAGACTCCAATGTAGCCATGCTTTTTCCATGCATCCTGTAATGGCCTGAATTTGGCCCGCATCTCAATGGTGTCTTCGCTGGTAAGCTCATAGGTTAGACGGCTCTGCAGTGGCCAGTTCGCTGTGCGTTTTTGGAAAATTTCGACTTTCTTCTCTTCTAATCTGCTCAGTTTGATAGGGGCTATTCTGGGCTCGAAAATGTTCCATTCATAGCTAGTTAAATCGCCGTTAAATATATGCTCGAAGTTGAGTCCGGAGTAGGCGGGAACAAAGAGTGTTCGTTTGGAGACTTCGTGATAGAGTTCCGAGATTCCGCTATAGCCTTGCCTGTGATCTTTACCGTAGGCCGCATTGTCAGCGATGACGGCTCGAAGAGATTCTGACTCTATTAGTGCCTGAGAACCCTCATCAGCCTCAGATGATAATGGAGTTATACAAGATAAGATTACTATGATTATAATATTTTGAACCAGAATGTTCATATCAAAGATGGAACTGTATAAATATTATCTGTGACGCAAATAACTGGCAAGCTTCGTGTTCGATTAAAGGTTAAAACGCTTTCATTCGGACAGTCAAAGAGTGGCCATTGGATAACTGTTAATCGCACCCCTTCAAACATCATGTGCCTTATGAAGAATACAGCATACTTGTGCGTTGAGGGACGATCATGTTATGGTTTTCGTATGAAAGAAAATGAAGAATTAACGATGCCTGGATATAGTCGACGCGCGGCAATCAGTGGTGCGCTTGCAGCTGCTGGCGGAGCAGCAGTGTTTGGGAATAGTGTGTCAGGTGCATCTCAAAAGAAGAAGGATGAACGGAGCGCTTCTCCAAAGAGGTACGATATGAAGAAATCGATTAATCTTTGGGCCTTTCCTTATCCCGAACGGATGAATTTGCGTGAGTGTATGCAATTGGCTAAGGATGCAGGATTTGACGGTATTGAGTTGAATTATGACTTGGAAAATGATCTCTCACCAAAGAATGGCACGAAAGAGTTCGAGGCTGTTCGGAAAATGGCGGACGAGATCGGTATTGCTATTAGCGGGGTCTGTTCATTTCTTTTCTGGCCATATCCACTCACAAGTAATGACCCGAATGAGCGGAGCAGGGGAATGGAGTTGGCGGCCAAGATGACGCAGTGTGCACATGACCTGGGTACGGAAAATTTATTAGTTGTCCCCGGTGCAGTACATATGCCGTGGAGAGAGGATCACGATCCAACACCGAATGATGTTTGCGACCGTCGTGCGAGGGAAGCGATCGGCAAGCTGGTACCGATGGCGGAGAAGTTAAAGGTGCACCTGAACATGGAGAACATTTTCTTTAACGGGTACCTCATGTCTCCTGAGGAAATGATCAGTTTTGTTGACTCATTTGATAGTGAATTTGTGAAGGTCCATTTTGACACCGGTAACATTATGCTTTTTCAGTTTCCTGAGCACTGGATACGAATCCTTGGTGACCGGATCCAGAACGTGCACCTGAAGGAGTTCACTAAGAAGGGAACAGATCACTCATTGGAGTCATTTCGACCCCTATTGGACGGTACTACGGACTGGCCTAAGGTGATAGAGGCTTTTGAAGGTACTGGCTACCGCGGGTATCTGACCTTTGAGTATTTCCATCCCTATCCACATTATCCGGAGGCATTAATTTATCAAACAAACGATTCACTCAACCGGATGCTAGGAATGGTCTAGATAGGTCATTTTGCAAAGTGCGGGAAAAATAACTTTTGATCCGAAAAATGATCAAAAGTTGTATGTGAAAATCACTCGACTTCGTGCACGTCGTCGAGAACTCCACGTGGAATGCACACAGTGAGTACTGTCAAGTCACCGACAGCTTTATGTTTAACTCCTCTGGGGACATAGACGACTACGCCTTTTTTGACGGCCACTTCTTCATCATCAAGGACGAGCTTACCTTCACCATCAATGATATAGTAAATCTCATCCGTTTTCTTATGGTAGTGAAGCTTCGCATCTTGGATCTTGACGTGATGGACTTCAGCTGCTGCCAGATCTGATTCTTCGATCAAGCATCGGATTGTTCCACAAGTTTCAGACCAAGGCGTAATTTCTTCAGGATCGCGACGGAATGGTGTGGACGTTAATTTTGTTTCAAGTGCGGTGTCCATATTTAAGATTTTATAGAGAATTTTTATTTACTGCAATCATCATTCGCTCATTAGCATGAATCTAATCATTATTACTCATTCTGATATCCTAATATACAAATGAACAAACTAACGCTTTGCCTGATTGAATGATTTCTGTTAATCATATGTTTATGAATTTCTTCAAATTCGGGTCATTATTAATTCTCCTGATTTGCCTTGTTTGCACTGAAGGGGTCAAAGCGGATCATCATAAGAAAATTAAGATTCTTTACATGGGTGGTCGTGATCATGACTGGAAAGGTTATTATGAATCGATAGTTCCTTTGTTCAAAGATCAGGGCGATTTTGAATTAGTTTTTAGTAATAAGCTTGATGACCTTAGGGCTGATAAAATCAAGAATTATGACGTGATTTTATTCTTTGGTTCGGGAGGTAATTTTACTGACCCTGAACAGGAGAGTGGCCTCGAGTCTTATGTCAAAAACGGAGGTGGCGTTGTTGGTGTTCATGCGACTGACGCTTTCAAGAAATCAGATTCTTACTGGAAACTTTTCGGAGGCCAGTTCATTGGTCATGGAGGAGGGGAGTTTAAGATTATTTTTACTGATCAGAATCATCCGATAACCAAAGGAATGAAACCTTTCTTGATACATGATGAATCTTATCGAGATAAATTTCACCCTGAGACCAAGGACAAGTTGCACCATCTTGGAAGAATAGATCGTGGAAAAGAGAACCATTCAATGATTTGGGTCCATGAATATGGAAAGGGTAGGCTCTTCAATACGGGACTAGGACATGACCAAAAGGCATGGGATAACCCCGCACTGCAAAAGCTAGTTATCCGGGCCGTTTATTGGGCAGCGAAGAAACCTGTGAAGGATCCAAAATAACAAATTATATCCCCTGATATTTGTTCACTAATCATTATCTAATCATATCGTTATTATTGAGCTTCTGTTTTTCTTTCACTGTCAAAGGTGATGAAAAATTGGATTCCCATTTGGGTGAACCTGCTTTTGATAAGAAAAGGCTCTTTTCTGATCAGCGTTACCCCAATGTAGTGGTTTCGAAAAAAGGAACGGTCATTGCAGTTTGGGGGAATTCCGGTGTTGCCATACGGCGAAGTGAAGATGGTGGCAAGTCCTGGGGTGAGCCGATCAATGTTTCAGAAAAGGGATATAATGGTGGAGGGGCTATTGTTGATAACGGCTCAGGAGAAATACTTCTTTTTGTTGAGGACCGTCAACCTCCTGCGCCGCTGACGGTCTATCGAAGTAAAGACGATGGGTTGAACTGGAAGCCCCAGAAGACAGTCATAAAAAAGGATTTACATGGAAATAATCCTTCCATGCACATGAATGAGAGCGGCATCACTTTGATGGTAGGGCCCAAGAAAGGGAGACTATTGAGGGCCACACGTTTTTATGGCTCAAATGAAAGAGAGGCTGAGTGGTCAAAGCACTACACTAATGCAATTTACAGTGATGATGGCGGTAAGAGCTGGAAGACAAGTAGTCCTTTTCCAGAGAATGGTACTGGCGAAGCGGCTCTTGTTGAACTTTCTGATGGGCGAATCTATTACAATTCCAGAGTCCATTGGCCGGAGAGACCGAATAACCGGCGTCGGCGAGAGGCATGGAGTTTTGATGGGGGAGAGACTTGGAAAGATTGGAAAATTGTTCAGGCTTTACCTGATGGTGATCAGGGCCGGCCCTACGGATGCATGGCGGGCATGACTCGAATTCCCTCTAATGATAAGGATGTCATTGTTTTTAGTAATCTAGATACTGATGCATCGCACCGGGAAAGAGTCACGGTCTGGGCAAGCTTAGATGCGGGAAAAACGTGGCCGATCAAACGCCTTGTAGATGGTGAGCGAAGCGGGTATTCCTCTTTATCTGTTGGTCGACATGGTACTCCTAGCGAAGGTTGGATTTATCTTCATTATGAACATGATCCATTCAAGGGATCACACATGGCACGATTCAACTTATCATGGTTACTTGAAGGGGAGTTGACCGGTGATGGAGATTTACCAAAACTAAAACGCGGAAATTGAGGCGTCCATGCTTGCCAGAAGTTGTTTTTTTAGGTGAACAAAACAGGTTGCGAGCTTCATTAAAGGTCTGATAATTAAAATCGGAAATATGACTATGAAAAACATGACAATGGTGTGCCTTTCTTTCTTTTTTGTGACTGGAAGTCTCATCGCAGCCAAGGGGCCGAACATTATTTTTATAATGTCTGATGATCATACTTCACAGGCCATCGGTGCTTACGGGAGTCGACTAGCAAAGCTCAACCCCACGCCAACTATAGATCAGTTAGCGAAGGAAGGAATGCTCTTTGAAAATGCATTTTGCTCTAATTCAATCTGTGCGCCTAGCCGTGCTACCATTCTTACTGGTCAGTATGCGCACACTTGTGGCGTGCATGACCTTCGAGGCAGCATTGAGCCGGGACGTCAGTACCTTGCTAAGGAGATGAAGAAGGCTGGTTATCAGACTGCCATGATTGGAAAATGGCATTTGAAAAAGGAACCGGCCGATTTTGATTATTATTGTGTATTGCCAGGTCAGGGCAAGTATCATGACCCCGAGTTTCGTATCCGAGGTCAAAAAAAATGGCCCAAAAATATTATCAAGTTTGACGGGATACATTCGTCCGATGCTATCACTGATCAGACACTTAAGTGGCTGAAGGAAAGTCGCGATGAATCAAAGCCATTCTTTCTGATGCATCATTACAAGGCCCCGCATGATTACTTTGAACATGCGCACCGGTACAATGATTATTTAGCAGATGTAGAGATTCCAAAACCTGAAAATCTTCACAATTCACACCCTGCTCGTTTTGGCTCCATTGCTACGCGGGGCTATCAGGACGAACTGATCCCGCACGTTGGCACATCGATAGGGAACCGAAACCCTCGCCGTTCTTATGCGAAGGACCTTCCTCAGAAGTTTCCTCAGGATTATCCTGCCGATTATGATCCTTCAAAACTCAGTGATAAGCAGGTTCAGGACATGGCCTACAATGTTTACCTTCGCAAATATTTACGGTGCGTGAAAGGAGTCGATGATAACCTTGAACGGCTATTTGCCTATTTGAAGAAGAGCGGGCTCATGGATAATACGGTCATTATCTACACCGGAGATCAGGGATTTATGCTAGGTGAGCATGATTACCAGGACAAGCGGTGGATGTATGAAGAGTCAATGCGCATGCCGTTCCTGATCCGATATCCAGCAACTATTAAAGCTGGAAGTAGAACCGATGCGGTCGTGGCGAACGTTGACTATGCTCCGACCATTCTTGATTTTGCGGGGGTTAAGAAGCCATCCTATATGCAGGGCCGTAGTTTTAAATCCATATGCGAGACGGGTAAAGAACCCAAGGATTGGCCGAACGAAGCCTATTATAGATACTGGATGCATATGGCGCACCATGACAATCCTGGTCATGTGGGAATCCGCACTAAGAAATATAAGCTCATTTATTTTTATGGGGCTGATTACCAAGGCAACAATCAGACACCTCCTGCTTGGGAGCTTTATGACATGGAAAAGGATCCTTTCGAGTCAAATAATCTCTATGATGATCCGAAACATACTGACAAGGTAACCGAATTGAAGGGAAGGCTAGCTTCTTTGCGCCAACGCATAGGCGATGATGGTAAAGATTTTCCCAAGACTGAGAAGGTACTGCAGGAGTTCTGGGATTACGATGGACCTGACCGTGAAAGGGCTCGTAAAATATCCAGTGAATTTCTTGAGCGGCGATTACTGGAGCTAAAATCCCCTCCGAAGAAGAATAAGAAATAATTATCTTTTTCTGTTAATGAGATTCTTGCCGCTTTTTATTTTCCCCGCAATGATGCTTCTCCTTGGATGCGAGGGATGGAAGATGGATTATGGTAATCCTACTGCACAGTTCCTTGAAAAGGATCTGTCCGCGATGGGTAAAGCGTATATAGGGAAAAAAATTACGGTGAAAGGAAAGGTCTCTAAGGTGGTCATTTATCCTGTCCCAGCAAAGGTATTTCTGGACAGTGGGATAGAGTGTAATCTGGGAAAATTTACAAGGATGGCGGAGAGTTGCAAAGTAGGGGATGAAATTTTTGTTGATGGTATTTTAAAGCGTTTAGGAAGAGGAGAAGCATTATTGGATCCGGCAGTTCTCAGAGATCCGGATGCGGATTTTGTTCCTCTGAGGGAGTGAAACTTTATCTGGATTGATTACTAAGATAGAGGCACGCTAAGGACGTTCTTTAGAGATGCAGTACAGATGCTTAACTTCCCGGAAAATTCCCGGATAAACTGTATTTTTTTTGGAGGTATTTTCCAACTTCTGAGAAGGTACCAGCCTTTGGGTTATCACCGAGTATCCGATCAAAAACGATGATCTCAGCAATCTTTCCATTAAAGAACCATTCAGCTCCTGGATCTCCTGGTGGGTCAAGGATGCCATGACCGCCTACCTGGATGAAGTTAATTGGATTTAGGGGGAGTGTAGATTCGTCTCGAAGCTTTGTGCCAGTTTGCCTGCCATCAACGATCATCTCCAGTTCCGATTTGTGCTTATCAAAGCGAACAGTGAGAATGTGGAATTTACTGTCTAGCTTAGATTCTTGACTTTGAATTTTTTTTCCATTTCCAGGCCCTCCATAATGAACACAAAACCAGCTATCGGATTTACCGCCTCTACGTATACCGAATCCACCACGGCCAGTCTTGGAATCAGCGGTGGCACTTAGGGTCATGGGGGAAATGATAGGTATAAATGGCATGCTTGTTACTAAAAAGACAGTGCCACGATTCAGATCAAAGGACGTTTTAAAGCGGCCTATCAATGCGTCTGTAATTTCAAAATTGCTTCCACCCTTACCGCTGAACTGGAGAGCGGGTTTCCCTCCAATTTCAGGAACTTTCCTTAGAAGTGATGGGCGAGTTTTCATTGACTCGTAAGCGGGGGTCAGTTCGATGCCTCCTGCGGACTGATCAGTCCATTGAGCGACATCGGTTTTGCTTCCTCCTTCCTTGGAATTGTCCTCAGTGCTGATGCCGGCATCCGCCATCAGCCATAGTCGGAGACCTTCAGGCGAAAACGGTTTGGTCTCGGCGCTAAATGAGATTGAGGAGAGCCAGATTCCAAAAATGGTCGGTATGATGTGTTTCATAATTGAACCTATATCAGAATCATTATTTGATCATGATCTTTCTGGTCGGGACGAGTTAAAAAAATATTCAACTTCTAATCCCATTTGGGGTGCAGAAAGAGGGAAAAACTTCATTGTAATTCGAATATCAGTGTGTTCTTTTGAGCTTAATTTAAATGGCTTCATTTATTAAATGTATTATCGGAATTATTTTTCTCTCAAGTGTCGGATTGAGTAGAGAGAAACTTACTCCAGAAGCAAAGGACGCCCTGAATAAGTTAAATTTGCCTGGCATTAAGTTGAATCTTGAAGAGTGGAGTGTTGATGTTTTCGCAAATATTTGCCTTAGCGAAGGTGTTTTAGAACTCATTTTGTGCACCGATAACAGCAAAGAGCATGAGTCAATTTTTTGTACATCTGCCCGGCCCTTACATATACATACAGCATTGTTGCTGATGGGCTCAAAGCCTGGTAATCCAGCGATGAAAAGAGTGCAGCAAAAGAAGGATGTTCGTTGGGTTGCAGTAGATCCGGCAGGTGATGAAATTATTGTGTCCGTTGTTTTTTCTAATGAGGATGGAATGATACGAGAATATCCAATCAGTGATTTTGTTTCTCCTGTTGCCCCTCAATCGGAGGCTGTAGTAGCTAAGGAAAAGAAACCATTTCCTGAAAATTTTATTTTTGCTGGATCACATTTGATTGCTGGAGCTAAAGGTTCCAAGAAGTATTTGTGTGAGGATACTGGTAATGTGATTTCTGTTTCGACATTTGGTGATGAGTTATTGTGTCTTTCAGAACTTAGTGGTCACGAAAATGATAAGCTTAATTGGAAAGTGAATTCCAAATTGTTACCCGATTTAGGGAATGAAGTAATTATAAGACTAAGATCGAAAGTGGTTAGACCTGTAAAAAAACAAAAAAACTCTAAATAAAAAATGTTTCGTCCTTTTTCATGTTTTCTAATCTTTTTATTAATTTACCCACTTGGGAGCTCTGCTGAGGTACAATTTTATAAGAACACTAACGCTATTTTTTCTACCCGGCCTGACGAAAAAAAATCGCTTCAAGTCATTAAGAGATTTGGCCCAGTTGGCGTAGGTTTGGATTTGATTCAGCCAGCGTTTGTAATGAGGATAAATAACATTGAGGAGGGTTCACCGGCTGATATATCTGGCAAGCTCAGTGTGGGGCAAATTATTGAAAGCATTAATGGCAATGAACTTGCTGAAATTGATCCACGCATTCAGTTGGGAAATATCCTGGCAGAGGCTGAAGGAACCGATGGCATTGTTCAGTTTAAAATCAAAGGAAGGCCCAAACCTATAAAATTGAGCATTCCTGTTCTGGGTAGGTACAGTGGAACCTGGCCAATTAATTGTGCGAAGTCTGATAAGATTGTTCGACAAGTTGCTGAATATCTGAAGAAGCCAAAGTCTACTGAAGGTCTTGGCGGCATAGGAATGCTTTTTCTGCTTTCCACTGGTGATGCAAATGATCAGAAGTTTGTTCATGAGTGGGCCAGAAAAGTTCCCGCTCACAAGTATCCTTGGTACATAGGTTATGGTGGTATTGCTTTAGCCGAATGCTACCTGCGTACTGGAGATCCTATAATATTAAAAAACATACAAGGATGGGTCGATAACGCAGTGATTTCTCAGCATAATGATGGCTGGGCCGGAAGAGGAAGTGCTCTGACCAGTTATGGCCAAGGTCATCTTAATGCTGCTGGGACTCATGTTGTTACTTTTCTCATGCTGGCAAAAGAATGCGGTGCCATTATACCTGACAAAACTTTTTTAGGATCCCTGCGACACTTTTTTCGTTACGCAGGCCGAGGTAACAATCCCTACGGTGATGATCGACCTGAGGTCGGTTTTGTGGATAATGGAAAAAATGGGAAATTAGCATTTGCGATGGCTGCTGCCGCAGCGTTGACGCAAGATGATGGGGAAACGATTTATTCTATGGCGCGTGACGCATGCGCCATTCAAAGTTTTTATACTACGAGCTTCATGTTACACGGTCATACCGGTGGAGGGATTGGTGAAATATGGAGAAGTGCAGCGATGGGATTGCTCTATGATAAACAACCACAAAAGTACCGTGAGTTTATGGATAATCGTAAGTGGCATTATGACCTCTCACGACGCTATGATGGATCTTTTGGCATTCTTGGTGGATCAGGTTATGATAAGGAATTATGGGGTGTGGCATATCCACTGACCTATACTATCCCAAGAAAGACCTTACGCATTTCAGGGGCCCCTCCCACAAAGTTTTCCAAGCTTTTTAATTTACCCAATCAGATATGGGGTACCGATCAGGATAATCTTTTTCTCTCTCTGGATGCAATTCCTGAAAAGAATGGTAAAAAACAGGACCTATCAAAAGAGACTTTGGCCGATGATTCGAGTCTTGGATTTATACGAAATTTTCATGGCAAGAGGCAACCCACAAATGAAGAAATTCGTCAGTATATTCATCATCAAGATTATAATGTAAGACACATAGCAGCATTTAAAGCTATAGGAATAAATAGCGGTTATATTGGATGGAAATCAGGAGGAGGTAAGGTCCGCGGTGAACTGGTGAATGAATTTTTAAATCACAGTGACCCGCATTAGAAGGGCT
>Ga0315315_10006597_pt1 | contig 10725 bp, 15 predicted proteins | sample M140m3416metaG_FD_203699 | JGI IMG/M metagenome (GOLD analysis project Ga0315315, IMG submission 203699) | Ammonia-oxidizing marine archaeal communities from Monterey Bay, California, United States - M1 40m 3416 | ecosystem: Environmental > Aquatic > Marine > Intertidal zone | place: USA... | reverse complement strand
AAACAAACTATTAAACCAGGCCCCGCGGTTGCTGCTACTCCATCTATTTTGTCCAAAGAAATTTTACTATCTTTTAAAGATTTATTAATTATGAAATCTATATTTTCTACATGAGCACGAGCTGCCAATTCAGGAACTACGCCACCAAACTTCTCATGTTCTTTAATCTGGCTTGATACTATATTAGATAGAATATTTGCGGTTCCATTATTATTTTCCTGAATTACCGCAGCAGCAGTTTCATCACAACTAGTCTCAATTCCTAAAAATATAAGTTTTTTTTCCATATGAGTAAAATATCAGAGTAGTATAAAATAAATTTATCAAATATATAAACTATTAATGAATAAAATTACAATAGGAGCAAGAGGAAGTAAATTATCACTAGCCTACGTATCAAAGGTTAAAAGCCTTATTTTAAAAAATTCAAAAAATACAGATATACATATAAAAACTATAAAAACTTCTGGGGACATTCATCAAAACATAAAGATATCTGAAATAGGTGGAAAAAATTTATTTTGTAAAGAGATAGAAGAGAATTTAATAAAAAATAATATCGACATTGCAGTGCATTCTTTAAAAGATATGGAGTCTGTAGAACATAAAGATTTAATGATTGGAGCTTTTGTAAAAAGAAATGATCCTCGAGATACCCTTGTAAGTAAAAAAATTAAAAAATTAAGTGAACTGAATAGTAACATAACCATAGGCTCAAGTTCTAGAAGAAGAGAATTACAATTAAAAAAAATAAATAAAAAAATTTCGGTAGTAAATTTGAGAGGAAATATTGATACGAGAATTCAGAAACTTGAAGAAAAAAAACTTGATGCAATTATTTTAGCAGCCGCAGGAATAAAAAGTTTAAATCTGGAAAATAAAATTGGTTTAATTTTTGAAACCAATGAGATGTTACCCGCTGTAGGTCAAGGTATTATTGCAGTTCAGTGTAGAAAGGATGATAAATTAATTTTTGATATTATCAAAAAAATTAATGATAGAGAAACCAGTCTTTGTGCAAAAGCGGAGAGAAAAATGCTTCAAACTATAGGGGGAGACTGTGAAACAGCAGTAGGTGGACTAGCAGTAATTCATAATAATAGTCTAAAATTAAAAGCACAATTATTTTCAGATTCAGGAGATGAGAGTTTTGAATATGAACTTACTGGTAAAGATGTAGAGTCATCTTATATTGGAAAAGCAGTTGGTGAAAAATTATTAAGTTTAGCCGGAGAAAAATTTAAAAAAAGATGAATATCTTAATCACACGACCACTAATTGATGCTGAAGATTTAATGGAAAAATTTTTTTCATTAGGTCATAAAATAATTCATATCCCAACTTTGAAAATTTCTCCCGTTAAAACAGAACTTATAGATTCAATCCAATATGATGCTTTTATTTTTACAAGTGCAAATGCTATTCGAAATTTAAAAGTGATCAAGCAAGATAAGAGCAAATTATGTTTTTGTGTTGGAGCTATCACTGAAAAAATTGCAAGAATGTCTGGTTATAATAATACTGTATCAGCAGGAGGAACTGTAAACGCTTTAAAAAATTTAATTATTAGTTCAGATCAAATTAATGAAAAATCTAAAATAGCATATTTTTGTGGAGATAATATTTCCTATGATTTAGATTTAGAGCTAAAAAGAGAAGGTATTGGAACTAATAAAATTATTAATTACACCTCTGTAAAAATTACTGATTTAAATGAAGAAAATAAAAAAATAATTGAAAATCATCCTCCTGACATAATCCTAGTTTATTCGCTCAGAAGTGCTCAAAGTTTTATTGAAATAGTTAAAAATTACTCACTATATCCTATAATGACAGAGTCAACAGTTATGTGTATAAGTAAAAAAGTGGCAAATGTTTTTTCTAACAAGGGGTGGAAAAAAATTAAGATTTTTAATCCAGGAGATGAGCTATTACAATTGAAAGAAATTAATTTATGAATGTATTAGAAAATTTTAAAAACTTATTTTTGGATGTCTGGCAAGAGGGTGTATCTGGAATCAATATTTCAGAAATAATTATAGCCCTAACTATATTTATTTTCTTTCTTTTTTTGCGAGGAGTATTTTCTAAATTTGTTGTCAAAAGATTAGAAAAATATGTTTCTAAAACTACAAATAAATTTGATAATTCTCTAGTTTCTTCAATGGAAGGACCTGCTAAGTTTTTTCCAATAGTTTTAGGTTTTTTTGTTTCAACAAGTTATTTAACTGGGGAACACGGTGCGATAGAATTAATTAACAGGTCTTTAATAACAATATTAATTTTTTGGACCTTCCATCAAATCATTGGGCCTTTATCGGTAGTAATAAAATCGGTTGGTGGCTTGCTTTCAAGAGATTTAATAAATTGGATTATTAAAGCAATAAAAGTTTTAATCTTTATTTTAGGTGCAGCAGCAGTCCTAGAACTTTGGGGAATAAAAATTGGACCAATTATTGCAGGGTTAGGGTTATTTGGTGTTGCCGTTGCTTTAGGAGCGCAGGATTTATTTAAAAACTTAATTTCGGGGATATTAGTATTAGTTGAGAGAAGATTTCAAGTAGGTGACTGGATATTTGTAGAGGGAGTCATTGAGGGTACAGTTGAGAGTATTGGTTTCAGATCTACCGTTGTAAGAAGGTTTGATAAATCACTAGCAACAATCCCAAATTTTCAATTTGCAGAAAACGCAGTAATTAATAATTCACAAACTACAAATAGAAGAATTAACTGGATGATAGGACTGGAATATCGAACTACCAGCGAACAATTAAAAAATATAAAAAATCAAATTGAAGAATATATAAAAAACAATGATGATTTTTCGAAATCTGAAAATACTATGCTCTCTGTAAAAATAGATCAATTTGCTGCAAGCTCTATAGATATTAGATTAATTTGCTTTACAAAAACTAAACAATTTCAAGAATGGTTAAGTGTAAAAGACACTCTTGCTTTAGAGATCAAAAATATCGTCGAAAAAAATAAAGCATCTTTTGCTTTTCCTAGTACCTCAGTTTATGTGGAGAAAAATTTATGAAGTCAATTCTAATACTTTTTGACAATGTAGTGGGTCTCTACATTTGGATTTTAATTATAAATGCAGTTATAAGCTGGTTAGTCGCATTTAACGTTTTAAATACAAGTAATCGCTTTGTTTACTCTCTACTTGATGTTTCCTATAAACTTACAGACCCTCCCTTAAATTTTATTAGAAGATACCTTCCTAACCTAGGTTCAATTGATATTTCGCCTATCGTTTTAATTTTAGGTTTAATGTTTTTTAGAAATCTAGTTTTCGAGATGATCGCGCCCGCAATGTTTTGATATGATAATAGATGGAAAAACAGAGTCTGCAATATTAAGACAAGAAATTAAAAAAGAGATTTCACTTATTAAAAAACAAACAAATAGAACTCCCGGATTAGCAGTCATTTTAATTGGAGATTTTGCGCCAAGTCAAATTTATGTAAAAAATAAAGAAAAAAACTCTAAAGAAGTTGGTATTAAATCTGACGTCATTAGATACCCTAAAGAAGTAAATGAAGTTGAAATTTTAAGAAAAATAGAGGAGTTAAATAATGATAAAGAAGTATCAGGTATTTTAGTTCAACTCCCACTTCCTGAACAAATAAGTAAAGAAAAGATTATTAATGCCATTCATCCTTCAAAGGATGTTGATGGTTTTAATCCTGTGAATGTCGGTAATCTTGCATCAGGGTACAAAGCAATAGTACCTTGTACGCCACTAGGATGTTTACTATTAATTAAAAAAGTAGAAAAAAATATTGCGGGTAAAAATGCAGTAATACTTGGAAGATCTAATTTAAATGGAAAACCAATGGCACAACTTCTTCTAAAAGAAAATTGTACTGTCACAATAGTTCACTCTAAAACAATAAACTTAAAAGAAGAGTGTAAAAAAGCAGATATTTTAATTGCTGCAGTTGGCGTGGCAAATTTAGTAAAAGGTGATTGGGTAAAAAAAGATTCAATTATAATTGACGTAGGAATCAATAAAGTTGGAGACAGGTTAGTTGGTGACGTCGACTTTGACAAAGTTAAAGATAAAGTAAGAGCAATTACACCTGTGCCAGGTGGAGTAGGGCCTATGACCATAGCATGCTTATTGAGAAATACTTTAGAATGTTTTAAAGATCGTTAGCTTTGTCTTTTTCAACATTTAAATATTTACTTCTCCTAAATCTTATAACTACTGTTGCAATTGAAACTATTAAAATAGCAGAGGCTAGATAAATTAAGTTAGCAGGATCCGACTCCTTGTCTTGCAATATTATATATCTTGCTAGTGCTGTTATCGCAATAACCAAAGGATAAATGACTCTTACGGATCTAGATTCCCAATAAGATCTTACCAATCCTATTACTTCAATGTAAATAAACATAAGAAGTAAATCTGCCAGAGTTACATTTTTAGTTTCGTACATTTTTAGAATTTCTAAAAAAAAAGCAAGTATTGTTGCAATTAAAACTATTATTACTGCAACTAATTGAATATTTCGAATCGCTGAGTTCATAAGATAAATTGTATCAGAATTTTAAGCTTTATTTAACTGTTTTGAGTGAAACTTAATAAATTTTTCAATTTTAGATTTATTAAAAGTTTTATTCTCTTCAAATGAAACTTTTTTCATTGAATAGGCTTTATTTTTAGTTCTTCTCGATAGAATTGTTATATTTCCTTTAAATAAACTCAAAGTTACTTCTCCTGATACTTGACTTCTTTTTTTATCAATAATCTTTTGCAATAGTTTTCTTTTCTTTGAAAACCAGTATCCATTATAAACCAGCTCAGCATATAAAGGCATAACTCTTTCTTTTGCATGGGCTGTCTCTTTATCTAGAGTTACAGACTCAATAGCTCTATGAGCTACATATAAAACTGTACCTCCCGGTGTTTCATATACTCCTCTTGATTTAATCCCAATAAATCTATTTTCGACAAGGTCAACTCTTCCAACCCCATTTTTACCTGCTAATACATTTAATTTGTCTAAAATTTTTTCTGGAGTTAGTTTTTTTCCATTTATGGATATAGGATCTCCATTCTTATATGAAATTTTTACTTTAGTCTTTTTATTGGGTGCTTTTTCAGGAGAAACTGTTCTTTGAAAAATAAATTCCGGCGCTGCATTTTTTGGATTTTCTAAAACTTTACCCTCTGTAGATGTATGAAATATATTATCATCTATTGAAAAAGGAGGTGCACCCTTTTTATCTTTAGGTATTGGTATATTATTTTTTTTTGCATATTTTATTAAATCTGTTCTTGATTGTAATTTCCATTCTCTCCAAGGTGCGATTACTTTTATATTTTTTCCAAAATAAGCGTAACCTAATTCAAATCTTACTTGATCGTTTCCCTTTCCGGTAGAACCATGTGACACAGCATAAGCGCTAAATTTTTTTGCAATGTCTATTTGTCTTTTAGCTATTAATGGTCTTGCGATTGAAGTTCCAAGTAAATAGACTCCCTCATACAAAGCATGAGCTCTAATCATAGGGAAGACATAATCTTTTACAAAAGTATTTTTGAGATTTTCAATAATTATTTTTTTTACCCCTAGTCTTTTTGCATTTCTAATTATCTTTTTTTTATCCATGACTTGACCAATATCGGATGTATATGCAATAACTTCTGCTTTATAGTTTTCTTGAAGCCATCTTAAAATTATAGAGGTATCAAGACCTCCTGAATAAGCTAGAACAATTTTCTTCATTTACCCGCAAGCTTTTTTTGCCGTATTGTATGCTTTTGTGAATCCCATCATAGAATAATGATCTGTAGTTTCTGCACCTTTTATAGTTCTTGCTTTAACTATTAAATTTGTGGCTCTTTTCATAACTTTAATAAAACTTTTTTCTTCCTTATTATCAAGTAACCATGCGAATTTATTTTGTGAAAAAAATGTAAAATTATTTTTTCCAGACTTAGCTACCACAGTAGAAGCCTTATAGTCATGTCCACTTGTTAAACTAATTTCATCTTTAATACTATCAGATGGTCTAAAAGTGACAAACAATCTAGAGCCTTCTCTTTTAACAGAAGAAGGTGCTCTTTTTTCAGGTATTGATTGAGCAAAACAAATTTTCCCTTTGTCAGTTTGCATACTAAAACTTTCCCAATTTTTATATTTTCCAGTAGATTTTGGAGTATTTGCATAAGAGCTTGATGCAAAAAAACAAACAAAACTTAAAATTAATATTTTTTTTGACCACATAATTTATTTTTATACTAAAACCAAACTATTTCAATGGTTTGAATTATGGTGATGGATTTGGATTATTATTGTGAATAAAATTAATTTTATCCATTATTTCTTTATCGAGCTCAATATCTATACTGTCAATATTTTCTTTTAATTGATCCATATTAGTTGCACCAATAATATTACTTGTAACAAATTCTCGTGAATTTACAAAGGCTAACGAAAGATGAGCAACACTTATATTATAGTCTTTTGCCAAATCATAATATTCATCATATGCTTTAAGTGCTTTAGAGTTTCCAAATCTTTCCCAACCTTTAAATAAAACTTGCCTTGAGTTTTCTGGCCTTTGATTATTTCTATATTTTCCCGAAAGGTAGCCAGTTGCTAGAGGGTAATATGCCAAAAGCCCACATTTATCTCTAACAGAAATTTCTGATAAACCAATCTCATATGTTCTGTTAACTAGGCTGTAAGGATTTTGAATAGACATTACTCTTGGTAGATCTTTGTTTTTTGAAATTTCTAGATATTTTGATAAGCCATAAGGAGTCTCATTTGAAACACCAACATATCTTATTTTTCCACTTTTAATAAATTTTTCTATACATCTTAAAATTGACTCAAAATTATTCCAATTACCCTCATTATTCTTATGTTCATAACCAACTTGACCAAAATTATTTACAGATCTCTCGGGCCAATGTAATTGATAAAGATCAATATAATCAGTTTTTAATCTTTTTAAACTTTCATCTATTGCTAGTCCTAAATTTCTTTCTGAATAATTATTTTCACCACCTCTAATCCAATCACACCTAGGACCTGCCACTTTTGTTGCTAAAATAACTTTATTTCTATTTTTCTTTATTTTAAACCAATTACCTATCATCGTCTCAGTTTTACCAAAAGTTTTTCCATTAGGTGGAACTGGATATAGTTCCGCGGTGTCAAAAAAATTTACACCTTTGTCTAGAGAGTAGTCCATCTGATCGAAAGCTTCCTCTTGGCTATTTTGTTCACCCCAAGTCATAGTGCCCAAGCAAATGAGACTTACATCAAGATCAGTATTCCCTAATTTTTTGAATTTCATAAAATGCTAGTATTTTTAAATGAATAATTGTCTATTGAAAAGATATTAAAAGTACTTATATTACACATATGGAATTTAATAAACAAAGCTCAACAGTAAAATCTTCAGTTTCAGAAGCTATAATTGATCAAGGGCTAAGATCTTACATGCTTAAAGTTTATAATTACATGGCTTCAGGAGTTTTGTTGACAGGTTTTATTGCGCTTTTATTTTTTAAAATTGCAGTAGTAACAGGTGATGGAGGACAAATAATCGGGTTAACTAACTTTGGAAATACTATTTATGCCTCCGGACTCAAGTGGGTATTAATGCTGGCTCCACTAGGAGTAGTTCTTTATATGAGTTTTGGCATTTCAAGAATGAGTGCCGCCAAGGCACAAACTACTTTTTGGGTATTTGCAGCACTAATGGGTGCTTCATTATCTTCTATATTTTTACTCTATACAGGAGCGAGTATCACAAGAGTTTTTTTCATAACAGCAGGAACATTTGGTGCAATGAGCATTTACGGCTATACAACTAAAAAAGATCTAACTAAACTTGGATCATTTCTTATGATGGGTCTTTTTGGAATAATCATAGCTTCGATAGTAAATATATTTATGAAATCTTCGATGATGTATTTTGTAATTTCAATTTTAGGTGTTTTGATTTTTGTTGGTCTAACGGCATATGATACACAAAAGATTAAAAATATGTACCTTGCAAGTGACAGCGGAGAATTGATAGGTAAAAAAGCTGTAATGGGAGCGCTAACTCTTTATCTAGACTTCATAAATTTGTTTATTATGTTGCTAAGACTATTTGGTCAAAGAAGATAGATATTTCAAAAATTTTTTACTTAATTACTTTTAATCTATTCAAACTTATTTTATTTATTAATCTATACAAATCTTCTGATCTTTGAATTATTTTGCCATTCTTATCTTTGACAGTATAACGTTCGTTAAGATAATTTGGTTTAATATTTTTCAAAATTCTTAAAAAAGGTTTGTCAGAAGCCCTCTGATATACGTCAAAAGAAATTTCTTTATTACCAGTTGAAAGACCGTAATCCTTCCAAGTGCCATTAGAAACCATTTTTGCATACAAATTAAGAATTGTCTGAAGTTCTTTTTTTACAAAAAATATTTCTTTCTCACTTTTTTTAACTTCATTATTAATTACAAGTTTTAATCTTTTCATATTTTATGTTTATTGATTAATGGTAGTTGTATTGCGGTAAAAATAAAAGTTATAGGTAAAATTCCCCAAACTTTAAAGTTCACCCATATAGCTTCACTTTGTGTTCTCCAGACTAGCTCATTTAAAATCGCTAAAAAAATAAAAAAATAAGCCCATCTGTTATTTAATTTGGACCAACCATTATCATCGAGCTGGAATGCTGATTTAAATAAAACTTTCAGAAAGTTTTTATTAAATAAATTGCCACTTAATAAAATAAAAGCAAAAACAACATTAACTATAGTTGGTTTAACATAAAGAAATATTGGATTATTAAAATATAAACTAAGTCCTCCAAATAAAGAAATTAAAATACAGCCAATTAAAGGAACGTAAGGAATTTTTTTTTCTATAAAAAAAACTATCGTCACTGATATTAAAGTAGCAATAATTAAAGGAAGTATTGCAACGCTTAAGTTGTTTCCACTTTTGTGATAAATAGTAAAAAAAATTAGTAATGGTCCAAAGTCGGTGATAAATTTTAATAAAGACTTATTCACAAAATACTAATAACATAAATTAAAATTTAAATAAATTATATATTGATTTTAATAAAAAAAATATTATTCTGAATAAAAATGTCAATTAATAATGCTAAATTTTCAATCGGGGAAGTTGTAAAACACAGGCACTTTGATTTTAGAGGTGTCATATATGATGTTGATTTTGAATTTAATAATTCAGAAGAATGGTATCAATCTATCCCAAAAGATGTAAGACCAAAAAAAAATCAACCTTTTTATCATCTCCTTGCTGAAAGCAATGACGTTACTTACGAGGCATATGTTTCAGAACAAAATTTATTATTGGATAGCTCTAGTGAACCGGTAAAACACCCTTTAATTGAGGAAATTTTTTCAGGGAAAAAAGGTACAAGTTATTTTAAGCCATCCAATTAGTTTTTGATAAATCGCCACAAATAAAACATTTTTCACTCAAATCTCCGACAAAAATATAATTTACATTATTAATTAATGTCTAGTTGAGAATTTCCTTTATTTATACTCCCTCTCCCATTCTCAACTAGGCAAAAACAAGCTTCACTTAAAAATTATATTATAGTAATTAATAAATATGTTTAATTTATTTTCAGCAAGTAACGTATTTTATTTAATTGATAAATTAATAAGATTTATAAATTCTATCTTTTTTTTAATTTTAATTATAGGTTTAACTTTCGCTTTAATTTTATCACCACCAGATTATCTTCAAGGAGACAGTGTAAGAATTATGTACGTACATGTTCCATCAGCATGGATAGGTTTAGCATGTTATTCGCTGATAGGCTTATTATCAATTTTAAGTTTTATTTTTAAAATTAAAAATTTTTTTTTAATTAATAAAAGCATTGCTCCTATAGGATTAATGTTTACTTCTTTAGCTGTTATAACAGGTGCGCTTTGGGGGCAACCAACATGGGGAACTTGGTGGGCTTGGGACGCGAGATTAACTTCAATGCTTGCGTTAATGATATTTTACTTATTATTTATTCTATCACAAAAAATTATTAAAAATGAAAATTTATCTAATAAAGTTTCTGCAATAATTGCAATTTTTGGATTAATCAATATTCCAATAATAAAATACTCTGTAAATTGGTGGGCAACTCTACATCAACCTGCAAGCATTAAATTTATTGGCTCAAGTACAATACATTCCTCTATGTTATTACCATTAATGTTGATGTTATTGGTTTTATTGTTGTATTGTGCGCTAATTTTTCTAATGAAATATAAAACAGAAATCATTAAGATAAAGAAAAAAAACATTAAAAGATTATGATATTAAATTTAATTTCGATGAATGGCTATGGGTTCTATATTTGGTTATCTTTTGGATTAACTATTCTTGCTTGTGCAGCTTTATATTATAGAACTTATAAAACTTTAAAAAAATATGAAAAAGAATTTGCTCTAGAAATAAAAGAACTTTCCAATATTGAAAGAAAAAAAATTTTAAAGGAATCAAAAATAGCAAATCAAGTTTTAGCTTCATATAGCCAATCAATATAAAGCATTTACAATGCTTACAAAAAAAGCTCAAAAAAGAATATTTTTTGTAATTGTATTTACTCTGGTTTCGTTAGGTTTGATTTATTACATATTACAATCATTAAACAAAAATATAGTTTATTTTAAATCACCCACCGAAATTAATTTAAATCAGGAAATTAAACTA
>Ga0315315_10006595_pt1 | contig 10725 bp, 7 predicted proteins | sample M140m3416metaG_FD_203699 | JGI IMG/M metagenome (GOLD analysis project Ga0315315, IMG submission 203699) | Ammonia-oxidizing marine archaeal communities from Monterey Bay, California, United States - M1 40m 3416 | ecosystem: Environmental > Aquatic > Marine > Intertidal zone | place: USA... | reverse complement strand
CGGATGGCACCCTAGACACCAACTTTGATAGTGACGGCAAGGTGACCACGGATATTGGTAGTGGTGACAATGCTTACTCCGTTGCTATCCAGTCCGACGGTAAGATTGTGGCGGCGGGGTTCACTTACGGCGGTGGTGGTCCTGCCGACTTTGCACTAGTGCGCTACAACACAAATGGCACCCTAGACACCAGCTTTGACAGTGACGGCAAGGTGACCACGGATATTGGTAGTGGTGACACTGCTTACTCCGTTGCTATCCAGTCCGACGGTAAGATTGTGGCGGCGGGGACCCGCGGCGGCGGGCTCGAAGGCAACGACATTGCACTAGCGCGCTACAACACGGATGGCTCCCTAGACACCAACTTTGGCACAGGCGGCAAGGTGACCACGGAAGTTGGTACTAATGACTATGCTTACTCCGTTGCTATCCAGTCCGACGGTAAGATTGTGGCGGCGGGGGGCGCCGGCATGGACTTCAGTGGTAACGTCTTTGATATTTCACTCGTGCGCTACTTGGGAATTACTCCGGCTGCAACGCCCAGCGCCCCAACGGCAACAATCGGCAATGGTCAGGCGACGGTGACGTGGACTAAGCCAGCGGACAATGGCTCTGCAATTACGGGTTACACCGTGACCTCGTCAGGCGGTCAAACGTGTACGACCAGTGACGCCAACACGCTGACTTGTATTGTGACGGGCCTGACTAATGGCACGGCTTATACGTTTACTGTGACGGCCACTAACGGAGGGGGTGCTAGTGTGGCGTCTGTTGCCAGTAGCAGCATTACGCCAGTAGCACCTACCCCCGTGCTCACGTTGCCGCTGTTTGGGTTAGGCATCCTTGTCAGTCTTTTGGGGCTCTTTGGCTTGGGCAAGCTACGGCAGTAACCCTTCTGCTCAACCGAAGAAGCCTGGCCACGTGTTGAGCATTTTTGTAAGTGGGAGTGGCACCTCTCGCGTATGAACAGGCCGCTTACCTTGTGAGGCGTGAGTGGCTTCCTTAGCCATTCTTTTTAAAATCAGCTTCTGATGTGTGTCAGCAGTATCACTGGCACCAGCAGCAGGCTTTTACGCCCCCCCGGGGCATACCTAAATGTGTGTGGGTACATGGGTCCTCTGCCAGGGCGGAGTAGGGTATAACCTTGGTATAATCGGTTGGAGCAGCGTCCGTTTGGTTGAAGCTATTAAAGGGGTTTTCTAATTATGTTTGTCGCGCCTTCCGCACCAACCTTTAAAGAGGCTCCCACATCGGGGGCCTTTTTTTATTCGTGTTGTCAGATTGGTCGCCGGCGCTATCGGGTTTCTATAAAAAGCCAGTGGTTCTAGCGGGTAAGAGAGGTTTTTATTCGGGTTGACGCCATGAGCCTCGGTTCCTATACTCCCGCGCCTCTGATGGTTGTGCATGCATAACCATGACGCCTGCGGAAAAGGGTCTTTTGGTCCTCCGACGCATTAAAAGGGGGCGTTTACTGAGAGTATTGATGCGGGGTGGAGCAGCCTGGTAGCTCGTCGGGCTCATAACCCGAAGGTCGTCGGTTCAAATCCGGCCCCCGCTACCAATTCGATGGCAGTTCGTTGCTCGCTGACCATCGCCTCGGAAGCCCCTTTTGGGGCTTTTTTGTGGCCGTTTAAAAGCTGGCCTGAGGGAGATAGACATGTCGGGCAAGGAAGCGCAGTTGACGCAGCTGCTGCAGCCGACGATCGAGGCGATGGGGTATTCGCTCTGGGGTATAGAACTGATTTCCCCTGGCAGACGGCCCACGCTTCGTCTTTACATAGATGCCGAGAGCGGTGTCGATGTTGATGATTGTGCTCAAGTCAGTCATCAGGTGAGTGGGGTGTTGGATGTAGAAGACCCCATTAGCGGTGAATACACCCTCGAGGTGTCTTCGCCAGGGGTGGATCGTCTATTGTTCCGTCCCGAGCATTATCTGGCCTATGTGGGGGAGATAATCGATATTCGGCTGAGATTGCCGGTAGACGGCAGAAGGCGCTTTAAAGGGCCTCTGCTTTCGGCAGATAACGAGATGATCGTTGTCAGTGTCGATGACCATGAATTCGAGTTGCCATTGCGGTCGGTAGATCGCGCGAAGGCACATCCTAGGCTGGAAATCAGTCAGGGAAAAAAGTGATGTGGTACCACCTTGAGGGAAGCCCGATAACGATGAGGCTATCCAGAAAAGTGAGAGCGAAAAGATGAACAGAGAAATTTTGATGGTGGCTGAGGCGGTTTCAGCTGAAAAGGGCGTAGCCGAAGATATTATCTTTGAGGCGATTGAGCTGGCGTTGGCGACAGCCACTAAAAAGCGCTACGACGAAGAGGCAGACATTCAGGTCAGCATTGATCGGGAGTCAGGAGACTACGTCACCAAGCGCATTTGGCTGGTGATGCCTGACACAGAGCTCGCTCTGTTGGGGACCCAGTTCACGACAGAGGAAGCCGCTGAGGTCGATACCTCATTGAAGCCTGGCGACTACCATGAAGAGACGGTCGAGAACGTCGACTTTGGTCGTATCGCGGCGCAGACGGCGAAGCAGGTGATTGTTCAGCGCGTGAGGGATGCCGAGCGGGCCCAGATTGCCGATGCGTACAGCGGCCGCGAGGGCGAGCTGCTTGCGGGGACCGTGAAGAAAGTGACCCGCGACAACATCATCGTAGATCTTGGCAACAACGCGGAAGGTCTGTTGCCCCGGGGCGAACTGGTCGGGCGCGAAACGTTTCGTATCAATGATCGGGTGCGGGCGGTCCTCACCGAAATCAATACCGAAGCCCGCGGTCCGCAGCTCATTCTCTCGCGCATCTGCCAGGAAATGCTGGTGGAGCTGTTCAAGATTGAGGTGCCGGAAATTTCTGAGGGTGTCATCCAGATCAGGGCAGCCGCCAGAGACCCCGGGTCCCGTGCAAAGATTGCGGTCAAAACAGGCGATCAGCGCATCGATCCGGTGGGCGCTTGCGTAGGCATGCGAGGTTCGAGGGTCCAGGCCGTTTCGAACGAACTCGATAATGAGCGGGTCGACATCATTCTCTGGGACGATAACGCGGCCCAGCTGGTGATCAACGCGATGTCTCCGGCCGAGGTCGAATCCATCGTCGTCGACGAAGATAACTCCACCATGGAAGTGGCGGTAGCGGAAGATAACCTCGCTCAGGCGATCGGCCGTGGCGGTCAGAATGTCAGGCTGGCGTCAGATCTGACCGGGTGGACTATCAACGTGATGAGCGTGGATGAGGCGATCGAAAAGCAGGAGACAGAGGCGGGAGAGGTGATTGAGCGCTTCATGTCTGCACTGGATATCGACGAGGACATCGCTACGGTGCTGGTCGAGGAAGGCTTTACGACGCTCGAAGAAATTGCCTATGTGCCGCTCGAAGAGATGAATGCGATCGAGGGTTTCGACGAGGAAATCTCTGAGGAGTTACGAGCACGAGCCAAGGATGCTCTGCTCACGCTTGCGATTGCCTCGGAGGAGGAGCTCGATGCGCGCGAACCCGCTGAGGATCTGCTGACAATGGACGGTATGGATAAGCACCTTGCCTATGTCCTTGCGAGTCGTGGGATCGTCACCATGGAGGACCTCGCTGAGCAGGCGGTAGACGATTTATTAGATATTGAAGAGATGACAGAAGAGCGTGCGGCAGAGGTCATTATGACCGCGCGCGCCCCTTGGTTCGCTGAGGAGGAAGAGGCGACCGCTTGACTGGGTCATGCGGTAAGGCACTTCAGGTACTGAGCGGTTAGGGAGAGAGACATGGCACAAGTGACAGTAGAGCAATTGGCGGAGACGGTGGGCGCATCGGTAGACCGCTTGCTTTCGCAAATGAAAGATGCGGGTTTGCCTCACGCTGCGGCTGATGAGGCTGTGTCTGAGGAAGACAAGCAGACACTGCTCGCGCATCTTAAGCAGAGTCACGGTGAGCGCGAGGGTGCACCAAGGAAAATTACTCTGAAGCGCAAGTCTGTCAGCACATTACGCGCTGGCGGAGCAGGCAAGCGAACCGTCAATGTCGAGGTGCGGAAAAAACGGACTTACGTCAAGCGCGAGGATGCCGCTGAGTCGCTGGAACCTGAATCTGAAGTCGACTTGGAGGGTGCTGCAGACGTTGCAGAGGTTGCTGAGGCGCCAGTCTTGACGGCAACACCCGAACCCGAAACAGCCCCTCCGCCGCCGATCGATGAACCCGACACCGATGACCCAGAGGTACTGAGGCAGCGTGCGGCCGCCCGCCGTAAGGCAGAAGATCAGGCGCGGCAGCTTGAGTTAGAGGCGGCGGCGAAAGCGCGCGCCGAGGAGGCCGCCAGGCAGGCCGAGGAAAAGACGAGTCAGCCCACCGCAAAAGAGGTTGATCGTAAACCCAAGCGGTTGCATGCCGCACCGTCGAAAGAGGGTGCGTCTGCTCCGAGAGATGAGCTGCGTCGTCGACCCGGGAAAGGGCGGCTGGAGCGGGGTGGCGTTCCCGGTGCGCGCGGTAAGCAGCGTGGACATAACCTCTCGATGACTGATTTAGAGGCCGCGTCAGCGGGAGTGGCAAGGCGTCGGGGAGGCCGACGTAAGAAGCTTTCGGATGAGCCTAATCAGCACGGTTTTGAGCAGCCCACCGAAAAAATTATTTATGACGTGAACGTCCCTGAAAATATAACGGTGGGTGACTTGGCCCAGCAAATGGCGGTCAAGGCCGGAGCGGTCATCAAAGAGTTAATGAGTCTAGGCGTGATGGCCAATATCAACCAGATGCTCGATCAGGATACGGCGACGCTGGTGGTCGAAGAGCTGGGACATCGCGTCGTCCTCAAAAGTGCTGAGGAGGTCGAAGAGCGACTCGAAGAGACGCGCACCAGTCAAGAGGGGACCCCCGAGCCTAGAGCTCCGGTGGTCACGGTAATGGGTCATGTTGACCACGGTAAGACATCGCTGCTCGACTATATTCGTGAGTCACGGGTTGCAAGTGGCGAAGCGGGTGGAATCACCCAGCATATTGGCGCGTATCACGTGAAAACCGGTAAGGGGATGATTACCTTTCTCGATACGCCTGGCCACGCGGCCTTCACTGCAATGCGCGCACGGGGCGCCAAGTCGACCGATATCGTCATTTTGGTCGTGGCCGCCGACGATGGTGTGATGCCTCAGACGGAAGAAGCGGTTCAGCACGCAAGGGCCGCTGGGGTACCGATTGTTGTTGCAGTCAATAAAATGGATAAGGAAGGCGCTGACCCCGAGCGGGTCAAAACCGAGCTGGCTGCGAAAGAAGTTATCCCCGAAGACTGGGGTGGTGATACGCAATTTATTCCAGTTTCGGCGCATACCGGCGAGGGTGTCGATGATTTATTAGAGTCGCTGTTGTTGCAGTCAGAGCTGCTCGAGTTGACGGCGCCTGCTGACGTACCGGCTTCTGGCATCGTAATCGAGTCACGTCTGGACAAGGGCCGAGGCGCGGTTGCGTCGTTATTGATTCAGCAGGGCACCTTGAAGCAGGGTGATATCGTTCTGGCCGGTCTGCAGTACGGTCGAGTGCGCGCGATGCTTGATGAGAATGGCCAACAGATTCAAGAAGCCGGTCCGAGTATCCCGGTTGAGGTACTGGGTCTTGATGGCACTCCCGACGCGGGGGATCCAATGGTTGCCGTGGAGAGCGAGAAAAAAGCTCGAGAGGTTGCGGATTTCCGTCAGGAAAAGATGCGGTCCTCGAAGCTTGCGCGTCAGCAGGCCGCCAAACTCGACAATATGTTCGAGACTATGACGGCAGGGTCAGTTGAAACCCTGAACCTCATCATTAAAGCCGATGTTCGTGGCTCGTTTGAAGCGCTTCAGGGCGCCTTGGCCGACTTGGGCAATGAGGAGGTCAAGGTCAATATCGTATCTGGCGGTGTGGGTGGTATCTCTGAGACGGACATCAGTCTGGCGATGACGAGCTCGGCCATTATCATAGGGTTCAATACTCGCGCAGACAGCAAGGCACGCGCGACGGCTGAAAACGAGGGTGTCGAGATCCGTTACTACAACGTGATCTATGATCTGATTGATGACGTGCGGGCTGCACTGTCCGGAATGCTCTCACCGGAGATGCGTGAGGAAATAGTCGGGATCGCGGAGGTACGGGACACCTTCCGGTCGCCCAAGTTCGGCCAAGTGGCTGGCTGTATGGTTATTGAGGGGACGATTTATCGTTCCAAGCCTATTCGCGTGCTGCGCGATAACGTGGTGATCTACGAAGGCGAGCTTGAGTCCCTGCGTCGCTTCAAGGACGACGCTAACGAGGTGCGTAACGGTACCGAGTGCGGCATTGGCGTGAAGAACTATACCGATGTGAAGGTGGGTGACCTCATAGAGGTGTTTGACGTCAACGAAATCGCCCGAAGCCTCTGAAGGCAGCCACGATGGGTAAGGAGTTTGAGCGGACTCAGCGCGTCAGCCATTTTCTGCACGAGGAGCTTGCACGATTGCTACAGAATTCCGTGCGAGACCCCCGCGTTGAGGAGGTGAGTCTGACCGGCGTGGAGGTCAGTCGAGATTTGTCTCATGCCAAGGTGTTCTTCACCTTAATGAAGGACACGACGCCCGACGAGCGGTCAGAGATTACCGCTGTGCTGGCGAAGGTCTCTGGCTTTCTTCGCTCCCAATTGGCGAAGGCGTCTGCGATGCGAACGGTACCCCGTATTAGTTTCCGGTTCGACGAGAGTGTCGGTCGCGGCCGGCACATGGAGAGCTTGCTCCAGGAAGTGCGCCGGGCCGATGCAGACCTTCATGGTGGTGCATCGACAGATTCTGACGCTGATTCTGACTCCCTAGGCTGACGATGGCACGCCGTCGTAAAGGGCGACAAATAGACGGCTTGTTGGTACTTGATAAACCACCGGGCGTGTCGTCAAACGGTGCTTTGCAACAGGTTAAGCGACTTTATGGTGCCGCCAAGGCGGGTCATACCGGAAGCCTTGACCCATTGGCTACGGGCGTTTTGCCACTGTGTTTTGGCGAGGCCACCAAGTTCTCCCAGTTCCTGCTCAACGCCGACAAGGGATATCTCAGTACGTTTGTGCTCGGTATTGGCACTGATACTGCAGATGCCGATGGAGAGATCATTGCGCAGGCCGCCGCTACCGGGGTCACGCTCGATAGGGTGACCGAGGCGATGAAGCCGCTGACGGGCGCTATTGAGCAGGTGCCCCCAATGTATTCAGCGCTGAAGGTCGACGGACAGCCATTGTACAAGCGCGCCCGGGCGGGCGAGCAGGTTGAGCGAGCGCCCCGATCCGTGACGATCCACCAGTTCGACCTGGTATCGTTTGCGCCCGGAGAGCAGGTTATCGTGAAAGTTCAGATCCTCTGTAGCAAAGGGACTTATGTGCGGTCGTTGGCCGAAGATCTCGGTGCTGCGCTTGATTTGCCCGCCCATGTCAGCGAGCTGAGAAGATGTCAGTCAGGGCCCTTTAATTTGGGTGACACCGTGACACTGGACACGCTGTTAGCGATAAAAGAGGCGGAATCGGAGCCGGGGCTGGATTTACGCCTTCTGCCCATTGAGGCGAGTTTGCATCATTTACCTCGGGTAACGCTGTCTGAGGCCGCAACTTTTCACATTCGACGGGGGCAGTCAGTAGTAGTGTCAAACGGGGCCCAGAGTGGTATGGTGCGCATCGCCGACGCAGGAGGAAGCTTCCTCGGCATCGGTAACGTGCGGGATGACGGGCAATTAGCCCCAACAAGACTTCTCGCCCAATAGACAAACGGCAAGAGCCGTTCCACGAACCTGTCTGTAAACCTGCACGGATAGGCTCGCTTTTAACAAGCAGGTTGGAGAAAGTACCATGGCGTTGGACGCAGCCACCAAGGCGCAAATTGTTACCGATTACCAGCAGTCAGAGGGCGATACCGGGTCTCCGGAAGTACAGGTCGCTCTGCTCACGGCAAATATTGAGCAACTGCAGTCCCACTTTAAGGACCATTCTCAGGATCACCACTCTCGACGTGGCCTGATTCGTATGGTGAACCAGCGTCGAAAGTTACTCGACTACCTCAAGCAGAAAGATACCGCCCGCTATGCAGAGTTGATTAAGCGGTTGGGTCTGCGCCGCTGAGGATCAGAAAGGGCCGGCCCAGCGCCGGCCCCGTCATATTTGGAGAAAACACGTGAATGTAGTGAAAAAAACGTTCCAGTACGGTGACCAAGAAGTCACGCTGGAAACCGGCCGTATCGCACGACAGGCGTCCGGATCAGTATTGATATCGATGGGAAGCACTAGCGTGCTGTGTACCGTCGTTGCAGACCCTAAGGCGAAGCCAGGACAAGCATTCTTTCCTTTGGGGGTGCATTACATCGAAAAGACTTACTCGGTTGGAAAAATCCCGGGTGGATTTTTTAAGCGAGAAGCGCGACCCAGCGAAAAAGAGACTTTGACATCGCGCTTGATTGACCGTCCTATTCGACCGCTCTTTGCAGACGGTTTTATGAACGAGGTACAGGTCGTCTGTACCGTCATGTCAGCGGATAAAGACACTGACCCGGATATTCCCGCGATGATCGGTACTTCAGCCGCTCTGGCGATCTCGGGGTGCCCATTTAACGGCCCGATCGGGGGTGCGCGGGTGGGCTTTACCGAAGCCAGTGGTTACATTTTAAACCCGACCTATTCAGCGCTGGCTGATAGCCACCTCGATATGGTGGTGGCCGGCACGAAAGATGCGGTGCTAATGGTCGAGTCGCAGGCTAAAGAGCTCACTGAAGACCAAATGCTCGGCGCTGTGTTGTTTGCGCACCAAGAGATGCAGACAGTGATCAATGCGATCAACGAGCTCGTCGCTGAAGCGGGCAAGCCTCGTTGGGATTGGCAGGCTCCTGAAGCTGACGCAGAGCTGGTTGCGGCGGTAGAAGCTGCCGCTTCCGGCCCACTGGGTGAAGCGTACCGAATCACTGAGAAATCTGCGCGCTATGAGCGTGTCGGCCAAGTCAAGGACGAGATTGTCGCCCAACTCGCAACAGAAGACGGCCCTGCCGCCGACGACGTTAAAGACGTGTTCAAGACGCTTGAAAAGAACATTGTTCGAAGTCGTATTCTGGCGGGTGAGCCGCGCATCGACGGCCGAGACAACCGCACGGTCAGAGCGATTGCCTGCGAGGTGGATGTACTGCCTAAGGCACACGGTTCTGCACTCTTCACCCGCGGTGAAACCCAAGCTATTGGTGCCGTGACGCTGGGATCCACCCGTGACGCGCAGATCATCGACGCGCTTGAGGGTGAGCGCCGCGACCCCTTCATGCTGCACTATAACTTCCCTCCCTATTCCGTAGGGGAAGCGGGGCGCATCGGCTTCACCAGCCGGCGTGAGATCGGCCATGGCCGCCTCGCGAGGCGCGGTTTGGCTGCGGTACTGCCTAGCAACGAAGAATTCCCTTACACGATAAGAGTCGTCTCTGAGATCACCGAGTCCAATGGCTCCAGCTCAATGGCATCGGTCTGTGTGGGTTCACTCTCAATGATGGCGGCGGGTGTCCCACTCGCAGCTCCCGTAGCAGGAATTGCGATGGGCTTGGTCAAGGATGGTAATCAGTTTGCCGTTTTGACCGATATTTTGGGTGACGAAGATCACCTCGGTGACATGGACTTCAAAGTCGCGGGTACAGCCAAGGGCGTCACCGCGCTGCAGATGGACATCAAAATCGAGGGCATCAATGAAGAGATCATGGAGCGCGCACTGGAGCAGGCGTTGGAAGCACGACTGCACATTCTTGGCCAGATGAACACTGTCCTCGACGCTCCCCGCGAGATCACCTCAGAAAATGCACCGAGCATGACCACGCTCAAGGTTGATCAGGATAAGATCCGCGACATCATTGGTAAGGGTGGCGCGATGATTCGTCAGATCACCGAAGAGTCAGGCGCTACCGTGGATATCGATGACGACGGCACGGTGAAGGTATTTGGTCAAAATGCCGCAGCGCGCGACGCCGCGGTGGAGATGATTCAAGCCATCACTGCCGAGGCCGAAATCGGCGCAATTTATACTGGCACCGTGGCCCGAATCGTCGACTTTGGGGCATTTGTCACGATCCTTCCCGGTAAGGATGGTCTGGTCCACATCTCACAAATCGCTGATGAGCGCGTCGAAAACGTCACTGACTATCTGTCTGAAGGACAGGAAGTTCAGGTTAAGGTGCTTGACGTCGACCAGCGCGGTCGTATCAAGTTATCGATGCGAGAGATTGCTGCTGATGTCGCTGAAGCATCAGCGGATGCTGCCGATGATGCGACCCCCGAAGAGGAGTCGTTGGAGCAAGAGTAGGCTCTGCTAGCAAGCACGGCTTGGCAATGTAATCAGCGTCAAGCGAACTCAGGAACCGCGGCAGTGTCCGCGGTTTTTTTTTGATATCGATAATGGAGCGCTCAAAACGCAGCACGTAATTGCAGATACCAAATACGGCCGCGGGGATCATGCTGCTTGGAGTCGTAACTGAAGTTTGCGGCGTCATAGACTTTAGGCGCCTTTTCGTCCGTCAGATTTTTTGCTCCCAAGGTAAATGTGGTTTCTACGGTATTAAAACGATGCCTGTATGAATATTGAACATCCAATGTGCTCCATGAGTCGATTCGATCCGTGTAGCCTTCAAGCCGAGCTGAATCAGGAATCGGTCTGGTAGTTTGATAATCTGATACGTAAAACATCATCAGAGCCAGCTTATGGCTGTCTGACGCCCACTCGATGGTTGTGTTGACTTTAGTTTCGGGCATGG
>Ga0315315_10006594_pt1 | contig 10726 bp, 8 predicted proteins | sample M140m3416metaG_FD_203699 | JGI IMG/M metagenome (GOLD analysis project Ga0315315, IMG submission 203699) | Ammonia-oxidizing marine archaeal communities from Monterey Bay, California, United States - M1 40m 3416 | ecosystem: Environmental > Aquatic > Marine > Intertidal zone | place: USA... | reverse complement strand
CAAGGATATTACTATCCACGCCAAGGCCGATATCGCCGTCATACGCACCAATGCGATACCGCATCCCAAAAGCCGCCCGCCGGCCCTAGCGGTAATGCCCTATCGAGAAAAATTGCTTGTCGCCCAAACAGGTTTCCATTTCGGTTATCCCATGGGGAAACCCGGGGACGTGCGCTCGTCTTTGATCCGACGGACCAAAATGCGAAAAGTGGGGGGGCGCAGTTTCGTAGAACCAGGGATTGCCTGGGCTGTGGAACATAAACAGCCGAGCTTGGAAAGGTTAGGCGGTATGAGCGGAGGGCCAGTATTAGACCGGAAAGGTAGGGTGATCGGTGTAACCGTAGCAGGCAACTTACGCCGGGGCCGCATTCTCACCAGTGCACCAACAACCATTCACCAAACACTCGCCAAAGCCAACACCAACCTGGACGGTACGCCCTCAGCCGGCATATCGCAAAAACATCTCACCAAGCGTAGTTACCCTAAACACGGCAACACTTTACGGCGGCAGTTGTCGGTGGCAAAGGTTCTTTGTTCAGCAAGGAGTTAACCCTGAGCATAGGCGCCTAGCCGAAGCGCTAAAATTGGAGAGCCCAGAACATTGCGACACCCGCGACAAATCCATAGAGGAACCGTTGGCGCATTATAAAAAAGACCGCGAGCGCCACACCCGCCGCAACCAGTCGATCCCCAATAGGTGTTTCTCCAAGCGGCCCTGTCGGCAGCAATAACAAACGCACCGCAAGCCCCATCGCCATGGCGTAGGCGATCGCAGTTACCCATTCAAACACCCGGCTATTAGGATCAACCCGGCCAGCGGCCAAGGCGCCCAGTGAACGGGGTAACGTCGTCGCTAATACTGAGACCAATAAAAATGCCCACGGCGATATCTCAGTCATTGCGCTGCCCCCCAAACATGGTCAATGGCAAACGCTGCGCTGCCGCCTAAAACACCCCCAACGACAAGGCCCCAATTGGGAAGAACCAATTCCACCATCGGCACAAAAACCGCTCCGCAAAGCACGGATAAAACCGGAAGCCGCCCCTTTACTCCAGCCGAGATGAGGATAAAATAAAGTGCCGGGATCACGAGGAATACCAATCCTAAATGTTTCGGCACAATGGCAGACATCCAAAATCCACTCGCAGTCGCGATACCTGCAATAACGATCACGGTCAGTGTAAACCCATAAAAATAGGGCACGCGATCCGGTAATTGCAATGTCGGCACCATTCGCGTTAATTGGCTCCAACTAATGACCGACATCAGTTGAGCATAAACGAAATGAATGGGGCGAAACCGTGCGGCACCCTCGAGCATGGGAATGGTGGCTAACGCCAGTGGGAAGAATCGCGCATTAGCAAAAAAAACACCGAAAAACACCACAACAAGACTACCGGAGGGATAGAGTTCCGCAAAAACCACCTGACCCGGCAGCGCCCACAAAGTCAGCGTACTCATCACCGCCAATACAAAATCAAACCCCGCCGCATTAGCAAATGCACCGAAGCCGAACATTGACGAAAAAACGGCAATCCCCGGCACACCCAACGCATGGCGTACACCTAGCAGAAGCGGTACGCAGCAATCTTCCGAAAGGAATTTCATAGTAACTTACTAGCGGTCAAGCTAACCAAACGTCCTACACGTCAATCAACAAACGCTGCGGGTCCTCCAGGACCTCTTTCATTCGCACAAGGAAAGTGACCGCCTCACGGCCATCGACAATACGATGATCGTAACTCAACGCGAGATACATCATCGAACCAATTTCAACGTTGCTATCAACAGCGATAGGCCGTTTCTGTATCGTATGCATACCGAGGATACCTGACTGCGGTGGATTCAAAATCGGCATAGACATCAAAGACCCGTATACACCACCGTTCGAAATTGTGAACGTTCCTCCAGTCATTTCCGCGATCGTCAATTTGCCGTCGCGGGCGCGTCGGCCATACTCAGCGACGGTATTCTCAATTTCAGCAAAGCTCATCTTGTCCGCATCGCGCACGACCGGTACGACCAACCCTTGTGGCGTGCCCACTGCGACCCCAACATCGTAGTAATTTTTGTAGATGACTTCATCGCCATAGATTTCCGCGTTCACGGCAGGAATTTCTTTCAACGCTACAATCGCCGCTTTCACAAAAAAAGATAGAAAGCCCAGCCGAACGCCGTGCTTTTTTTCGAATGCATCGCGATATTCGGAGCGTAGCGCCATCAGCGCATCCATACGACACTCATTATACGTGGTGAGCATGGCCGCGGTGTTCTGAGCCTCTTTCAACCGCTGTGCAATAATCTGGCGCAGCCGAGACATACGCACGCGCTCTTCGCCACGCGGGTCTTCAGGCCGCGACGGTAATTCGCCGGCAGACTGTGGCGCCACCGCCACAGGTTTTGGCGCCGGGGTTGGTGTCGGTACGGAGGCTGGCGTGGTCTCAGAGCCTTTCTCCATAAAACTCAGCACATCACCTTTGGTAATTTGACCTTTGGCACCCGTCGCCGGAATTTGGAGCGGGTCGAGGCTGTTATCCTCAACCAATTTACGGACCGCGGGAGAGAGTATCTGTAAAGGCACCGCCCGCTTTTCAGAGGCCGGCCCGGGTTCTGTCGTCGGGGTTGTGGGCGCTATAGATGCAGCACCGTTCTCATCGAGATTACCAAGCACCGCGCCCACCAACACATCGGTCCCATCTGCTGCTAAAACTTGACTCAGCGTACCCGCAGACGGTGCCGGTACTTCTAGAGAGACTTTATCGGTTTCAAGTTCCACCAACGGCTCATCAGCCGCAACGGAATCACCAACGTCCTTAAGCCACTTGGCGACGGTAGCTTCCGTTACCGATTCGCCTAATGTGGGTACTACAATTTCAACCGTCATTTGTCTGCTGTCTCTTTCCTGTTCAACGCGACCGTTAGATTTTTACTCTTGTGCATAGGTCAAGGCCGCATCAACCAAAGCCGTCTGTTCCGTCATGTGGCGTTTCATCAACCCCGTCGCCGGCGCTGCCGCAGAGGACCGGCCAGCGTAGCCAGGCCGTGTCTGTTTCATCCGCAAATCGAGCATGGCCTCTTCAATCATTGGATTGACGAAAAACCATGCCCCCATATTTTTCGGCTCTTCCTGACACCATACAATGTCCGCATGTTTGAAACGCTCAAGCTCTTTTCGCACCGAACGGTTTGGGAATGGATAAAGTTGTTCTAGGCGCAAAAGATATGTATCCATCGCGCCCCGCTTATCCCGTTCTTCCAGTAAATCGAAGTAGACTTTACCGGAACATAGTACCACGCGCTTAATGTCTTTGTCGGGTCTGATGTCACCGGTCCATTGCGCATGGTCCCACAACACTCGGTGGAAGGTAGAACCGGGACCTAATTCCGCCAGAGGCGACACACACCGCTTATGCCGCAGCAACGATTTCGGCGTCATTAAGATGAGCGGTTTCCGAAACTCACGGCGTATCTGACGACGCAAGATATGGAAATAATTAGCCGGATAAGTGCAGTTGGCAACCTGGATATTGTCTTCACCACATAGCTGCAGATAGCGCTCCAAACGAGCCGACGAATGCTCGGGGCCTTGGCCTTCATATCCATGCGGCAACAATAAGACTAGGCCACTCATGCGAAGCCATTTCGATTCACCTGACGAAATAAATTGATCGATAATAACTTGCGCACCGTTGGCAAAGTCACCGAATTGGGCTTCCCAAACGACTAGCGCGTGGGGCTCGGATACACTGTAGCCATACTCAAACCCGAGTACGCCAAACTCTGAAAGGGGACTATCGATCACTTCGAATGGTGCTTGACCAAACCGAATATTGTTTAGCGGCACATAGCGCTCTCCATTCTGCTGATCGATCAACACCGAATGGCGCTGGCTAAATGTGCCACGCTGAGAATCCTCCCCAGACAATCGGACCGGCGTCGATTCACACAATAAAGTTCCAAAGGCCAGCGCTTCCGCGGTCGCCCAATCAATCCCCTCACCGGTCTCTATCATTTTGCGCTTGGCTTTTAATTGCCGCACAATACGCGAATGCACATTTACACTCGACGGTGCCTCGGAAATGGCAAACCCCACCTCTTTCAGTAGATCAAAAGTAGTATCAGTCTTACCGCGCCGTTCATCACCGGTCGCCACTGCCAGGCCGGACCACTGACCTTCCAGCCAATTAGCCTTATTCGGTTTGTAGGATTGCGCTGCTTCAAACTCCACATCGAGTTCTTGGTCAAATTTCTGAACAATTCTGTCCGCCTCGCCCAGTTCGATCACCCCTTCTTCTTCTAATTTTTTGGCATAACTTTCGCGGGTTGTGGGCTGCTCATCAATTTTCTTGTACATCAATGGCTGAGTGAAGGCCGGCTCGTCCCCTTCGTTATGCCCATGGCGGCGATAACAAATAAGATCAATCACCACGTCTTTTTTAAACTTTTGACGATATTCAATCGCCATGCGCGCCACGTGAACGCTAGCTTCCGGGTCATCTGCGTTAACATGAAAGATCGGCGCACCAACCGCTTTCGCCATATCCGAACAATAAGGCGAAGACCGGGAAAATGAAGGCATCGTAGTAAAGCCAATTTGATTATTAACCACCAGATGAATCGTGCCGCCAGTCTCATATCCATCGAGATCGGACAAAGCGAAGGTTTCCGGCACAATCCCTTGACCAGCAAAGGCCGCGTCCCCATGCATCAAAAGCGCCATTACTTTTTCACGGGATTCGTCGCCGCGCTGTAACTGCTTCGCCCGCACACGCCCTAGCACCACCGTGTTGACCGCTTCCAAATGGCTAGGGTTTGGGTTGAGCGATAGGCGAACCGCATTGCCGTCAAACTCACGTTCAGTTGACGTACCTAGGTGATATTTCACGTCGCCGGAGCCTTGAATATCTTCTGGATTTGCTGACTCGCCTTGGAATTCGGAAAAGATCGCCCGATATGGTTTTCCCATCACATTGGCGAGTACGTTCAGCCGACCACGATGGGGCATTCCGATAATAACTTCTTCAAGACCAATTTGACCTCCGCGCTTTAGAATTTGTTCCAGCACCGGCACAGTAGTCTCACCACCATCGAGACCAAACCGTTTGGCCCCTTTGTGTTTTCGATCAATGTACTGTTCAAATTGTTCCGATTCCGTCAGGCGTTCCAAAATCGTGCGTTTGCCGAGTTTGGTAAATTCTGTGTGGTTGCGAATGCTTTCGACGCGTTCCTGGATCCAGTTCTTCTCGTCCGGTTCCATTTTATGCATGTACTCAACACCGATCGACCCACAATAAGTCTCGCGGAGAATTTTGACAATTTCGCGTAAAGTTGCCGATTCCAAACCCATCACATAATTAATAAAGATCGGCCGGTCCATGTCGCGTTCGCTAAATCCATATGTCTCAGGATCGAGTTCCGGATGTCGTTCGGGCTGGGCCAAATGCAACGGATCGAGATCAGCTTCCAAATGCCCGCGCACTCGATAGGCACGGATCAGCATCAGCGCCCGAATTGAATCCTGCGTAGCTTGGCGAATTTGGTCGGCATTTACGGCCGGCTGCTGAGCATAAGAGTAGGAATATGCACTCGGCGGCACTTGAAGCGGGTCGACAGAATCCGACATATTGGGCTGATTTCCGTTGCCTCCGACGACCGATGTTTCCCGGAGTGCCCAGCTCGCACCCTTCAGTTCATCCAGCACGGATTTGCTGTCGTCGTTCAACTGGCTGAAGAAATCCACCCAGCTTCCATCCACCAACCCCGGATCTTGGAGAAACTTGCCGTACATTTCAGCAATATATGTTTCGTTTGCGCCGAACAGGAAGGAGGTCTCACCAGAATATTGCGCCATGACGCAGGCTCCCTTCAAATTGACCGAACAATAGAGTGCTGCGGAGATTCCGCTGTAGCACTACCCCAGTGCCTTCAACATCGTACTCCCGAGCTCTGACGGGCTATCCGCCACATGAACGCCGGCCACCTTCAAGGCTTCGATCTTATGTTCCGCCGTGTCTTTACCGCCGGAAATAACCGCGCCCGCATGACCCATACGGCGGCCCGGCGGAGCAGTACGGCCAGCGATAAAGCCGGTAATCGGTTTCTTCGTTCCCGATGCTTTCAAAAACTCCGCCCCGTCAGCTTCCGCATCACCACCAATTTCACCTATCATGATGATACCTTCAGTTTCATCGTCTTCGACAAACCATTCCAAGCAATCAACAAAGTTGGTGCCATTCACAGGATCACCGCCAATACCGATGCAACTTGTCTGTCCGAGACCAGTCGCCGTTGTTTGCGCAACGGCTTCGTAGGTGAGTGTTCCGGAACGCGATACTATGCCTATCTTGCCGCGCTTATGAATATGGCCTGGCATAATACCGATCTTGCACTCATCAGGCGTTATCACACCCGGGCAGTTCGGCCCAATCAGACGGGTGTTACTGTTCTTAAGCGCTTCCTTGACCGTGATCATGTCGAGCACAGGAATGCCTTCGGTGATACAAACCACCAACGGCAATTCCGCATCAATGCCTTCCAAAATGGCGTCCGCCGCAAAGGGTGGCGGCACATAAATTACCGACGCGTTAGCGCCGGTCTGCTCAACCGCGTTTTTGACCGTATCGAAGACCGGCAAATCCAAATGCGTGGTGCCGCCCTTGCCCGGCGTTACACCACCGACCATCTGCGTACCATAAGCAATCGCCTGCTCGGAATGAAAATTACCCTGCAATCCGGTAATGCCTTGGCAAATTAGCTTGGTGTTTTTATCGACCAATACAGCCATTACCTTGCCTCCTTCACGGCATCAACGATTTTTTCTGCCGCGTCACCCAAATCGTCACCGGAAATAATCGGCAGGCCGGAATCGGCTAGAATCTGTTTGCCTTTATCGACATTAGTACCTTCCAGCCGCACAACAAGGGGCACTGAAAGATTGACCTCTTTAGCAGCCTGAACAACGCCTTCAGCGATAATATCGCAGCGCATGATGCCGCCGAAGATATTCACCAAAATACCGTGTACGTTCGAATCCGATAGGATAATCTTGAAGGCAGCCGTCACTTTCTCCGCCGTGGCACTACCACCCACGTCCAAGAAATTAGCCGGCTCTTCGCCGTAGAGCTTGATAATGTCCATCGTTGCCATGGCGAGCCCAGCACCGTTGACCATACAGCCAATGGTACCGTCGAGTTTGACGTAGTTAAGGTCGTATTTCGCCGCCTGGACTTCCGACGGGTCCTCTTCTGTCTCGTCACGTAGCTCCTCAATAATCGGATGGCGGAACAAGGCATTGTCGTCGATATTCATTTTCGCATCCAATGCAATGACATCGCCCGAGCCGGTCACGACCAACGGGTTTACCTCAACAAGCGTTGCGTCCAATTCCGTATAGGCTTTGTAAAGCGCCATCAACACTTTCACAGCGGCCGAAACCTGCTTACCTTTCAAGCCAAGCCCGTAGGCCACTTGGCGCGCATAAAAACCCGACATACCAATCACTGGGTCAATAGCGACGCGCGTGATTTTCTCAGGGGTCTTTTCGGCAACCTCTTCGATTTCCATGCCGCCCTCCGTCGAGGCTACAACAGTAACTTTGCTCGTCGCACGGTCAGTCAACATGGCGAGATACAGTTCCCGGTCAATGTCGCAGCCTTCTTCTATATAAATTCGGCGAACTTCTTTGCCGTCTTCGCCGGTTTGTTTGGTCACTAGCGTGTTGCCCAGCATTGCATTCGCAAAAGCGGCGACGTCCTCTTTCGACTTCGCCAGACGGACCCCGCCGCCACCGTCAGGATCTTCCTTGAAATGCCCTGCGCCACGGCCACCCGCATGAATTTGCGATTTCACGACCCACACCGGGCCGCCTAATTCGTCAGCGATTTTGCCAACTTCATCAACAGAAAATGCCGAAACGCCTTTCGGCACCGGAACACCGAATTTTTGTAAAAGGCCCTTGGCCTGATACTCATGAATATTCATAAAGTCCCACTCTCATATTGTCGGCACTACAAACCACCGAATTACAAATTTAACGGCGCAATCTTCGCTCTAAATTACCGGACCAAGACGTTGACTACTTTAACATTGTGACAAGTAGGTGCAACCAGAACTCAGTAGCGCCGCGCGCCTACAACTACCTGTGATCGGTATATTTTCTTCTACCCAAAAAAATCATTGCCGGGCTATTTCTTTTTTTTCTTAGGTGCCTTCTTTTTAAGTGCCGTCTTCTTAGGAGAGCTTTTTTGGGCTTCCGCATTTGCCTTGCTTTCAATTCGCTCAACGACCTTAATCAGGCCCTTAACAGCATTGACGGAATGCTGGAATTTTTTCTTCTCGTCGGGATTAAGCTTGATTTCAACAATGCGTTCGACACCCTTGGCGCCAATAACCACTGGAACACCCACATAAAGGCCTTTGAGACCGTAAGCCCCTTTGACGTAAGCCGCCGCCGGAACAACACGCTTTTTGTCCAGCAAATAAGATTCCGCCATGGAAACCGCCGACGATGCCGGCGCATAAAAGGCCGAGCCGTTACCAAGCAGATTCACAATTTCGCCGCCGCCATTAGCGGTGCGTTCAACGATTTCATCGATCTTCTTCTGCGTAGTCCAGCCCATCTTGATGAGATCGGGAACCGGAATGCCGGCCACCGTGGAATAGCGTACCAACGGAACCATCGTATCGCCGTGGCCGCCCAGAACAAATGCGGTGACGTCTTCCACTGAAACGCCGAATTCCCGTGACAGAAAAAGCCGGAAGCGCGCTGAGTCCAGCACCCCCGCCATGCCAACAACCTTATTAAAGGGAAGCCCGCAAGCCTTGCGGAGCTGATGCACCATGACGTCCAACGGGTTGGTGATGCAGATAACAAATGCTTTCGGGCAATATTTTTTTATGCCCTCGCCAACGGATTTCATAACCGACGTGTTGATGCCCAACAAATCATCCCGGCTCATGCCCGGTTTACGCGGCACGCCGGCGGTGACAATAACCACGTCCGCACCTCTCAAGGCCGAATAACTATTAGCGCCAGTAACCTTCGCATCAAAGCCTTCAATTGTAGAGGCCTGCGCAATGTCCAATGCCTTGCCCTGCGGCACGCCCTTGACGATGTCGAATAACACCACATCGCCTAAATTTTTTAACCCGGCGAGCAACGCTAAGGTTCCGCCAATTTGTCCTGCACCAACTAAGGCAATTTTATTCCGTGCCATGATATCCCCGTTTCAATGTCGCCAGCCAAATTTAGATTTCAGTGGCTAGCGTGTTAAGCTGTGAGTGCCGATTTCCTACAGTTTTTGGCGGATAAGGGCAAGTTTAGGGTTTCGCCCCACTATGCGCCGCGTCGATATAGTCATCCGATTGCATTTCCATCAAACGGCTGATGGTGCGCTCAAACTCAAAATCATGCGTTGGGCCCCGGTAAATTTCATGTGGTGACGTCTCCGCCGCCATCACCAGATTGACCTTCAGTTCGTACAACGCATCAATCAGCGTCACAAAGCGCTTTGCTTCATTACGACGCTCTTCATTTAATTTAGGCACTTGATCCAATATCAAAGTGTGATAGCGCCTGCCGACGGAAATATAATCTTCCGCGCCAAGAGCTTCGGTACATAATTCACTAAAAGTGAACCAGGCCACGCCACGCGCAGTACGGCTGACTTTAATAGTACGCCCTTTGACAAGAACCGTATCCGGCTCACTTGCCGCCCCTTCAGTCAGATCGCCATAGGATTTCCTTAGCGCTTTCGTCGAGGCAACACCCAAGGGAGAATGAAACACCTGCATTTGTTTCAATCGCGCGAGCCGGTAATCAATTGGCGAGGCCAACTCAAGACAATCGAGCCTTTCTTTCAATAGATCTATAAAGGGCAGGAAACGCTCACGTTGCAGCCCACCTTTATAGAGATTATCCGGCTCAAAATTCGACGTGGTAACCACCACAACTCCCAGGTCAAACAAAGTGGTGAACAATCTTCCCAAGATCATCGCATCGGCGATGTTGGTAACGTGAAACTCATCGAAGCAAAGTAGCGACGCTGTTGCGGCGATGCCCTCTGCTATTTGCGGCAGAGGGTCCTTGTCACTCTTTCTATTTTTATCTTTGCGCCACGCATAAGCCGCATCGTGCACTTCGATCATGAATTCGTGGAAATGGATGCGTCGCTTTTTTTTCACCGGCGCGCTATCGAAAAACAAATCCATCAACATGGATTTACCGCGGCCCACCGGACCATAAATATAAAGACCTTGAGGTGGCGTTTCAGTGCGCCGTGCGAGGCCCAACCGCGCCTTCCAGCCTTTCTTTTCAGACTGCGGCTCATAGCACTGCAAAACATGATGCAGGCTCTGGAGTTTCTCCGCCGCCAACTCCTGAATAGAATCTTCCCGCAATTCGCCGGAGGCTTTCCGCGCTCGAAAAATAAAGAGCGGGCCTTTCGCGATAATTTCAGGCGCTAGGGTATCTGACATGAAGGATGGCATATTCATTGTTAATGAAAATAGGGTCAGCGTTATCGGAGTGCCCTAAACCAAAAAAGGAACCCGGGGCAAGAAGTTTCAAATTTAAGCCCCCAAACTCCTATGCTTCATAGGTGTTGGATAATGTACCGATCCCATCGATGATCACCTCAATCGTCGCGCCGGGTTTCATCGGCAACGCACCGGGTCCTGTACCACAAGAAATAATATCGCCCGGATAAAGCGTCATGCAACGAGAGA
>Ga0315315_10006592_pt1 | contig 10727 bp, 7 predicted proteins | sample M140m3416metaG_FD_203699 | JGI IMG/M metagenome (GOLD analysis project Ga0315315, IMG submission 203699) | Ammonia-oxidizing marine archaeal communities from Monterey Bay, California, United States - M1 40m 3416 | ecosystem: Environmental > Aquatic > Marine > Intertidal zone | place: USA... | reverse complement strand
AGCATATCAGAAGAACCTGTTGAAGAGGTGGAAGAGGTATTATCTGTAATGGAGATTGAGGAAACCGTTGAAGAAAAAGTTGAAGAAGAACATGATCCAATCAAAGATACAATAGGAACATACATAGAAGAAATCTATGGATACATTCCTGAGTTCACATATACAACATTGTTACGCGAGTACAATGTAGTTCTTGAAACTGGAGAATCTTTAGTAATAAATAAATCCATGGTGGAGGAAATATAATCATAAACCTGAAAGACCACTTAAGTTAAGCTTGAGTGGTCTTGATGGTAAAAAACAATTAAATGAAAGCGACAATAAATTACACATTAGAAAATGGGGCAGGACTAGAAATAAAAATAGAACCAACCGGAAAAAAAGAACCTGAGTTTAAAGCAGAAGTTACTATAAAAAATCCTGAACACTTTGAAGAATCTAAAAGTGATACTTTAGATATGATAATGTCTTCAGGTATGAAGCACGTTATAGAAATGAAAAGTTGGCCAGAAATGTATGAAGTAGTTACTACTAACTTTGAAATAGGACAAACACCTATGGGTGATGATCCTAATGCAGAAATGGGACTCGGATTATTATTTGGCGGTCCAAGGAATGAAGCCTAATGTTTAACTATATAAATAATTAAAAATGATTATAGGAATTTCAGGAAGAATGGGAACTGGTAAAGATACGTTAGGAGATATGATTCTAAAGTTAAAACCAGAATTTGAAAAGAAAGGCTTCTCGGATACATTAAAAACAATAGGACATCTGTTATCAGGCATACCCGTAAAAAAATTTAACAGTCAAAATTTTAAAAAGGAAATGATGCCTAAAGAATGGGACTGGGATGGAGATCCTGATGATCCAATGACTGTCAGAGAGTTTTTACAAAACCTAGGTACTGATGCTATAAGAGAAGCTGTGCATGAAGATGCATGGGTAATAGCTCTTATGTCACAATATAAAATAGAAGAACCTAAAGAGGTGCTTCCTAATTGGGTCATTGCGGATGTTAGGTTTCCTAATGAAGCAGAAGCAATTAGAAAAGAAGGTGGTATTCTAATACGTATCAATAGAAAAATAGCAAGGCCAGATACTCATGATTCAGAACTTGCAATGAATGATTATGGTAACTGGCATGAAATATATGATAATGATTATGGATTAGAAGAACTAGAAAAATTTGCCAAACTAATCGTAGATAAATATGTCAAAGAATAAATATAAATGCGTAGGATGTGGAACAGTTTATTATACTTCTGAAAATAAACCACCACCCACACCAAGATGGAAAGACCGTCATGAATGCATATTAATAAAAATAAAAGAAGATGAGTAAAATAGGAAGCGCAGTACAGTGGATCCAGGAAAATAATTTACAGGATGACCCTAATGCACTAAAAAAATATATAAAATATGGCCATACTAAATATAAACCTGAGCAAAGAAAGAACACTGAAAATATTTCAAATGGAAGATCCGTTGAGCCCAAGGGAGGAATGGAGCAATCTGACCAGGATGATATGTTTTCATAACAGTTATAATTTAGGAGATCAGTCCCCTGAACTTGATTATAGTTCAGATAATTATACTAATTGGAAAGAATTAGAAGAAGATATTTTAGCTAGAGAAAAACCATTAGTTATGTTACCATTATATATGTATGATCATGGAGGTATTACAATTAGTACTACACCCTTTTCATGTAATTGGGATTCAGGACAAATTGGATTTGTATTCATCAGACAAAAAGAAATTGATGAATTAGGATGCTATAGAAAAGACAATCAATCATTTAGTGATTATAAAGAAGAACTTAAAAAATCACTAGTAAGTGAAGTCAATTTATATGACATGTATCTTCAAGGAGATGTATATAATTTTTATATACAAAATAAAGAAGGAGATGTTATAGATTCTTGTGCTGGCTTTTATGGAACTGATTGGAAAAACAATGGTCTTAGTGATTATTTAGATGAAGAAGATTTGGATAAACTATAATTTTCATTATATTAATTACTATGGATAAAGAAAATTTAAGCACAGAAGAAATCAATCTACTTATTACTGAATTAGATAAACAACTGACAGGAAATTTATTTGAAGATGTAAATATTATGGATGAAATTAGAGAACTAAAAGAAACACGTGATGGTGTAAAACACAGACCAGAAGATTCAGACTTTGAATGTTTTGGCTGTGGTTCATAATTAAAGAGAACCTTAATTGGTTCTCTTTTTTTTTCTTTAGCTATAAAGACATAAAGTAAACAGATTTGTTTGCTATTCCCTTATTATCTTATTTTAGCTTGGAAAGATTGGAAGTTTTGTATTCCTAATGCAGGATCTAAAGAAGAACCAGTTAAACCAAACGTTTTAGCAATTCTATTAGCAAGCTTGTAACTGCCTTTAGTTTGCCAGCTGTAAGGACCAACATCTCTAGAGTAAGAAGCTTTAGGGTCACCAGTAATCATCTTCTTAGTATCATCATAGATTTTAAAATAACTATCAGTAGTTGGACCAAAAGCTACAGACTTAAGATCTAATAAAGAATTGTACTGCTTAAGACCACCAGTCAATAAGTTAAACTGTTCATTTTCTGCACGTACTTGCATTAATAAATGTAAAGAATGTACTTCAAGAAAACCAAGTGGATTAAAAGAACCTCTTTCAGGATCATCTGCAGTTAAGCCAAGGAAGCCCATAGGAGCTCCTGCTTTTTCTCTAAGCTTAGAATATCTATCTGGATCATCATCATCCCATCCAAATATTAATCCTGCAAGAATACTTAATGTTACTATGTAACCTATTTCAGAAATCATTTTTAACATTGCTGCTTTTTCTTCAGGTTGTAAATAAGTTAATTTATCTCCACCTGTTCTAATAGTATCAGCAAGCACTTGCATAGTTTGAATATAGAATCCCATATGCACATCACCAAGTCCTGGATTTACTCTAGGCTTAGGGTTTTTTATACTACCTGAAAATCCCCATCTATGTGTAGCCATTGTAGTAAAGTATCTTCTAAGGTAAGATATAAATCTAAAAGCTAAATAACGTTGTGCTTCAGGTTGATCAAATTTAGCATAAGCACCACCCATATTATTTTGTACTTGGTGGATTTTATTCTTCATCCCTTTAAACTTACTATTATCAATTTTAACTCCTTTTTCTTGAACCTGCTTATCAAATTTTCTATTAATAGCATCTTGTCTATCTTGAAGTTTAGCTTTTAAAGTTGGATCCATTTCTGAACCTTCCCAGTTTATATCAGATAATTCATCTGCTCTTTGAGATTCTATACGTCTAACATCTGTTAAAATAGATGCTAAACTTTTACCTCTTAAAGATAACTGTACAGCTTCAACTGTAGTATTATATTTTTTAGCAATGCTTTCTATAGTATCATTTACATTTACACTATGTATTACAGGCTCTTGTCCCCATCTAACATCAATACCTGATTTAAGACGTATCTGACCATCTATAGTTTCAAAAGCATCCATGTAAGGAATCTCTTCAACTTCACCATTCTCCATGACCCTTTCTACTTTTTGATGATACATCATGCCACCAAACAATTGTAAACCTGCTTGAGTTTCTACCCATTTTCTTGGAGAATACAACCAAGAGAAAGAAGCAATATCTTTTGCAGCACTACGTGATAATTGTTCTGCAAATTTTTCATCAAATCTTCCTTGTATAGGATCAAAAATTTCTACCATTTGCAAGTCATGACCTCTAGCTTGTTGGCTATATAGTTCTCCTCCAAAAGATAATTTACCCATAGCTTTATAAGCCCATCCATTTCCTTTTTGTAAAGAACCGTGTGTCATATGTTTACCAGCGGAAGCTTCAATCATTGCCTGGAATTTCATACCCATGCTGTTCTTTAGTGCTGAAGGTATGTTTAACGCAAAGAAAGAGAAAGAAGCTCTTTTAAATAATAGATTAGCAAAGTTATTAAAGATAGGTTTATCTAAAGCTCCTTTAGTAGTCTTGCCTTCAAATTCTCTTTCAACAAAATTTTTGATGGCATTAATTCTTACTTTTTTATTTTTTTGCTTAAACCTGACCATTGTCCTGCTTAAGAAATTTTTCCCATCTAGATCATCAAGAACTTGTTCATCTTCAGAATTTAGTACAGTATTTTCAATAGCTCTAACAATAGGTGATATCTTAACCAGTTGTTTCTGTCTTTCTGCAGAAGACATGTATCTCATCATGTTAGTTAATACATCAGTTGATACATCATCAGCATCAATCTTATATAAACCAGCAATAGGAATATCAGTCATCTCATTGTCAAACATATCAGCTCTAACTAAATCATGTCTGTCAGTGTGTGATAAACCATCTTCCTGTTGATCAGCCGCACCGTAAATAAAATCTTTTACTCTTTGTGCAAATAAAGACAAAGCAGTAACTTTCTTTTTACCTGTCTTTATTAATGAAGTAGTTCTAGCTACCTCTAAGTTACTTTTTCTAAACCTTGGAAAATCTAAATAAAGTTTACTTCTTCTAGCTAAACCTTTTTGATTATCTATATGAACTTCTTTTGCTTTTTCTAGTAATTGAAATAATGCTTGCTTTTTAGGATCAGTACTTTCTTTAAGTTCAAAGTATTTATCATTTCTAAACCTGTCATCTTTAGCACCTTCTGCTTTAGTTTTAGGTAACCATTCTCCCTGGTTATCTATAGTTTGCCCAATGATTCTTCTTTGTCTATACTTTTCTTTAACAACTCTAGAGTAATACTTCATGTTAGGAACAGAATCAATTGTTTCAACAACATTACCTATAGCATCTTTTATCTCATAGCTTTCAAAATGTTTTTTACTAGCAGGTCTAACTACATTCCATACATAAAGTCTTTCATATTTGGTAACCATATCTCCTGCTTCCTTATCATAGTATTCAACTTCTCTATGATTTTTCCAAAACCAATCAGCAAATTCAGGAGATTGATTTAACATTTCATCTACATATTCTGGCTGTCCTAGTAAATTAGCACTAAGCTTATCTACTTGAGTTGTTTTAAAATCTTCTCTAAGTTTAGCAGGATCTAATTTATCTAACCAGTTGTTCATGATGTCAACATAATAGTCTGTAGCTTCACGGCTACTCATAGCATTAAGTTGACTATACAATGAATCTAATTTAGCTATATCATAAGCATTAAGACCTTGTCTGTTTTTTAAAGCATTAAGATCTTTAATAGCTTTAAGGTCTTTAAGTGTAGCAGTTTTATTAGCTTTTTTCTTATATAAATCATTTAACTCTTGAGCTTCTTCTCTAGTTAATCCAGACCGTGTATACTGTTTAAGTTTAGCTATTTCTAATTTATCTTGTAATTCAGCTACAGAAGCTATTGCATCTTCAGTCATTCCAGTAGCATCAGGTTGCCCATCTGTATCTCTAACGTTTGTAGTAATGTCAATAATTTGTTGCCATATTTCAGCAACTTCTAAATCAGCTGAACTTGATTTAGGCATACGTTTAGTAATCTCTGTAATTTGATCTAATAAGTTTTGTCTTTTGGTATAAAAATCATCTGAAACTTTTACTCTAGTATTAAGAGCTTTCCAGTCATTCATTCTAGTATTCCATTCCTCATCATTTTCTTTTAGACCTTCTCCTCTTAATTCTTCTTGAAATTCAAAATAAGCATTTTCAAAAGCATTTCTTCTAGGCTTCCATTCATGTAAATCTCTTGTAGCATCACGGTGCTCTCTTAATCTTTTAGCAAGAGCTAAAGGAGAAACCCCATTCTTATTAGGTACATTAGATTTAACATTACCATTTAAATCATGAAGCATGTAAAGTTCTCTATACTTTTTCCATAAAACACTAAGCTCATCTTGAATTTCCATTTCATCAAGTTGAGATTCAGCTTGTTTATTTAGTAATGATATTTTATCAAGTATAGTTTGTCTTTCTCTTTTAGCTTCTTTACCTACAGCATCTCTTTCAAAAAGTTCATCTTTAGCATAATACTCATCAGTAAAATCTCTATAAAAATAATCCTTTTTAAACTGTTCTAATTCTATTTCTGCTTGAACTAGTGTAGCATAATCATCATCACTTTTAGATAATAAATAATTTTCCTCAGCTTTCTCTACATTATATTTGTATTGTGCCATAGCACTCCTATGTCCCTTATGTCTATTAAGCAAAGTCCATACTTCAGTTTCTACAAGCTCTCCAGTATCAGGATCTTTAACTTTAACAGTATCTCTAAAACCAATGTCTTCACCAATCTTACCAAGTTTACTAGGGTTATAACCTGCAGCCTCAGCAAACGGTCTAATAGCAGTCATGAAATCATTTAGTTTCTTTTGTGTTACTATCATCGTTTCATTGATTGCATTCTTTGTATACAATGCCAATCCACCTATCACAGGGTCTGTATTATATAAGTAACCCTCAAGATTAGAATTAAACCAGTTAGCATCAGTAGCTTGTCCTGTTATCAATTGTTTTATCTTAAGTTTACTAATACTAAGACCATCTTGACTCATCTTTGTAAGTTCTTTAAGTCTTTTAATCTGTTCAGCATTCATAGTGCCAGAACTATTTGCAGCAGATAAGGTGTTAAATTCAGCCCACTCTTTCTTAGACATACCATGATATTGTTTATACACTCTATCTATAGACTTTTGATCTGCTTTTGGATTAGCCTCTAAATCAGCAATAATTTTTTCATACCTCTTAGAAATGTTTTCATTCATTGGTAATAGCTGTTCATATAAAGCATCAATAGAACCTTTTTGATATATGTTATCTACAATTTGTTTAGACTTCTTTATATCTCTAGATATAGTATTTACCATCTTAGCTAATGGGCTATCACTATCAATATTATTTTCTTCATTATCTACAGCCTTATTAAAATCATTAATGAAACTTTCCCAATGCTTTAGTATATGATTATAGTAATACACTTTATTAGTATTTTCTTGATTATCTGGAAGCTCTTGTAAATCTTCTAAATGTTCAAGTACTTTTTCCATAACTTCTCTTAACTTAATAAGACTATTAGCCACTGCTTCAGTTCTAGTTTTATTATCAGCTATATCTTCTTGTAAATTATCTGCTTTATTAATTATAGCATCTCTATACTTTTTTAAGTTACCTTTGATTGCACCTAATTCATTTTTAGCAAATAATATTTCAGCTAATTCACTATAATTTTGATTAGTACGTAAAGTGTTTATGTGGTTATCCATCATATCATGGAAATCTCTAATTTGATTAACCAATTCTATTTCACTAAAGTTAGCAATATCACCAGCAAGTTGATCTTGTACTTCTCTATTATAAGCTACTATATCTTCTTCTGTAATTATTTCAGTGTTAATTTCAATCTTCTCACTCTTAGCTAAGATATCAGCAAGTTCATTTAAAGTAGTATCCGTAGAAAGTTTTGACACTTTAAGACTTTTACCCAACCTTCTGCGTAAAAGCTGTTTAAACTGATACAGCAATTCACTAAGCCATTTACCAAAAGACCCTTCATTTTTTTCATTACTTAAAGTTTTATTACCTGCTTTAGTTAAAGCTTTTACAATAACTTCTTCTTTAAACATAGCAGAGCCAGGATCTAGATTACTATGTGTACTTTTTGTTTCTACAATTATCTGTTGCCCCTCAGAACTTTCTTTGAGTTGATTATACAAATTGTTAAATAACGTTGCATTTTCCTTTGAGATAGCCCGGACCAATGGATGAGCAAACTCATGTAATACAAGATCAGTTGTCATTCTATCCTGTAAAAAATAAACTTTCCCTCCAACAAAAAAAGCAGCTTCACCTGACCATGGGTTAGTAGCATTTTTAGTAAGCTCTAAAGCCTCTGTCCTACTAACTACTTCAAATGGTACATTTAGAGCAGAAGAAACTTGTGAAGCAAATTCCATAGCTTTAAAGTTTTTAAGCTGTGAAACATTAATTCCTACTGGACGTAAATCTTCACTAGATTGCCTGTTAGCTAAATCCATCATAGAAATTTGTTCAGGAATTCTTTTGCTTTCTGCAACCTGGTTTCTTAAATCAAGTTTACTTTGAACTTCTTCAGGAGTTCTAATCTCTCCTTTAGTTTCCATAAAATCTCTATAAGCTTCAAACTTACCTACAGCTTCTTCTAAAGCTTTCCATTCAGGAGTATTTATATTAGGACAAACAGTCATAGTTTATATATTACAATGTTTCATAAATTCTTTAACAGAAGAATCACTTAATTCAGAAATTTCTTCTTCTCTATCTTTTTGGATTTGTTTATCTGTAATAGTTTGCTTCCCTTTACTAAATAAAGTTTCTTGCATTACATCTCTAGCGTAAGATTGTGGAAGACCTATAATATCCATGATTTCTCCATATTGCGTAGAACTTGTTAAATATCCAGGGTTTACATATCCAAATTTATCAAATAGTTGTTCTGACAAATATAAGAAAGCTTGTGGAGCTAAGTACTTACCTTGAGGATCTTTTTCAATAAATTCTCTACCATAACCTTTTTCACTAAATATTAAATTCTTTCCTTTTTTATCAACCAACCCTTGAATAGCTTTATCTATTAAATCTTTAAGATCAGAATCTATAGTTCCATCAGCATTATCATTAAAATAACGTAAGAAGTCACCACGATAAGATCTAATAGACGGTATTCCAAATACATTAGGTCCTGCTCCATGAAAAGTTTTATCACCATTAGTATTAGCCTTAGCGTTTTCAGTAGCTAAATTATATACATAAATATTATTGTCATTATTATGAGCTAAAACAGCAGCTTCTTCTCTAGTTAATGGTGTAGGATCATATACCCTATCAGTTAATTTATCTTGAGAAGGAACTGTTCGTTGAGTTGGAGTAGCTCGCATATTTCCTGTTAAATCTCCAGCTCTTCTAAAAGTAAGCGTAATAGTATAATTAGTAATTACATCACCATTAGGTAACGTAATTGGAGGAAAGGTTTTATCTCTTTTAATTCCAGCAGGTGTATCATGACCCATTTCAAATCTACCTTTACCGTCCATACCAAAAGTATAAATAGAACCATTTGTAGTAGGTATACTTGTTTTTCTATCAGATGCAAAAGAAGGTTTACCAGTTGCTATATTATTTTTATCTACATTTTCATAAACGTTTATGCCACTGTCATTACCAATAGTATAAACAACAACAGGATAATTTCTTGCACTTATGCTTTCTGTAGTATCTCTATGAGTAGAAATTCTTTGACCTGGTAAATATATATTGCCAAGCACTGCATCATAGTTAGACATGTCAAGTCCTAATGTAGCTTCTAACTCATCAATTATAGGTTGAAGATCTGATACTGGAGCTAACGGATTTCCATTTTGATCTAGTGTATCATAAACATAACCATCTTTAGCTAAAGCATCTTCCGTAGGGAGTCCTTTATTAGCACTACTGTGATTACTTATAGGTTCTTTTGCATTCCCTTTTCTAGTCCATCTTAAACCGTATGAAAACATATCATTAGCTGTAGCTGAATTATTTTCTTTATATGCTTGAGCTGCAATTTGAGGAGCAATTAAATCAACATTTAATTTTGTTCTAGCTTTATCAGGCTCATTATTTGCAGTAACAACTCCATAAGCAGAACTTACAGTAGTAACTTCATTAGTTACAGCACCATTTTGCTCAAGTTCTTTAAGATTTTTGTATTGATCTTCAAATAAAACTTTTTGAGCAGCAGGTGTTGAAGTTCCTGTAAACATACTCTCTTTATTAAGAACACTTTTGTTTTCACTATAATTCTTACCTCTAACTCTAAGAGCTCTATTTGTAATCTTATTTTCTGCTTTCCAACTTCTATAAAAAGAATCTAGATAAGCACCTATAGCAGTGCTATTTTCATCCATTTCTTTTACAATTTTCTTCATAGGTTCATCAAGAATCTGAAGTACTTTACCTGGTTGACCATTAGCTTTAACTTGAGGTACAAACTGATTAAGAGCAAATGAACTCTTCATATTCAATCCACTTTGTAAAAAAGCATAAATTTCTAAATCATTAAAAAATTGAGTGATTTCAGATATTTCTTTAGCCGTTGCATCAGGTAACAAATTACCTACTTCAGTTCTATCTTGTAACTTGTATAGATTTTCTGCCATAATGTTTATGTCATCAGCATCTAATTCAGAAGTTGTAAGAGCTAAGTTTTTAGTAGAACCACTTTTTAATGAAGTCATTTGCATTCTGTTCATTAAACCAGGATACTCATCAACTAATGGTTTATAAGTTTCACGGATTCTAACAAATTCATCAGCAAATGTTGCACTGCTTTCAAATAAACCATAATGATTAAAAGTTCTATGAAGAGCTTCATCTCTTAAATATACTTCATAAGTAGCGTCAAGCATTCTTTCAAGATACTCTTTTTCTGATTCACCTTCTTTTATATTAAGTATACTAGATACATAATCTAATTTAGATGTAAATTTACCAGAATCAAGTAAACTTTCAATTGGGTTTTGGTTTCTAAAAAGCTCTCTCATAATTACAAAATGATAATACTCATTTTCATTATTAAAAGCATCTGTAGATGTTTTAGCTACACCTAATTTATAACTTACTGTAGCAAAAGCTTGATCTTCCCATTGTTCTTTAAGTACTCTTTTATCTATGTAAATTTTACCATCTTTAACAACAGCACCATAATCAGTCATAGCATCAGCCACTTCATATTCTTCTACA
>Ga0315315_10006590_pt1 | contig 10729 bp, 10 predicted proteins | sample M140m3416metaG_FD_203699 | JGI IMG/M metagenome (GOLD analysis project Ga0315315, IMG submission 203699) | Ammonia-oxidizing marine archaeal communities from Monterey Bay, California, United States - M1 40m 3416 | ecosystem: Environmental > Aquatic > Marine > Intertidal zone | place: USA... | reverse complement strand
TGTATTTTAATATATTTAATATATGTTCTTTTTCTCTAATTACTTGGTCTACATAGTAATTTTCAGCTGCTTCCTTTGTTGAAAATTTAAAATCTTCAAAATTATTTTCCATATCCCTATTATACTTAAAATTACTTAATTCAAATTTTCCAATATCTAAGGAAGCAAATTCTTTTGCTTTTGGTATTCTACCCGTTATAATAAATTCTTCTAATGCTGACCATTTTAAATTGGGTTCTTTACCCTCTATACCTATTTGATCTTGGATTGTTAATAAATTAAATAATTTTGTTACTTGAGTAGCTTGTTCTGTATCTTCAATGTTTTTCTCTCTACATTTGTTGCAATATCTTCCCCACGATGATGCTTTATTTAAGCTTTCATATTTTACTGTTTTGTTGCATTCTGTGCATTTTGGACCTTTCAAAACAACAGCTATAAAATCATCCTTTGTAATATCTATAACAGATGTTTCAAAATCATCACCACAATATTCATATGTAACACCTTTTTCTTTTTTCGCTTGTTCATATTTCTCTTCTTTTTCCTTACTTTCTTTTTCGTTTCTTTTTTTAAATAACTTGTTAAACGTTCCCTTTAAATATGATTTACCATCGGAAACATTGGTATAATAATGCATTTTTAAAATATCTAAATATTCAATATAAAAATCAGCACTTCCAGCTTTCCCATAATATGTTATTTTTTCTCGTGCGTGTTTTAATATTTTGTCCTCACCACTTTTATCAACTATATCAATTATAAGACTTTTATCATTTGCACTATTTGGAAATTTACGATATTTTGCAGGATTATCACCTTTATTAGAAACATATATACTCATGTTAAATATATATATATAATATTAAATTATTAATATTATAAAAATATAATGATATTTTTTCAAATATTCTTTTTAGTTATTATTTAAATTAATGTGTCAGTATTATTTCTCACCTAATTACAGGTTACTATTTCCCAATTTATCAAAACCCGACATCATTTGACTCTTTAAATAATCAATAACACTAAACTTATATAATGACAATTTTTTATGATGTTTATCGCCAGCTTTTGTTTTTTGAACTTTAAAACCTTTAATATCTTTAGATTTACTTACATTTTTTTTTTGGTCTTCTAATTTATCAATTTTTTCTTTAATATCTTTTTGTTTATTTTTTGATCTAGATGTTAATTGTTCTTCTTCTAATTGTTCTTCTTCTTTTTTCAAAACGTTTAAATGTTTCTCTCCATGTACATAAAAATTAATAAAATCACCATTATTCTCAGGATAATCTGCTTCATTTGAACCTAATAGTGATGTAATACTGTCTGCATTGGCAATGGGATCTGGTATTTTGTCATAAATGTTTTTTAGAATATCATTTTTTTCTTTACTTTCAATATATTCTGCAAGTTCACTTCTTTTGCTACTTTTGTCACTTTCGTTACTTTCGCCACTTTGGTCACTTTTGCCACTTTCGCCACTTTGGTCATTTTTTATTAATATATTACTTTCAACATAATCGCTAAAATTTGCAAATATTTCTTTTTTAAATAATGGTTTAAAATCATCTATTATATTTCTAGAACCGCTGCCACTGAATTTTAAAGCATTCTTAAATTTTACTTCAACAAGTCTTTCAATCTTATTTTTTTTCTCTTTAAATGCTTCAATATTTTTTTTTAATTCTTCAAGTTTTTTACTAGATTTTTTTTGTTCAACTGCTCTCTCACCTTCTTTTTTAGCAGCGGCTTCTTCTTCTCGTAATTTTTTTATTTCACTGTCTAATTGTTGTTCTGCCAAACTATTCCCACCATCGTGACCACTGCTTTCTGATTGTTTTGATAATAAATATTTGTTATCTAAACTAACTAAAGAATATTTATTCTGAACTAATTCATTTGGTGATGGACCTTTTTCTTGATTTAATAAAAAATATAATTCATGAAAATCTTTTGTAAAATTTTCTAAAGGAACTCTTCTATCGCCGGGATCTTCTAAATCACTAAACTGGCTAATTGGCACAATTCCAAAACTTTCATGATATAACGCCAATGTTTCCTTATCTGTCCAATTTGATTCTTGTTTATCTTGTAAACTAATTCCAGTAACTATTCCGCTATCTTGCTTTTTTTTTACAGCTGCTGATATTAATTCTGTAATAACATCATAATACACACGTAATCTATTAATACCATATTTATCTTTTAATTTATATATTTGAAAAAACAATTTATCATAAATAACGTTTGCCGATATTTCACTCATATAAATATTGTAAATAAAATATTAAATAAGTTCTAATTCAATATTTACATCACTTCTTTCCGAAGAATCAAAGATATTTTTGTTATTCATCTTTAAAATACCCTTTTTCTTAAAATAAAAACATTGCTTATTCTTAGTACATTTAATGTCTTCACTTTTAATATTAAAAACTCTTTTACCCACTTTCACAACAACTTCACCACTATTTAACAATTCTTTCACATCACATGACCATTTTATAATAATATTATTTTCATAGTCAATAGTTACATTTTCAAATATATCAGGTTTTATTTTTACAATTAAATCTATTTTATTACCAGAAGAATCAGTTAAATCAAAATATAATTCATTATGCCATAAAGGAATATAAAACGTATTATTATCTATTTCTAATTTATAAATCTGATCATCCATCAAATCTTCTAAAGTAGGATTTAAAATAATAATATTATCATGCTTCATTTTTTTATGAATAACTTCTTTAAGCTTTTCAATATATTTGTTTTCCCATTTTGTAAAAAACTGAAAATCCACCAAAAAATCATATACTTCTATCGCAGTTTTTTTTTCTAAATTCTCAAAAATATTAATAATATAATCTTCACATTTTACAAAAATCCCTTTAATTGTTGTCTTAATAAAAACATTATTCCAATTCTGTTTATGAGAGAATTTTGAAATCAATTCCTCCAATATACTATCATAATTGTTCATAGTATCTTCAGAACGAAATTTATTATTTTCACAAAGAAAAACGTATGCCTCATTGATCTCTTTAAATGCATCACCATTGTCACCATATTTATCAGGGTGATATTTTAAACTTGCTTTTAAATAAGCTTTCCTCAAAATATTTTCATCATATTTATCAGACAAATTTAATAAATATTTAGCGCGTTCAAAATTCATTTATATAAATTGTCATAATTCACTTTATATAAATTTTTTCATTATTATTAATTTTCCAATTGCATGATCATTTTAAAGAAAAAACATTCTAAATGATAAATAGGTCTATAATTGTTATTATAATATTTTAAAAAATCATAATAATTTGTTAGAACATTTTGTAAATTCTCAATTTTTAAATATTCTTCATTTATTAATCTAGATATAATTGAATATATTACTTCATTTAAATCTAAACCATAAATAAAAATATCATAACAATTTTCTCTAAATATTAAATATTGTATAGTTTTATAATTTACGATCATATCATACAATGTTTTAACTATTTTTTTATTATCATAATTATCATTTTTTTTTATAGATAAAATACAATCTTTCAAATTTTTATAATCTTTTTCTTGTGATTGATTAGATAGTTTTTTATAATTTGTTTCCGTTAATGTGGGAAAAGATATAATTTGACATCTATCTAAAATGTTCTTAGGTATAAAACTCACTTGTTCTGTTAATAAAATAAATTTCAATACAATGTTTTTATGATCTATGGATTGCATATAACTATAAAAGTTTTCCAATAATTCGGAATGAATACAGTGAAAATTCTTGCATACAATTAAATTATATTTCGTGCCCTTTGATTGACATACATCAATAATATGATGATATAATTCATTGAACAACAATTTTGAATTACAACCCAATAATTCCATATCTATTTCAAAATGCACATCACTAATTTTAAATGTATATTCGTATTTATTATTGAAAACATATGTTATTTTTCTCTCATACTTCAAATCAGAAGGACTAAATTTTTTTATAAAATATAGCATTTGAGAATATTTTCCTACGCCGGATGGTCCATAAAAAATTAAATTATTCAATGTTTGAATATCATTGTATTCATCTAAAATCTTTTTTTTATTTTTATGTATATTATTTTTTTTAACTTTATAAATATAATCTTCAAATTTATTTTCAAGAAATTTCATTTTATTAAAACTTATAACAATAGATTTAAATTATAAATAAATTAAAATATAAATAAAAATATGAATATTATTGTAAAAAATGAATAATATTCATAAGATTGATGAAATACATGATTTGCTTCAAAAAAAAATAGAAGAAAAATCAAATAATTATCATAATATTTCAAAATTATGGCTTTATTATTTGAAGAAACAAACTTTGATGTATAAAAATACGATGATGAATATCAACGCATTTCTTGAAAATATTCATACAATGGAAAATGACTTAACACGAGAGAATTTAATACTAATATATTTATTATTAAATAATAATATAAATAATTAGTGTTTATTGTATATAGAATCAAATGTTTTTATGTGTAAATATAGACGATTTTGATAAGGAAAAAATATTAATTAATAATAAAATCCGCAATAATATAATAACTAATTCATTTTTTTATAGGGTATATTATTCAGATAGTGAATTTATTTCAAACGGAATTGTTATAGATTTTTATTTGAAAGATGTTAAGTTTGAAAAGTATTTTAATAAGTGTAAAATTATTTTTAATAAACATAGTAATACGGATATTGTTAAAAAATTGAATAAAATAGAAAATGATTTATTATCTTCGTTAAATATTGAAAAGAGAAAGAAAAAGTTCTTAATAAAAGAACAGGTGGATAATCATTTTTTAAAAATAATTCATGATAAGGGGTTGAATAGAGATAAAGTTAATAAATCTATGAGCAATTGTAGATTTATTATAAAAATTTCAGGATTATGGGAATCTAAATTAGAATATGGTTTAACATTTCGTTGTATAAAGGTGGAAAATCAGTATAATTAACCATCCGTTATTTTTTTATTTGCAATAATGCTAATGTTTACAACCATAATTCCCAATAAATAAGTAAATAAGAATAATGTTAATAGTAAAATGAGATTACCACAATTTGGAAATATACTCTCTAATTGTTTCACTAAATTAGATGATCCGCTTACCAAAATAAAGACGAAAACTATTAATGTATTCGTTGATTTAAGATAAAATTCTAAATCACCCGGAGCGTTTTTTTCAAAAATACTTTTATGTTTTACGGTGAGCATTGCCAAATAAACAACAGTAAAAAATAATATACCACTAAATCCCATAAATGCCAGTTGCATCATATCCATTTTTTGTGTATTGTCGCCACTTACAAAATTACTAAGAATGACCCAAGCCAATAATGCCGAAAATAGAAGATAAGCATTGGTATATTTTTGAACTGCCATGGCAAAAATAGCACCAAAGCCTAATCCAAAATTTAATATCTGTGTGATTTTCATATTTAATAATATATATTTATATTATATTTTATTAAAGGTTGTCATAAATCCAATCCATATCAATATTCTTCCATGCAATATTTTTAATAGGTAAAAATTTTGGCTTTGTCATTTGTTTTGTTTTATAATAAACATATGGACCCCATTTTCCTTGTCTAACAGAAGCATCTTCGTTAATATTTTTTAGTACTTTTGAATTAGAACTGCTATTATTAGATTCTAAAACCTTCTTAACATCTTCTATTGTTATAGTTTCTAATGTTTTTTTTGTATATTTGAGCGATCTATTTTTGTTTTTATAAGAACAGTATAAACCAAATTTGCCTTTCTTTACAATAATTTCTTCACCATTAAATTCACCTAATGACTTAGAATACATTGAATTTCCTGATGTTGTTGTTGTATATATAATATCTTTTAATGCATATTCGCCGCGTTTTAATTTATCTAAATCAATATCTTTTTTGACTTTTTTGAATGTAATATTATCATTGATATTGCATAATATAACAGGCCCAAATTTTCCTATGATCCAAGTATGATTATCGTCTATCTTAATGCCTTTTTGAAAGGATGAATCTTTTTTATCCATATTTAAATTATTAGTGATAGAAGAAATAGAAGTATCTAACTCATTAATACAAGAATCACATAACTTTTTCAATGAATATTTTCCTTCGCTTATATTATCCAAATGATTTTCCATGCTTTTTGTATATTCATAGTTGAATAAATTATCAAAATGTTTGTTTAAAAATTCTATGACAACTAATCCAACAGGTTCTATTTTTAATTTGTTTTTTTCTTCGCCGAAAATTTTTGTTTTATTTGCTTCATTAATTTCATCATTTTGAAGTATAAAATTCGTACATTCTAATTTTTTACCTGGAATATTTGTTTTTACTACATAATTTCTTTCTAATATTTTTGACACCAAAGAAGAGAAAGTAGATGGGCGACCAATGCCATTTTTTTCCAATAATTGCACCAATCTCGCTTCACTATAATGCGACTTTAATTTTTTAATGGCCATTTCGCTTTTAATCTCTGAAAAGGTGATTTTTTTATCAGAAGAGATTGAGTAAAGATATTCAAATATATCGTTAGATTTGTTTATTTCATCTAATATTTCCCAGCCCGGAAATATATTTTTTTCAGATGTGTTTTTATAAATATGATCATTTGGACTTGTTATTTCGCTAAGGATAACATCATAAAGCGATGATGCCATGCAACTCTGTAGTGAGTTTTTCCATATTAATTTATATAATTTTAATTCAAACTTTCCTATTTTTGGATTATTTTTTATTATTTCAGTTTCAATATTTGTTGGTCGGATAGCTTCGTGTGCTTCTTGTGCCAACGAATCCTTTTTCCCTTCCGTTGTTTTTTCTTCTGCTGCGTTACCATTGGCAGCGTTATCGTCGGAAGTTTTTTCATTCAGCGTAATAGAGTCTATCTTTTTATTAATATATTTTGTGTTCCATTTATAACTTATAAAATCTTTCGTAGAATTAATAAAATCTTTTGAATATTTTGCATTATCGGTTCTCATATATGTAATTAGACCATTTTCATATAATGTTTGGGCTAATTTCATGGTTGTTTTTGGAGAGAAATTATACATATTACTTGCTTTTTGTTGTAAAGTGCTCGTTGTAAATGGTTTTGGTGGACTTTTTTTCATTTTCTTTTTTTTCACAATTGAGAGAATATGTGAGAATGATTTTGATTTTTCTAGAAATGATTTAACATCATCTTTATTTTTGAAGAAATGATTTAATTTATATGAAATGTTCATATGAGTGAATTGCCCCAATGTTTCATAGACATGTTCTCCTTTTGCTTTTTTATATTCTAATTCATTTTCATAAACTAAACGCAATGCTGGTGTTTGACATCTACCGGCAGAAAGTCCTTTTTCTGCTTTGCGAGAAATATATTTCCATAGAATTGGACTTGTTTTAAATCCTACTATAATATCTAAAATTTGTCTGGCTTGCTGTGCTTGAACCTTTTTCATATCAATAAATGTGGGATGATTAACAGCTTTAAGGATTGCTTTTTTTGTAATTTCGTGAAATATAATTCGTTTTGTTGTTTTGACGGGTAAATTAAATACTTTGCAAATATGCCATGCAATTGCTTCTCCTTCGCGATCATCATCTGTGGCTAGGATAACTTCAGTTGCTTTTTTTATTGCAGAACGCAGAACTTTTACATATTTTTGTTTATTATGGGAGATTTTATAAGTAGATTTGTAATTATTTTTTAAATCAACGCTTTTAAGTCCGTTGGCAAATTCGCGTATATGACCATAACTAGCTAAACATTTATAAGATGTTCCTAAGTAACTTTCTATTTTTTTACATTTAGCTGGGGACTCAACAATTATTAATATCATTTAATTAAATAATAATAATATAGTTTTAAATAATTCAAAAATATCATTTATCAATTTATTTTTTGTACTGGCACTGCAGTAACAATAACTTCATTTACTGGTTCATTACGTGAATTATATAAATTATAATTCGTCATTTCGGTTAATGTTCTAATTCTTGGTTTTACTTGCGCTGGTTCTGTTTTTGAACAAATATAATAAATAGTATAACAATTTGAACAACAAAGCATGATGATTAAAACAATAAATACAATTTCTCTCAGAAGAAAATTATCATTCGTTATTTCTTTTATATTGGATGATGTATTGCATTTTGATATTGCCGCTTTCTGTTTATTATTCTGTTGTATTTGATCTCGTGAAACATCGGGATTAATATTATTATTTGTTTTATTCACCCATCGTATTTTATTTTCCATTCGTGTTTTATTCTGCCATCGTGTTTTATTGAACCATCGTGTTTTATTGAACCATCGCGTGTTATTTTCCCAACGAATCTTGTCTATCCAATTTGTTTTATCAGCCCATCGCGTTTTATTTTGCCATCTAGTCTTATTCTGCCAGCGTGTTTTATTAATAGTATTTATACACGGAGGATCTTCTATATAATGTCTAATATCTAATATATATGTATTAGAAGAACTAGCATAATTACCCCATTGTGTTTGGGTAACCCAATCAAAACTATCAGGATTAGAGCATGCATAAAACCTACAATGGTATGCTTCATTTTCACTTTTAACAGTATCACCAAATCTAGAAACCATATTACATTTTCCTGTTGGTTCATCAATGCATTTTTCTTTACATTTACTTAATTTTGACCAAGCATAATTTTGTCCATTGGTATTAATTTTTACAAATGGACAATCAGGGCGTTTTCCTGTATGCGTTGAATCTTTTTCCCATAATTCATTAGATTCTGTTTCTGTTGTACAAGCAGTCCAATCGGCATTACAAGGTGTTGGATAACATGGTCTGCCACGACTTTCAGTTGGTCCCATGCATAAATTTGCATCCGTTGAAGAAGCACCATTGCGATAACCTAATCCACAACTACACTCTGTTGCTTCACTATTGATTAATGAAATAAATAACAGTAAGTATTTCAACATTTAAATTATTTATAAAAATAACTTTAAATTATTTAATGATTTTATTTAAATGCAAACTGTTTTATTATGGATATTAATGATATTATGTGCTAATGCTGATAGACCGCGCGTATGGACGAGAATACCAGAATTTTATGTAAATGACCGGGTTAGATATTTTTTAAATAGAAATAGAATTACAAATTGTTTTTCATTTCAAGAAACACCAACAAATTTATTATTAAAGTGTAAAATAGATAATATGTTAACAGATGTATCTATTGAAATTAATCCTTCCAAAAGAAGAAGGCGTTATTTTCCGATGAGTATCATAATATAATAATTTTAATTATATTTTTACTTACAATGATGTAGCCAGATGAAAATTTAATGCGTTTATGGTATAAACATATTAAATTTAGGAATATAATCTATAATGAAACAACTTACAGTTGACTCAAAACAGCGAATAACGACGCTTTTGTTAATGTGTTTGGAATTTTATAAGGTAGTAATGGGAACATTTTTGATCGTATTTGTCCCACAAGATTGTAACGGAACAATATGCACGGCAACTGAAAATTTCTTTAAAGAAGGTGACTTGTATTTTGGTGGTAATGTTTGTAATTTTATAACGTTTAGTGCTATAGGAACACTTTATTTTATTGAAGTAAAGCGTGAAAACTGGTGTATTCAATACTTGGATATAGATGATGAAAAGAGTACAAATAATTTGGATACGGAAATAGAAGCTTATCCAAAATTTAAATTAGAAATGAATCGTTTGAATAATTATTACGTAAATGCAACGTATTTTGCAGTATTTATGATGTGTATTAATTTTATTGTATCCGGATTTACAGTTTACCAAACATATACGGGAACAAATAGTATTACGAGTTTTGTTAGTTTCTTTTTATTGGTATCTATGAAATTGTATAATGCATGGGGAGTGGGTAGATTATCTATTAAAGATGAGAGGGCAAATAGTGCATATATGAAAGAACCTAAGACATATAATACAATTGATGAAGATTATAGGATTGTTTCAGATGATAGTGAATCGCTCACTTCAATAGATGTTGATATTAGTGAAAAAAAATCAGAAAATGATGAGGTTTTTTAGGTTATTGATACTTTTATAATTTAACCCAACCAATTTCTATTCCTTTCCATTCATATTCAATATTAATTTTATGACCATTAATATTTAACCAGGACCCCTTTTGCAGTAAGTTTGGTATTTTTTATATCAATAGAAATATTTTCTTCCTTCTTTCGACTCATAAACTTTATATCTTTTCGTGGAATAGAATCAAACATCTGGTTACCCCCTCCTCTTTCCAGGTCGAATAACACTTTGTAAGTTCCGTTTTTATTTACACTCACTATTTTACCCAAATCATAATCATAAGAGTTCTTATATCTAGATTTAACACGGTCACCCACTAATAAATTTTTTTTTTCATCAGTAGTTACCGGTGAAGGATACCGGTTGCGACGTTCTTTTTCATATGCCTCCAATTTGTTGTAACATTTATCTCGTTCAACAATGTCAAATTGAAGTTTGCCGATTTTTATATCTCTATCTGTCAGTTTACTAGAAGCATAAGTTAATTGTTCATGTAATGATTTTAATTTTGTGTCTTTCATATTTTTGATGAATTTGGGCATATAATCCTTTGCCCGTGGTGAAACAGGAATCAAATTGTATTTTTCTATTTTTCTATTTTT
>Ga0315315_10006589_pt1 | contig 10729 bp, 5 predicted proteins | sample M140m3416metaG_FD_203699 | JGI IMG/M metagenome (GOLD analysis project Ga0315315, IMG submission 203699) | Ammonia-oxidizing marine archaeal communities from Monterey Bay, California, United States - M1 40m 3416 | ecosystem: Environmental > Aquatic > Marine > Intertidal zone | place: USA... | reverse complement strand
GGGCCTGATCGAGGACGGCACGGGCGACCCTAGAATCTACTACATTCGCGGCCTCAGTCGTCACGCCGGTGGAAACGTTGACGCGGCCGAAGTTGACTTCGAAGCGGGAGCACGCCTGGAATACAGTGGTCTTGTTCGAGTGAACGTTCCGCGTTCTTTGGAACGTGTCCAAGGCCCGGTTCGACAGGCTCTTGAGAAATACCGTCGACTGGCACAACGCGACTCTGCGTTGTCATCGCGAACGCACAAGAAAGATCGAGCACTTCTGCAAGTCACGGCGAATGGTAAAGAAGCATTTCTCGCTGGTAATCATGAAGTAGCCGTTCAATTACTTGACGTGGCGGTTGCCAATGGATCGAACGATCCTCGGACATACTACTTTAGAGGCCTTGCGAAGCAGGAACTGGGACGGAGCGACGAAGCAGCCATCGACTACAAGCGTGCGATAGGCCTGGAACTTCAAACGGCCAATCGAATCGACGTCGATGTCTCGCTGGAATCCGTTCAGGGTGAAGCACGACTTGCTCTGAAAAAGTATCGTCACGAAGCCATCTCTGTCGCGCGGCAAGCCGGTGAGAAAAAGCGGCAGGCCATGATTGCAGCCCTGATCGAGCAACGCGCCGTCGATGCTGCCACCAGCAAAGGTGGCGTTGCGATTGCGAAGTCAGCGATCACATTGCCGCCAGGTGCCAGCAGTCCGATGCCAACGGCGACAACGCCTGCACGATCAACAACGACACCGTCTACACCAGCCAATCCGCGTACTAAGCCGCCGGTTGCAAGTTCCAACACACTTAACGTTTCATGGCTGCCCGCTGATGCTGAAGTCGTCGTCAGTGTTCGCCTAAGAGAACTTTTACTATCGCCAATGCTGGCAGCGTTGATGGATGCTTCGGAAACGCAAGCTAGTCTGAAACAGCTGAAGGATGAGACGGGGCTCGAACTACGCGATATTGAATCGGTGACAATTGGAATCCGCGGTGCAACGGAACTTGCGATGACTGGGGCGGTCAATCCAGCCGCACTCGAATCCGGAAAAGAAAATGTCGTGATCGTCGTGCGACTGCGACTGCCGTTCAATCCGCAGGTCGTTGAACGTCGGATTGATGACTTCGAAGCCGCAACGTATGACGGCAAGAAGTTTTTCCGTGCTCTGGATGCTCAAAATACCCCTTGCATCTATCTGTCGGATTCGAAGACGGTCGTTCTTGCTGCAGAGGAACAACTCAAAGCCTCGATTGACGAGGGAGGCGAACTCGGTAGTCGTCCTGAATTCGAATTTATTGACTCGTCGAGGCATCTTGCCGTCGCCTTTATACCAGATGACCCGTTTTCGCTGACCGAGACGCTGCCGACAGAAGGATCAGGTTCAGACGCACTGGATCGTCTGACGACAGCCGTAAAGGATCAGCTTTTGGGCGTTGGCCTTGGAGTTTCGTTAAACGATTCATTGGAACTTGAAGTTCGGGCTCTTTGTGTTGACGGCGCGGCCGCGACGGAAGTCGACGCGTCGATGTCAGAGCTGATGGTTGAAGCTAAAGGGCTTTGGGCATTTGCAAAGGCAGGTGTCCCGACGCCGATTGCGGGGGTTGTGGATTCGATAATCCGTGCTCAGAAGAATTCGGCACAGGCAGAGGTGGCATCGCTGTCGACGCGTCTGTCCGCCCAATCGGTTGAACGAGCCGTCGAGGGAGCGAAAGAAATGTTGCCCATGCTGATGATGAGGGCGATGGCTGGTCTTGGTGGCAATATACCAGGCGGGGGTGGTGACTTCACCATTGGAACAAGTTCTGGTGAACCGGCTGAGCCACCGCCTGCCACGAAACCGGCAGAAGGATTGACTGTTGCGGAAACGGCGAAGATGAGCTCGTCGATCGAACTTGATGACGACGGAAACGAAAAACCCAAGGCAATCGAACTTGTACTGGCCATCACCGGCGAACAGGCAAAAGCGGCTGGGGGTGCTGGCTTCGCCAGTATCACGTCCGCAAAAGATAACAATGGTGCCGATCTGACTTTGCGAGTTGTTACAAATTTTGGAGCAGGCGGGTTTGAGGTAATCGATCGGGATGACTTCTTTGTGAAGCATCCCGACGATGGATGTACAGCGATCGTTGTGTTCGATCCGCCAGCGAAAGCTGCTACGGAGATTGCATCAGCGGAGGGGATTGTCAAGCTGCGGATCGTCGAGAGGTCATCGCAGATCGTTGTGGACGGGGCGAAGAGTTTCCTTGGTAAGGAAGTCGACAACTCAGAACTCGTTGCGGCGGGCTACAAGCTGAAGCTTGAAGAGAAGAAAGAGAAGTTTGGCAACGACGAGTTCACGTCCTGGCAGCTGGAATGGGTCAACGCTGGCGACAGTACAGTGGACGTCCAGCAGATCGCTGACGGCGGCAGTCTTGGCCTGCAGACACCTCAGCTCGTAGACGCCGATGGAAAGGTGATCGCTGAATTCAGCGGCAAGTCGTATTCGTCGTTCGGCAGCAACTCCAGCTTGGCCTGGAGTATGACAATTCAGGACGACCAGCCAGTCCCGGATGATGCACAGCTGCGGTTTACACTTAACACTGAAGTGAGCGTCGTCGACGTGCCGTTCAAAGTGGAGAACGTGGCGATCGAAAAAGATGACAACGGATTCTGATCACGAATCTGCGGGCGTCTCACGTTTGTGATCAGTGCTCGATACTGACTTGCAGAGCTGAACCAATTGGAAGCGTTGGCCACGGTTTACCCGTTGAAAGAATTTTCACCGGGAACGTGGCTTCGTTGTTCAATCCGTTTTGCTGTGCCAGTAGTTGGGGCGGGATGGAAGCGATCTTCCCGTGACGTTCTTCGTCGTTCGGGAAGTACAGTGTAAGCTTCTGATCTGCTTCCAGGGCCGACACAAGAGTCATCGGCAGATTGACAATCACGAACTCGCGATCGCGGTCAAAGATTTCAACCAGCAGATCACCTTCGGCAACGGCTTTCGATTCCTGAACTCGTAGTACGCCAGCCATGCCGTAGATTGGCGATTTGACGATGCGTTCTGCTTCAAGCCCCTGTAGTTCTTCGAGCTCCGACCTTGTGCTGTTGATCGATGCCTGGATCACCGGGACCCGATGTGCGGCTTCAGTTCTGGTCGGTAGACCATCGATTGTTCCATGCAGTTCTTTCAGGCGAGCTTCGCATAGATCGATTCGCGTCTGCAGTGCTTCAAGACTGTTCTCGACTTCGGATCGTTCGATCATTGCTCGCAGGCGATTGTAATCCTGCGACTTGTCAGGCATTGTCAACAACTTCAGATCCACTGGTGGAATTTCGGAGCTGGCGAGTGCGTCGAACAGATCGAGGTAATCGCCGAGTGCTGTCGATTCGAAATCATGCTGAAACCGCTGCTGAAGCAGTGTTGTTAGTGTGAGTTCCGTGTCGAACGCCTCGGCGTCGAGTGCGGCCGTGCGTTGCTGCAGCTCCAGTTCGGCGCGTGCAGCGGCAGCGGTAAGATCGATGCGGAATTCTTCGAGCGTCAGTTCAGCCTTGCAGATGCGTTCTTTAAGGTCGGTGTCGCGAATGATGAACAGCTCCGTCCCTGGCAGAACGATCTGGCCGGGCTTCACATCCATCCATTCAATGATGCCGTCAGCCGGTGCTGCGAGTCTGGAAACTTCTGCCTTAAGAACGGCGGGAAACTTCGATCCACCCTGGCGAGCGACACTACATGTCACCACAACGCTCAGAATAAGAGCTATCGTGGTCATCGACAAAGTTCTGAACAGTGACGCTGGTCGCTTCGGATTGGGTGAGCGATCTGCAGTTTGTGGTTCAGTAGACTGGCCAGGCCCGGCTGTTCGTTGCTCTTCCATTCCGGCTCTCCGTTTGACTGTGCGGAGACGTCTCGAAATGAGGCGTCTGATCCGTCGCGACCTGCAGATGACAGATCGTGAGGAAATCTGAAAGCCGACAACGGAAGGGTTCCCGCACTTCCAGACCGCTGAACATTCTCAAAGAATCATTCTCGGAGAATGCTCAGTGTCTTTTCGGAGAGATGCGCCGACGCTGTTCATGCGAAGGCATGCAAGTTGGGTGGATGAGTCCAGGCATTCTCCCGACGAACGGATGAACGCCGAAAATCGGTACAAACCGATCTACGCAAAGAAGGGTTGTTCGTTACAGTCCGCAAATCCTTAGCGATCCGAATGACCCGTCTGACGGATTCCCGACTCGGATTGCTCCGGCACAGGAGGTGGCAGCAAGCTTGGTTGGTCGCCTGAGTAATTCTCAAACCGCCCAGAAGAACCTGAGCCGAACGCTACGTTTCGCGGGAGATCGGCTGACGGATCGTAAACATCGTCACCCGTCGCAGCGGTCAGTTCTTCCTTGATCGTTCCTGTTGTGAACGGCCCAACTCCAAGCACGTGCCAGTTGTTGTGCTGAGCCTGAGCGATCGAAATGCCTCCTCCAACGATTTCTCGCTCGTCAGCATCGTACGCAGCCAATCCAATCTTGGCTGTCGCATGCTGGTTCATCCGAGTGACCAGTTTGATTTCGGGCAGCGTTAAAATGCCACCAGGCAAGGAAATACCTGGAATGCCGTAGTACGACTCCGTGGTGTCCGTGCCGATTCCGCCGCTGCGAGGTTCCAGGATCACGTCGGCCTTATCGGCGGTCGCGGCGAGAGACACACCGTTGTAAAGCAGATGGTGACGCAGTGAAGAAATGACGTATTGAGTGTCGACTCCGTCGAAATAGGCTGGGTCGAGAAACACTTTCCGACCGTGCATTGCGCTGAAGTCAACTTTGTTCAGGGACTGATCAATCGCGTTCGACAAGAGAAGCTGCTCGGTCGCGGTGCGAGCCGTATTTGTCGTCTTGGTCGTTGCGCAGCCGGAGGTGCACACAAGCATCAGCGCAGCAATAGAGCACCCCGGATGGAGCAATGAATATATCATGGAGTCTCGAAAATGGAGAAATGAGGGAAACCTTGCGGCTTCATCGGTGGCAGGAAGGATGATGATCTTTGGCGAAAGTGGTTCGACTTTCGCGTGATTGAGTCTCTGAACGGACTCGGAAGGGAACGCAACTCTAGTCGATCGACCAGGAACGAGATAAGGCCTGTTTGCCGCTCGAAATGGCTTAAAAGTCTGACTGTAGAGCAAATTTGAACAAAAGATTCCTGACAAAAATCACCGCAGGACTGGTGGCTGCCACTTTCCGGTTGGACCGGCGACCGCTCGGAGTCCGATAACCCAGACATTGGGTGCATTTCTCAGTAATATTGCGCCCGGTCAAATCTGCAAAGACAGACATTCCAGCAACAAGCGACACCGGCGACGAACAATCCCGGAACCGCACACTGATAAAACAGGAAAGATGACTATTTTTCGTTGTTTTCTCCCCCATTTGCAGAACACGATAACCGGCCATGTTACACGGCCGCACTTCGCGGGAATCCAAATTTCGTCCGCCGTGTTCACAGCGGGTTTCAATCAAGCTGTGACTTCGCATCGACGGAGCTGATGTTGATGTATCGCCGGTTAATTGTTCAGGCAGTTTTGGTTGGGGTGTTAAGCCCTTCGATCGAACTGCGCGCCCAGCCACCCACCGGTAGCCCGGTTACGGATGCCGTCGCGCAAAATTCGCCCGATCTTGAACCGTCTCCGCTGCTCACCGAACCGCAGGATCCCGAAGCATTGTTCGATGCGGTTGTGCTGATGCTCGATCTCGATCGGCCGGGACTCGCTCTTAGATATGTAAAGCAGCTGCTCGCCGAAGACCCCGACGATGCGACGATCCTCAAGATGCGAGACAAACACGGTCCCGCAGTCTTCCTGGAACTTTCCAACGATGAGCGATTGCAGCCCTCGTCGATCACGTTGCTCGATCGGATGAACGAAGCTTTCCGTCGGTATGCGGCTGACCCGACTCGCATGGATCGGCTCGTTAACAATCTGACCGGCACGCCGCAGGAACGCGAAGTAGCGATCATCCAGCTTCGCAATACCGGCAAGGCCGCGATTCCCAGGATGCTGACACTTGTTTCCGCCGCGAAAGACGCGGCCCAGAAAGACGCGATAGTTTACGCGATGACTCGTATGGGCGCGCAGATTATTCCTCCGCTGCTTGGCGCACTCGAAGCTCCGGATGAAGGAATCAGAACCGTCGCCATCGACACGCTTGGCTGGCTGGGTTCACACGATACCGTGCCCTGGCTGTGGTACCCGGCATTCGGTTCCGATCAGCCAACTGGCGTTCGGCAATCAGCACGCCAGGCACTTGCCCGAATTCTTCGCGACGACGTTAAGCGAGCGGGCGACATCAGCAGCTACGGAGCGGCTTCGCAACTTCAGAAAATTGCGACGACTCACTTCCGGCTCGAATACAACTGGAAGATGAACGCCGACGGCGCCACCACTGAACTGTGGTCGTGGTCCGCTCAGCAGAATTCACTTTCCGCGTGGAACATCGCGCCGGAAACGGCGTCGCTCATCGTGGGAAGCCGTTTCGCACGACAAGCACTCACGCTGGCTCCAGAGCGACAGGAAGTGCAGTCACTTTATCTTTCGCTAAGACTGGCTTTCGACGCGCACGTTGCTGGCTGGAATGCCGGGCTACCTACGGGCCCCGGCACTGCTCACGATCTCGCTCTTCTCGCAGGGCCAGAAATTGCACTTCACGCGTTGGGGTACTCGCTACAGAACCCCAACCCTTCCGCCGCTCTGGCGACATTGCAGGTGCTGGGGCAAATTGGAAACCGAGCTCAGCTTCGTGATCGTTTCGGGCAAGCGTCGCCGATTATCCAGGCAATGAGTTATCCAAACTTCCGAGTTCAGTTTGCCGCGGCCTCGGCAGTGCTGCAGCTTGATCCGGAAAAGTCGTTTCGCGGTGCTTCGAGGATTGTTTCAATCCTGACTCGAGCTCTCAACGACAGTGGTGACCGACAAGGCCTGGCGATTGATTCTAATCAGGAACGTGGTGCATCGATGGCAGGTTTGCTCAGTGAAATGGGCATGGCTCCTTTACAGGCAACCACCGGCCAGAATGGATTTAAAATCGCCGCCGACCGCAGTGATATTGAGTTGATCGTGATTCACGCAGCGGTAGTGCGATGGGGACTAGGTCAGACGATTGTTAACCTTCGAGCCGACGCGCGAACATCAGGGATTCCGATTGTTGTCTACGGACCGGAATCGGTTGAGCCATCCGTTGCTCGAATTGCAGAGCAGTTTCCAATGATCGGCTTCGTTCTGAACGGTGAAACATCGTTCAAGCAGGGAATTCGAACATTTCTGAGTCGGCTCAGAACTCCACCAGTCAGTGAGAAACAGCGAGCTGAACGGGCTAGCGCTGCCGGCTTCTGGTTTGCTCACATCGCTGGCGGACGCCGTACCGATACATTCAACATTGATGCTGCTGAAGACGCCTTGTTCGACGCGGTCAATGATCCAGGCGTCGGAGAAAACGCCCTCATCGCTCTGGGGGCCATTGCAACTTCCAGCTCGCAGGAACGATTGCAGGAGATCGTCGTCAGCGATGTTCGCGACGAATCGCTCCGCGAAATTGCCTCCCTGCAGCTTGCGTTTCATATTCAGCGGTACGGAGTTCTGCTGTCAAAATCGAGAGTGCAGGAAGTTCAACTCGCCTGGCAAGGGGCTCCAGCAGGGCCGCTCAGAACCGCTCTCGCTTCAGTAGTCGGCTCATTGAAACCGACTCCACTGCGAGTAACGGAGCTGCTCCAGAGTTTGCCGGTTCCGGCGATCCCGACCGCTGGCGAATAATCGCTCGTCGCCGTACGGTGCGTACCGTCGGGCTGCTTCAACCGATTGAGCTGGTGTGTCAATACACACCCGGCGTTGCTGCACAGAAACCATGGAAATGGTCTATCGTGAGTGACGCAAGTGCCTGCCCAATCGACTGAAATTCGGAGACTCCGCGGATGCCAATACTGGCCGCTGAAATATTGCCTGCTCTGAACGCTGAAGCTTCGGGCATGCTGAAGGTTGCGCTGGGCGTCTACGCTCTGTTTCTTCTGGGTGTGAGCATCGTCGCTTCTCGACGCGTAAAGACCGAAGAAGACTATGTTGTTGCCGGCCGGCGGTTGCCACTTTCGCTTGCCTGGGCAACTCTGATGGCAACATGGTTCGGCGCAGCGACAATCAACGCCGCCGCTGAATCTGCAAAGGCTGACGGTCTACAGGGAGTCATTCTGGATCCGTTTGCGTGTTCCGCGACGTTGATCTTTGCTGGTCTCTTCTTCGCGAAACCGCTATGGAAAATGGGCCTCTTCACCATCGCAGATTTCTACCGGCAGCGGTACGGCCCGAAAGCTGAATTGATCGGATCGGCCATTCAGGTGCCGAGCAACTTTTCATGGGTCGCTCTGCAGTACGCCGCACTCGGCCACATCTTTCACGTCTACTTCGACATCCCGTTCGAACAGGGAATCTACTGGGCTGCTGGTCTGACAATGGTCTACACGATGATCGGTGGCATGTGGTCGGTAACGCTGACTGACGCGTTGCAGCTTGTTATTGCGTTATTCGGTTTACTGGCTCTTGGCTACGCCGTCTTTACATCTCCCGAACTGGGCAACGGTTCCGTCATCGACGGAGTCCAGATCGCGATGGAAAAAGTCCAGGCGAAACATCCCACACACCTTGACTTCTTCCCTGGTCCGGAGGTTCCTGGCCGAGCGATGCTCATCATGGGTTGGATCGGTGCCTGGGCAACCGGCCTCTTTGGCTGCATTCCTGGACAGGATTTGCAGCAGCGAATTTTCGCCTCGAAAGACGAAAACGTCGCTGCCCGAGCCTGTATCCTCGCCGGAGTGCTTTATCTGGCGTTTGGCATTGTCCCGGTTCTACTCGGCCTGACTTCGTCGGTCACGCTGCCAGGCGTCGAGGGTAATCCGATTCCCTACCTCGCCAACAAGTACCTTTCTTCTGGCATGACCGTCGTGCTGATCGTCGCCGTGGTTGCGATGATCGTCTCGACGGCAACGAGTGCCATTCTCGCCCCGGCGACGATACTCGGACACAATCTGCTGAATCGAATTCCCGGCGTTTCCAAAGCTCCTCTACTTCGAGACCGACTGTGCGTCGTCATCGTAGCCGCAGGTGGAGTCGCTCTCGCGATGGCCGGTGAGTCGCTGATGGGGCTGCTGGATATCGCCCTGTCGATTCACCTTGTCGCGCTGTTCATCCCCGTCGCGATGGGCATTTATGGAAAACCACGAGGAGAACTGTCAGCCGTCCTGGCCATGACCTTCGGGTTTGCCGCGTGGGGGCTTCGATTCCTTACCGAGAAAGTCTTCCTGCCGGTGCCTGAGCATCTCGCAGAGACCTACGAGTACTACCACGACTACCTCGCCGCTGCGTTTCCCATCGAAGGCCTCCGAACCGCTGCTTCATACTGGGCGGTGATTCCCGAAGACTTCTACGGATTTGGATGTTGCGTATTCGGTTACCTGCTTGGCCAGAGAATTCTGAAACGCCGAGAGTCGTAGAACTGCCCACCAACCTGATTGTTTGCAGCAGGACCGGATCAGAGCGGAAACGAATCATGGAGTCACAATCGGCCTGTTCCGTGGAAGCACTCAGCCATGACTCAACCAGACGCAACTACGAATGCCCCAGCTTCGGTCAAGTTGAGACGACTTCGTCAGACGGCAAGTATCGGTTCCGTTGTCATGCTGGTGGCAGTCTCACTGTGTCTGGTGACGCAGCCAGGCTGGCTCGCGCCTGTGATCCTTGTGCCGACGTGGTGCTGGCTGGTCTGTGGGGTGATGCTGGCTTGTTGCGGACTTCACACAGACCGCAAACAGTGGTTCGTCGGTCTGCTGCTTGCGTGGGCAGCGTTCGCATGGCTGTTTGTCGAAGAGGTTCACAGCCTGATACGTAGAGAAAGCGTGTCGTCGGCCGAGTGGCTGACTGCTCGCGAAAGTGGACGTGGGATTCGAATCGTTTCTTTGAACTGCAACGTCGGGCAGTCTCGATGTGTAGAAGAAGTCGTTGCCTGGAAGCCGGACGTTGTGTTGTTGCAGGAATCGCCAAGCAAAGAGCAACTGCCGGGTCTGGTCGAGTTGCTGTTCGGTCAGGACGGATCGTGCCTCTACGGCGGAGACGTTTCGATTCTTGCACGCGGCAAGCTGACGCGTCGATTCTCCGACGCTCGATCGCATTTTGTTCACGCAGAGGTCGAACTGCCGACCGGACGTGTCATCGAGGTTGTCAGCACCCGACTTTCTCCGCCCATTCCTCGATTCGATTTCTGGCAGCCGGATTTCTGGAGTGATCATCGCATGAAGCGAATTAGTCATCGCGAGCAGATCAACCGAATAATCGAACACTTGCAGAGTGTGCCACCCGGGAGTCACCTGATCGTGGGAGGAGACTTCAATGCTCCGCCTCGCGACGATGCTTTAGCGTTGCTTCGGTCACGATTGACCGACGCTTTTCTCACGGCTGGTTCTGGCTGGGGAGCAACCGGAACGAACGAGTACCCGCTGTTTCGAGTTGATCAGGTCTGGGTAAGCAACAGCCTTCAGCCAGTGTCCGTCATGGCGAAGAAGACGCTGCATTCGGATCATCAAATGGTCGTCTGCGATCTTGTGATTGGCGATTAGCTTTCTTTTTCGAATCGTTCGGGCGAGGTGATTCGGTTCGACGCGGGCAGTACACTGCGCCCCGTCTGAAGTTGCTGTTGGTTGCCAGTCTTCGGGGATTAAACATGCCAAAACCATGGCGTATTGTTT
>Ga0315315_10006587_pt1 | contig 10729 bp, 6 predicted proteins | sample M140m3416metaG_FD_203699 | JGI IMG/M metagenome (GOLD analysis project Ga0315315, IMG submission 203699) | Ammonia-oxidizing marine archaeal communities from Monterey Bay, California, United States - M1 40m 3416 | ecosystem: Environmental > Aquatic > Marine > Intertidal zone | place: USA... | reverse complement strand
CCTTCCGATCGGTGCGATACGACAAATACCACCGAATCGCCGGCGGATTCGAGTCGTCGGTTTCCGTACGCGTCGAATGTGGTCACGTTGAAACTCGCGGTGATGCCCGCGACGCCGGTTCGTTTTCCACCCCCGGACGGCACCGACATTAGCGCCGATACCGGCCCGGTCTTCACGGTCACCGTCCTAACGGATTCGTCCAAAACGACGTCGACGCCGTTGACCTTGACTTCCATCGTGTAATTCCCGGCGGTAGTCGGCGCGTAGGCGTAGACGGTCTCCGTCGGATCCGTCGACTCCACTTTGGTCACGCCACCGTTACCGTGCGTATCCAGCACCACGTCACCCGACTCGTGCGTCAGTGTGACGGCGATCGTGTCGGTGGACGCGTCGCTGACCGTCGCGTTGGTGGCGTCCCTCAGTCTGAGCGCTAGGCGACCCGCGGCTCCTGTGAACAAAACACGACGTCATTCTAATTGCCCATATGAAAAGTTAAAAAACGTACCTGCAACGAGCGAGGCATCCGCGCCCGCGACCTCCATCATCGCCGCGTCCGCGCTTCCGGGTAGGATCCGTATGTTCAAAGACTTGAACACCGCGGACGTCGGCGGTGACACGCCGTCGTCTCGAACCGTCACGTACGCTCCGTAGGTGTCCGGGGTATCCAAGGCGTAATTCGCCGTGAATTTTCCTATACACAAAACACGCCATGCCGTCAGTCTAATTGCACGTACGTAAATAAAAAGAAACTCACCATTCGCGAAGGAAGCGGGTACGTCGACGACGTCGGTGTCAATGTATCCCCCGTCGTTGTCCGACGTGGCGTTACGTACACTAAGCCTTCGTATCGTGACATGAACCGTCACCCCAGTGGGTGCGACGTCACCCCCGATCGGGTTACCGTACGAGTCGTGGAGGTGGACACTCACGGCCCTGGTCTCGCCGACGCGACCGAGCGACAACAAACCAGAGCCCGACACCCGGCTCGCGGATGGCACCGCGCGGCCCGCGACCGTGAGCAGCGTGTACGTATTGGAACCGGTGACCAACTCCCCGTTGATTCGTGCCTCCACCGTGTGCGTACGTGTCGCGTCGGTCAGCGTAGCGGACGCGGTCGTCAGTTGAGTCCCCGCGTCGCTCGAGACGGAACCCACGACGATGGCTCCGCCGGGGATGGATACAAAGTTCACTGCGAGCTCACCGGGCGTGGGCACCCTCTGGTTGCCGTACACGTCGAGTAACGTCACCGGGACAGTCACACTCTGCCCCGCGGGGTTGGAAAGGCCGCCGCTTCCACTCGGCTGGCCCAACGTCGAAGACCCGGACGAAGCCGGGGCTGGAGTTATAACGAACGACGCCGGGGACCCAATCACGGGCCACCACGTGTCATTCACGTCATCGTACGCCGACACGGACACGTCGTACCGCACCGCCCGTCGCAGGTGTGACCCGTCCACGCTGTACATCCAAGTCTTGGACGATTCGAGGAACGAACCGGGCGTTTGAGTCAACGCGGATCCGTCGTTCGGGGATGAATCGCATACGTCCGCGAGTACGTACCCGCCGCACGCTTCCTCGTCGGCGCTGACCGTGATTTCAAACTTGAACGACGGATCGTCCTTCGTGACCGCCGCCGGTCGAGGAAGACCTTCGAGCGTCGTCTGCTGCACCGCGAACTGCGCCGCTTCACCAGCCGTGAGTGTGTCCAATTGCCCATACGCGTACGAGACGCCTTCGCGATGAAGCGTGAAGAAAGCTCCGAGGTTAGAAGGGAGGACCATCGCGTTCACCTTGTGCGGGTTCGGCGTGGTCTGCGACGCGTGTACCGCCTCGCCCAGCACCCGCAGCGTGACGATGATGTCACCGGCGACGTTCGCGGTGAACTGGGCTTGGAACACGCCGCCGCCGATGGACGTCACGGTGGATCTGAGCACGGCGCCCGGCGGTCCGTCGAACGACAGGGTGAACGCCTCGGCGTCGGTGAACGTCTCGAGGAGGGTTCCGTCGCGATCCCGCGCGTGAATCTTGAACGTCACCGGCTCGCCGACGGGGATGTGAGCGCCAAGCGGTCCCCACGTGGTGAACACCGAGGGAGCGGCGTCGACCTGCGCGAGCGCTCTCTTCGTGGGTAGAATCTGCCGATGGGTGCCCTCCCTTGAAGGACCTTCGGGGGTGCTCCACACGACACCGTCGTGACGCGCCTCCGTGTCAAGGACACCGCCCACGCCGCCCGTGAGGAGCGCGAGGATCAGCGAGAACGCCAAACCCGCGCATCGGCCCGCGCCGGCGCCCCTCCCAAACCCCCTCCCCATCACTCCCCGCCACAGCACCAAAACTAACTTCCGGCAGTGGAGAATTGGGCGCTCTCGCCCGAACCGCACCTCCAGTGCGTCCCTCGCCGCGATACCCCCCCCTAAGACGAGCGCTCCCTCCCCCGAGCCGCTCGAAACGCCGGACTAAACGCGCGCGCGCGGCCGTGCCAGCTATTCCGGCCCGACCCGCTACGCGGTATGCCCTCCCGCCTCTCGCTCCCGAGACTCTCGCTCCCGGGACTCGTCAAACTGGCTGACGAGGTCGCTGCGGGTGGACAGGCAGACGGGTCCAGGTGAAAGTCTGCTAAAAGTCCTCGTGCGACGTCAACGCACGCAGCGCAGTCCACGAGGCGTACGCTTTGAACCCGAGGTGAGCGCCGATCGTCCCGTTCACGTCCCGATACTTCAGCTGGAGCGACGGATACGCGTGGAGGAGGTCGCCTAACCCCCCGACCCGCGCTCTCTCGTCGCACCTGTCGCCTGAATTTCGTCATCGCACTTTTACCGGCATTGAACGTCCGCGTCCCCACTTCCCACCCCGTCCCGCAGGCCAAACCAGGTTCGATTCATCCGCCATGGGCATGGGAGGCGAGTCCCACGACGGTCTCGATGCCAGCGACGGCGCCGAAGGGCGCGTTAACATCACGAAAGGTGCGTGATCCCGAGTCGGTTAACCACCCACCTCCCAGATCCGCGTGCGCGCACATCCTACGGAAGATGTTCCAGACCAAGCCGCTTACCCATCGCCACTCCGCCCCGTATCGCAGAGATTCTCGGTACACTGGGCGTCGAGGGACCATCGACGAAGCAGATGAAACCACCGCCGGGCTTCGAAAAGCGCGAACTCGCGCAACCCGCCGTCACCCCCGACGCGTCCCCTTCCGCGTCGGTCGCCCCCAAAATCGCCTCGACAGCCTCGACAGCCCAAAAGTCATCAGACGATGCGAAAGTTTCTCGCCGACCGCTCCCACCCAAGCGCCAGCTCTGGATCGTACGGGTTCCCAAACCCCCGAGCGAGGAGCTCCATCCCGAGGCGACATCGAACGACGGGACCGTCTCGGTGGATGAACAGATCACCACCGCGGAGGCGGAGATCGCTCGACTCGACGGCGTCATTCGAGAGTCCAACGATGCTCGAGACTCGAGCCGGGCGCACCTGGCCAAGGCCAGGGACCGCGCGCGTGAGGTATCGGACCAGATACGCGCTCAGCTGGCGACGTGCAAGCCGGCGCAGGACAGGCTGCACGAGATCGAGTCTATGGACCGCAAGATACGCGACGCGGTGAGATCCATCGGCGGGTACGAGTCAGTTGGACAAATAGACGCCGAGCTGGAAAAGTTGGAACGCCGCATGAGCCACGAGTCCCTCTCCGTGCAGGAGCAGAAGAGGCTCCTGCATTCGATGTCCAAGCTCCGTGGCAAGCGTGTGGACGCCGCGGCGATCGAGTCCATGTCCACGGAACACACGGGCGCCAAGGAGGAAAAGGCGAGGCTCAACGCCGAGTTGCGAGTCTCGAGAGGGTCAGGTGAGTTCATTTTAAGAGTTAATCTCGTACGGGCAATTAGACTGACGTCGTGTTTTGTTCACAGTCGATCCGATGCGCGAGAAGGAGGCGATGGCGCGGAAGATATACGACCACTACAAACGAGCTGTGGACACCGCCGTGGTGGACTCGAGCGCCGTGCACGAGCGTAAGACGTGCCTGGTGAAGGAGATAAGGCGGCTGCGGAAGGAAGGGTACGAGGCTCGTCAGCACCGGCGGGACGTTCACCGCGGTCGCGAAAAGGAGGAGTGGCGCCGCGCTCGTAAAACCGTCTCATCGGCTCGTCAGCTCGTCAAGTCCGGCGACTTCGCGGGTGCCGAGGCGCTGTGCACGGCGCAGATGGAGCACGTGCACGCGAGGCTCAACATGGACGCCGAGTACCGCGCCAAGTACCTCGAGGGGCTCAAGAGGGACAGAGCCGAACGGGAGGAAGCCGCGAGGGTCGCGATCGAAGTCGACGCCGAGACGACGAAGAAGGCAAAGGATGACGCCAAGGCTGACGCGTCGCGGGCGGAACATGCGCGGACCGATGCCGAAGCCGCGCGCGTCGTCGAAGAGAAGGAACGCGCCGCGCGAACGAAGGAAGAGGCGCGGATCCGCGCGAAGGAGGAGAAGGCGGCGGCGGCGGCGAAAATCGCCGACGACGCCCTCGCCCGAGCGGAGGACGCCAGGCGGGCCAAGGCCGAGGCGGCGGCGCGTCGCGCGCCGCCGCCCGCGCCGGTCCTCGGGCCCTCCGAGATCACCGCCGCCCTCGCGCGGGCCGACGCCGAAGCCGGCGCTGACGCGATGGTACCCTCGGGAGGGACCGCGGGCGTACCCGCCAAACCCGCGGCGACGGATGACGAGCTCCGGGCCAAACGCGCGGAGAAGAAGCGACGCAAGCGGGAGAAGGCCGCGGCGGACAAGGAGGCTGAGCGCGTTCGGCGCGAGGCGCACGAGGCGCACGATGAGGCGAAGAGGGAGGAGCGCGCGATGCGAAGGATGGGTTCGGGCAGGGATGCGACGCGTCGGATCCCCGCCGCCGCCGACTCCGTTTCATCCGTCCAGCCGGAGACGAGGACAAAGCCGGCGGGGATGAAGACGATGCATCACAAACGGGGTAAAGGATGGTGGCAGTGGCTCATGCAGGGAGGGATAACGGAGGGGGTTGGTGATGTCGCCATCGGGGCGGCGGTTGGGGGCCTGGCGGTGATGATGATCCTGTACGTCTTCAGGTCAGCCGCGCGGGAGCTGACGGACCAGTAGGACGAGACACACGCGCACAGACATTTGTATGATATACGCACGAGAGAAAAACTGACGTTTCACAGTGGCCATCTCCAAGGCTAGTAGTAGAGATGCTTGCGAACAGGACTAAAAGTAGTCTACTTTGCACCGCACTTCTTGCACTCTCTGCGCCGACGACCGTGCTCGCATATGTACTTTCCACCGCACTCCTTGCAATCAGAGCGATGACGGCCGTGCTCGCAGATTCCAGACCCACCGCACTCCTTGCAGTTAGAGCGCCGACGACCATGCTCGCATATTGATGCACCACCGCACTCCTTGCACCGAGTGCGCCGACGACCATGCTCACACATTTGTGACCCACCACACTCCTTGCAGTTAGAGCGCTCACGACCGTGCTCGCAGATTGATGCACCACCGCACTCCTTGCATCGATAGCGCACACGACCGTGCTCACAGATTGCAGACCCACCGCACTCCTTGCATCTATAGCGCTGACGACCGTGCTCGCAGAATGCAGACCCACCGCACTCTTTGCACCTAGAGCGATCACGACCGTGCTCGCATATTTGTGAACCACCGCACTCCTTGCACTGAGAGCGCCGACGACCGTGCGGACAAGCACCGCACACCTTGCACTTCGAGCGTTGCTTCACCCCGTGCTCGCACGGCCCCTTTGTGTAAGGGGCTCTCTTCCGCTTCGTGCCCTGCTTGGTCGACTCGTCTCTCCGATTCTCGTCAGCATCGGCACCGTCGATATCCGGAACTGGAATCCTCACGCGTGGCCGCCACACCGTCGTCATCCCTTCCGCGCCCCTCGAAGTGAGCTTGACGCGTAACATTTCGGAGGAAGAGATTTTCAAACCTGCAAGGCTATCCATTTCCGACGGCGCGATGGCGAAGGGTTCGCCCGCCCCCGCGGCGATGGACGCGGTGGCCCTCGGTGCCGCGGCCATCATCACCGCGATGATCGCGCTGTACTTCGTCCTGAAGACGGCCACCGGCGCGGTAGCCTCGGTGCTCGGGTTCCTGCGCAAGGAGCTCGTGCTGGCCCGCGCGCCGATGGCTCCCGGGTTCATCCCACTCATCGGGCACACCGTCACCCTGTTCAAGGCGGTGGGCAGCTACCCGTGCACGTGGGACCTGTTCGCGCAGTGGTCCACGGCGACGGCGCCCAAGCCGGTGAGGGTGCAGATCTTCACCCGGCACTGCGTCGTCATCGCGGACCCGAGCACGATGAAGCGCGTGATGAGCTCGAACATGAAGAATTACAGCAAGGATCTCGAGTTTTCGTACGCCCCGTTCCTCGACATCCTCGGCACCGGGCTGGTGACGAGCGGCGGGGACACGTGGAGGAAGATGCGCGGGAACATCTCCAAGGCGCTCAGGGTGGAGATCCTCGACGAGATCATCGCCATCGCCACCCGTGCGGTGGACAGGCTCTGCGTCAAGCTCGACGCCATCAAGGGCACCGGCGAATCCATCGACATGGAAAACGAGTTTCGACTCCTGACCCTCCAGGTCATCGGCGAGGCCATCCTCTCGTTATCCCCGACGGAATCGGACGCCATATTCCCATCGCTCTACCTTCCCATCATGGACGAGTGCAACGCGCGGTCGTTGTCGCCGTGGAGGACCTACCTCCCGACCCCCGAGTGGTTCGCGCATAAGAAGCGGGTGCGCCAGCTGGACGCCGCCATCATCAAGATCGTTCGCGACCGGTGGGACAAGAAACGTTCGGGCGGGAAGGTCCCGGACGACATCCTGGAGCGCGTGCTGGACCAGGAAGTGAACACGGGATCACTGAGCGCCGAGACTGAGCGACAGCTGTGCTACGAGATCAAGACCTTCCTGTTGGCGGGTCACGAGACCTCCGCGGCGATGCTCACTTGGACCATGCACGAGCTGAGCGACAACTTGGAAGCCACGGAGAAGGTCCGAACGGAGAGCGATGCGGTGTTTGGGCGATTGAAGAAAAACGCGTTGCCCACACGGGAGTCCCTGGATACCCTCGATTACTCCCTCGCGGCGTTGAAGGAAACTCTCCGGTTGTATTCCGTGGTTCCGGTTGTCACGCGTGTGGCGGAGGAGGATGACGATTTGGGCGGCGTCCGCGTTCCCAAGGGCACGACGGTGATCATGTCCTTGCAGGGTGTCCACCAGCGTGAGGACCTCTGGCCGGACCCGCTGGTGTATAAACCCGAGCGGTTCACTGATCCGGGGTTCAACGAGAACGAGGGATTCAAGTTTCTTCCGTTCATACAGGGTCCCAGGAACTGCCTCGGGCAGTACTTGGCTCTCCTGGAGGCGCGGGTGGTGCTGTGCACGCTGATTAGGAAGTACCGGTGGACCAAGGCGAGCGCGGAGAACGGGAAGAAGCACACGAAGGCTATTCCCATCGCGCCCGCTAACGGGATGCACTTCACCGTGGCGTGACGGGTGCGATAGCGGCGTCCGGCTAGCAACGTTGTCCATAGAGTTATCAAAAGTTTGGCCTCGACCCAGTCTGCCAGTGAAAATCGAGACCTGACACCCGCGCGTCAACACCCCGCGGCTTGAGACGGGCGGATTCAACCTGTCGGGCGCCACCACAGCGAGGCGCGCCGACCGCATCAGTCGTCGTCGCACGTCAACTCCGCATCCTCGCGTCGTCAATACGCACGCGTGAACCGCCAGGTCCCGCGCGAAGCATCGACGCCGTCGCACTCGAGACGCATTCCAGCGCTCGATCATCGGAATCGGCACGCGGCCTCCGACGTAATCGAGCAATCGGGCCCAATTTAACGCCCTTCGCCACGACGCACCATGGGCATCGGCAGCCTGTTCATCGTGAACAACAAGACGGAGACCCTATGCGCGGTCAAGCACTGGGGTCCCGCGGTGAACCCCAACGCGGTGTGCGATAAGGTCTTCGCCGCGCTCCGAGCGAGCGCCAAGGAGAACCTCTTCGCGGACGTGCTCACCACCGAGGGCAAGCAGTACGTGTTCCACATCACCCGCGGCGAGATCACCTACGTGGCCACCGCGGAGAACGAGACGGAACCCCTCATGGTCATCGAGTTCCTCACGCAGCTCCACGTCGTCCTCAAGGCCTACTTCGGCGACCAGATCACCGAGACGGTCCTGCAGGAGCACCACCTGACGTTGTACCAACTCCTGGACGAGATGCTCGACTCTGGCATCCCCGTCAACACCCACCCGGGCGGCCTGAAGGTGCTGGTGCCCCCGCCCAACATGCTCAACCGCGCGACGAGCATGGTCTACGGGCACCAGGGCGTCCTAGTGTCCGACCAGGACCCGAGCAAGCTCCTACCGCTCCCGTGGCGAAGCAACAACATCAAATACGCCAGCAACGAGATCTACTGCGACGTTGTGGAGACGGTGGACGCCACGTTGGACGCGGAGGGCCGTGTTCTCACGTCCGCGGTGCACGGCACCGTGGAGGTCAACTCACGCCTCAGCGGCATGCCCGACGTCTCCCTGTCCATGTCCAACTCGCACCTCATCGAGGAGTACTCGTTCCATCCGTCGGTGCGGCTGAGCAGATTCGCGGCTGACAGAGTAGTTTCTTTCGTGCCGGCGGATGGCCAGTTCTCGCTGATGCACTACAAGGTCAGGCCGCCGCCGTCCAAGAACGATAACGTGTGGCAGCCCAAGTACATCAAGCCTAACGCGTGGCAGCAGAGCAAGATGCAGAACATCGGCGGCAGCATCAACGCGCAGCAGGTGCCGCTGCCCGTCTACGTCCGCCCCCAGGCCACGTTCGGGCCCACGCAAGGGCGCGTGTCCATCGTGTGCGGCACCAAGCCCGCGTTCGACGATAAGACCAAGCCGGTGGAGAACGTGACGCTGGAGGTGCGTCTGCCCTCGCGGGTCATCTCCGCCGATCCGTCGGCTACGCACGGCATGGCGACTTACGATGACACCGGCCATTACGTCAAGTGGGTCATCGACAAGTTCCCCGGGGATAAGACCCCGTGCCTGACCGTGCAGGTGCAGCTAACGAACAACGCCCCGAAGGAGTCTACAGGAACTGGGGGTAAGGACGAGGACGGCGGGTCGGAGAAGGCACGGAAGATGGTTAGTTTGCAGGAGCTGGTTGAGATTCACGCGCAATTCGCGGTGCAGGGCGCGGGCGTCTCCGGGATCAAGGTCGAGTCGCTCCAGGTGCGGAACGAGAAGTACAAGCCGAGCCAGGGGGTTAGGTACCACACGCGGGCGGGGCGTGTGGTGGTCAGGACGTGATACATCTTATACATCGAATTCATCGAATCCATCGTCTCACGCCTCTACACGGTTCGCAAATCCAGTGAACAAAAGTGCCCCCGTCAGATATTTGCCCATCACATCTCGCACGCGTCTGCACCCGCCGCGTCAAAAGGACCTTTCCGCGGACTCGAACATGCGGGTCGCCGCGCTTTACGGCTCGTCGGTCGCGGGCGTCGCGTCCCTGACGTCGCGTCGGCGCTTCCGCGCGCCTCGAGGGGCTCACCCGGGGCTCGATCGACGTGGCCGCCCCCGTTATCTTCGCGTCTCCGCCTCCGGAGCCGAGCTCGCGCCCTCGGTCGCCGCCGCGATGGACCTCCCCCACGTTGTGTTCGACCTCGGGTCCATGGGCGACGACATCTCCATGGGGCTCTTCTCCGCGGCGCAGAGCGCGGACTCCGTCGTGGGATCCCAGCTGGACAACGTCACCCCGATCACATTCGCGGTGGTCCTCATCGCCGGCCTCGTCACCTCGCTCTCCCCGTGCACCCTCAGCGTCCTCCCGCTCACCATCGGGTACATCGGCGGGTACGCGGGGCCCAAAACCGACGGGGGGAGCGACGTCCCGGAGGACGAGACGGAGACACAACGCGCCGCGCGGGAAGAGGCGGCGGCAAAAGCAAAAGCAGATGCGCTGGTAGTCAACGGGTTCGCGTTCGCCGCGGGCCTCGCGTCCACCCTCGCGCTCCTCGGCGTCGGCGCAGCGACCGCGGGCAAGGCGTACGGGCAGGTCGGCGGCGACGCCAACGGGTTCCTCCCGGTCGCCATATCCATCCTCGCGGTGGCGATGGGTTTAAACCTGCTGGAGGTGATCGTCGTCGCTTTCCCGTCGTTCGGAGCGGATTTCGACGCGCGGAAACTGAGTTTGCCGCCGGCGGTGTCGGCGTACCTGGCCGGTCTGGCGTTCGCGCTCGCCGCGTCGCCGTGCAGCACGCCGGTGCTCGCGACGCTGTTGGGGTACGTGTCGCAGACGGGTGACCCGGTGACGGGCGGTGCGCTGCTGTTGACGTACACGAGGTGGGTTTATTTTTACTTTCGTTTGGGCAATTTCACTGACGTCGTATTTTGTTTACAGCGGGTACGTTGCGCCTCTGTTGGCGGCGGCGACGGTGACGGGGAGTCTGGGCCGGATCATGAGCGCTCGGCAGTACACGGCGTGGGTGACGCCGGCGAGCGGGTTGATGCTGGTGGCGGGTGGGACGTACGGGTTCCTGTCCAGGGTGGCGCCCGTGATCCAGGGGATACTTCGGTGAAGGGATAATATATGTTTGGGAGATGTGTTTGTAAAGCGTCGTCACTCGTACTTTGCCCGCTCGTCCTCAGCCTCCAAGGAGTCCACGATCCTCTGAATCAGCGAAAACGCGTGCCCACGCCGTTGCA
>Ga0315315_10006586_pt1 | contig 10730 bp, 10 predicted proteins | sample M140m3416metaG_FD_203699 | JGI IMG/M metagenome (GOLD analysis project Ga0315315, IMG submission 203699) | Ammonia-oxidizing marine archaeal communities from Monterey Bay, California, United States - M1 40m 3416 | ecosystem: Environmental > Aquatic > Marine > Intertidal zone | place: USA... | reverse complement strand
TGGCTGGATCACTCGACCCGGTCGCTCCTAAAACAGATGACGAACTCGCTTTTCTTCGTTCAGAGAACGAATTCAAGAATTTACTTCTTGTAGAGCAACCAAATGGACATTTCGGAGATACAATCGCGCGACAATTTTTGTTCGACAAGTATGCACTGTTACGTGCTGAACATATCGCACAACAAACATTCGATTTGGATGCAGCTGCCATTGCCGCAAAAGCAGTAAAAGAAATCCGATATCATGCGGACCACAGCAGCAAATGGATCATTCGACTTGGAGACGGAACCTCCGAAAGTCACTCACGCATTCAGAAATCAATTAACGATTTGTGGGAATTTACGGGGGAGATGTTTGCCGCTGACGAAGTGGACATCGCGGGATCCATCGCGGGACTCCTGCCCGAACTCAGCGCTTTGAAAACGCAATGGGATGTTGAGATCGACAGCGTACTTGCGGAAGCGACACTGGTTCGACCAAAAGACGGCGCCATGAAAACAGGCGGAAGAACAGGCATTCACACGAAAGAACTCGGGATCATGCTTGCCGAGATGCAGATACTCCCACGAACACACCCTGGCGCGAGCTGGTAAGCCGACTCTCTTGACGTAAATGATCGACCGCTCTCCTTCCTCACTTGTTAACGCAGTAAGCCGTCAATTACAAGATGTAATGGACCCTGAGCTGCCGTTTCTAAGTGTGATAGATATGGGAATCCTGCGAGACGTGCGATTTGAAAACGGCCACATTGTTTGTGTCATCACACCCACCTATTCAGGATGCCCCGCAACGGAAGTCATTTCCAAAGATGTACTTAAAGCAGCAAGAGTCATTGATTCTGACGCCGAAGTTGAAGTTGTTCTGTCTCCCGCTTGGACCACAGACTGGATCTCTAGTGAAGCGCGAGAGAAAATGACTGCAAATGGCATTGCGCCGCCAGAAGGATCAAGCCATGACAAGGCATTCCTGACAGGCGATGGCCACACCATACCTTGCCCTATCTGTAAGAGCAAGGAAACGAAACTCATCTCGCCATTCGGGTCTACACCTTGTAAAGCATCATTCACTTGCAACGCATGTCTCGAACCCTTTGAACATTTTAAATGCTTTTAACATGAGTGAGTCAAAAAACACCCCCCACCCAGTCGTCACGAAAATGTTACGCGGAGACAGAATGACTGACTGGCTCAAGGCGGATGTTCTTGAAAGCCGACCTGGATTCTGTCGTTTGTCTATGATAGCGAGAGAAGAAATGGCAAATGGGTTTGGAATCATACATGGGGCAATCACATTTGCTCTTGCCGACAGCGCCATTGCCTTTGCCGCAAATGCCCATGGCCGTCATGCCGTGAGCCTCACTACTTCAATTCGCCATTTGGCAGCCGTGAATCCAGGCGACCGCATCACTGCTGAAGCCACCGTAACGACTTTAAAGCACAGAATTGTGAATGTCGATGCCACAATAACAAACCAAGATGGCATTGATGTCGCGGATGTTCGCGCGACTGGCTACAGGAAGAAAGAAGCGTGGTAAACCCCCTTGAGCGCGAGCAACTCTTCATGAGTGCCCGATTCTATTAAGGTGCCCGCATCGATTACAAAAATCCGATCGGCATCCCTAATTGTACTCAGTCTGTGCGCTACAATTAAAGATGTACGATCTTGTGTAATGGAGGTTGTGGCGCGCTGAATCAATTGTTCCGATTCAGAATCTATGGAGGATGTTGCCTCATCTAAAATGAGGATACTTGGTGAAGCAACATACGCTCTCATAAAGGCGATTAATTGACGTTGACCCACAGACAACATGGCTCCCCGCTCTCGCACATGAAGATCTAGCGCATCATCATATTTCTTAATAAACGTATCCGCCCCTACTTTCTCCGCAGCTTCCCAAATCATCTTATCGGTCACATCATCATCATGAAGGGTCACATTTGCTCTCAGTGTGTCCGACATCAGAAAAACTTCTTGCTGTACAACCCCGACATTCTCCCTTAAGTGTGAAAGAGAAATATCTCTTATATCCACACCGTCGATCAGAATTTGACCTTTTTGGTAGTCGTAGAACCGAGACAACAAGTTGATCACGGAACTCTTACCTGCACCTGTAGCACCGACAAACGCCACTGTTTCACCAGGTTCTATTGTGAAAGATACATCTTTCAAAACCCAATTTTCTTCACTGTACGCAAACCATACTTCTTTAAACTCTATTTTTCCATCAAAGACCAAATCATCTCTCGTTCCTTCATCTGAAATGCGTTCGTCGATGTCAAAAAGCTTAAACACCCTGTCGGCATTTACAACACCCATCTGCAGAACATTAAAACGATCAGCCAGCTGTCGTATCGGACGGAACAGCATAAAAACATACAGAATAAACTGAAGCAACATCCCCAGAGTCACTTCCCCCCGAACAACTCCACCTACACCTAACCAAAGCAACAAAGCGACACTCGTTGCACTCAGCATCTCCACAACTGGAAAGAAAATACTAAACGCCTTGATGGAACTCACATTCGCATCTTGATGAGAAGTATTCAGTTTCTCAAATTTATCTGCTTCCACTTCTTCTCTACTGAACGCTTGAACAATATGCATGCCCGTAACATGTTCCTGAACAAATTCATTCATCTTGGACACTTGATTTCTGACATCGGAAAAGGATTTCTTGATGTGCTTTTGAAAAACTCTTGTGGCAAAAAGCAACACCGGAATCGGAAGTATAATGATCAGCGTGAGTTTCGGGTCAATGATCAACATCGCTGTAAGCACAACGCACAAAGTCAGTAAATCTCCGATGGCATTCAGCAGACCATTTGAAAACACATTTGCAATCCCATCAATGTCACTGACAAGCCGCGTCACTAATTTACCCACAGGCATTCTGTCAAAGAATTTTAAGCGAAAAGAAACGATGTGTTTAAACAATTTCGAACGTAAATCCAGAGATACACTTTGGGCCACCCAATTTGCCAAGTAAGTGACTTGGTACTTGAGATAAGCCTCAAATAAAAGCACACCGATGATTGTAGCAAAGATCTTGAGCATTCCTTCATAGTCTCCATTCGCAATCTCAACATCTACTGCATGTTTAATTAAAGCAGGTCTGACCCAAACGATTGAAGAGAGAACAACAATCAATATCCCCGTGAAGACAAACCTCTTTTTATAGGGCTTGACTTGGGTTAAAATCGTCCCTAAAGTCTTGTTTTTATTTTTAAACATTCAGAACGCGAAGGTAGTATGTATTGTCAGTTAGTCTTGCCCAATGCAGTATAGAAAAAGTGCACTAAGAATCTAAGCATGTATCTTACTTACAAAGACATCTTCCGGATACATAACTCTGGAAAGATAAAGACCGCATCCAGGGGCTGACTTGCCTGCACGTTTGCGGTCACATGACGCAATCACATCCTTAAATTCATCCTCAGTCATTTTACCTCTCCCCACATCTAAGAGCGTTCCAACAATTGCTCGAACCATGTTACGTAAATATCTGTCTGCGGAAATTTCGATGCGTACACGGTAAGAATCAAAAGAAATGATGTCCAATTTCCGAACATCACATATTGTTGTTTTGACATCGCTTCCAGTTTTGCAGAACGCAGCAAAGTCACCTTGAAAAACAAGATGACTTGCCGCAGAACGCATGGCAGAAATATCGAGAGATCCGAAAATTCGGGCAGAACGACCGGAAAGGAAAGGGTCCTTTTCTGTGTGAAGATGATAGGTGTATGACCTGTCACAGGCATCAAATCGTGCGTGGGACTTTGGAAAAACTTCAGAAATCGAAAGAATCGCCACATCAGCATCGAGCATCCCATTCAGCTTGAATGTTAGCTGCGAAAGAGAGTCAAATCGAGCAGCAGGTAGCGTTGGAATGTCGCAATGGGCCACATAGTATGTCGCGTGAACTTCAGCATCAGTCCTTCCGCAACCCAGAATCGCAGTCGGGCAACCACACAAACGTTCTAAGGCCTCTTCTATCACCTGCTGAACAGATCTTGACACAGGCTGACGCTGCCAACCATGATATAGTGTACCGTCGTAAGCAAGCTCAATAAAGACCCTCACATCATTTTCTTTATGACCAGGAAGCGATTGTTTCGCTCTTATATTGCCCAGCTTCAAGTTTATCCTTGATGTTCGAAAAGACCTTGATGGTCAAGTCTACATCTGCTTGAGTGTGAATCGCCGTAGGGATTAACCGAAGCATGATCGTGTCTTTTGGAACGACAGGGTAAACGACTATAGAACAAAAAATACCGTGATTTTCACGCAGATCTACCGTCAGGTTTGTCGCCTCCCCGAGCCCTCCTTGAAGAAAAACTGGAGTCACACACGAATTCGTTTTGCCAATATTGAATCCAGAAGATTTAAGGCCAGACTGAAGTGAAGTCGCAATCTCCCATAAGTTATCCTTATGCTCAGAAGAATCACGAAGCATTTGAAGACGCTTACGGGCACCAACTACAATTGGCATTGGAAGTGCTTTTGCAAAAGTTTGCGAGCGCATATTGTAGCGCAGAAAATCAATCACATCTTCATCTCCCGACACAAAAGCGCCAATCGTCGCCATCGCCTTTGCGAAAGTACCGAAGTAAACATCAATTTGGTCATGGCATCCCTGATGGTCTCCCGCGCCGCGTCCTTGTTCTCCTACTGTACCAAACCCATGCGCATCATCCACAAAAAGGCGAAACCCATATTCTTTTTTGAATTTGCATATCTCAGCGAGCTTTCCTTGATCTCCAGCCATACCGAAAACCCCTTCAGTGACAACTAAAATACCACCTCCAGTAACATCTGTTATGTTTTTTGCGCGTTCAAGCTGTTTCGCAAAACTATCCATGTCGTTGTGAGAAAATACAAATCTCTTTCCCTGATGAAGACGAACTCCGTCAACCATGCAGGCATGAGACTCGCTGTCATACACAATGACATCATGACGACTTACAAGCGCCTCTATGGCAGACTGGCAACCTTGGTACCCAAAGTTTAAGAGGAAAGAATCCTCCTTCTGCATAAACTCAGAGAGGTCGTTTTCAAGTGCTTCATGTTCTGAAGTTTGGCCTGACATCATTCGGGCGCCCATAGGATATCCCATTCCCCACTTCTCGGAAGCTTCTGCGTCAACCTTACGTACTTCAGGGTGATTGGCAAGTCCCAAATAATTATTGACTGACCAAACCAACACTTCTTTGCCTCTAAAGGTCATGTGATTTGAAATTTCACCTTCTAATTTAGGGAAGGTAAAGTAACCATGTGTTTCTTTAGCGTGCTGACCGAGAGGTCCTCGGTCATTGCGAATGCGATCAAATATATCCAAGCGAATTTATTTTTAGATGTAGTCGCAAAATTACTGCATCCAAACTAAAGTTTACAATAAGGTCTTACTAACTTCGCACTTGATTCGCTCCAATATGTTCAAAACTTCATTTATTGTTTCTTCTTTGGTGGTTTTATTCCTTTTTGCATCGGGATGTTCTGAATACAGCAAAGTATTGAAAAGTTCGGATGCAGAACTCAAGTGGGAATATGCGCAGACAGCACTAGATTCAGGGAAGTGCTTCAAAGCTTTGCCTTTGCTTGAAGAACTGGTCGGTCTGACAAGAGGCACACAACGTGCTCAAAAGGTTCAATACAACTATGCCCAAGCACATTATTGTGTGAACGATTTCTATTTGGCCAGGTATTATTTACACAACTTTGCAAAAACTTTCCCCAACAGTGAACTGGTGGAAAGTGTCGAGTTTGAAGCAGCAATCTGTAGCTACAATTTATCTCCTAACTGGTCATTAGACCAAACAGAAACGATTTTGGCAGTGCAAGAATTGCAAGTATTTATGGACAGATATCCTGCTTCAGTGCACCGAGACAGCAGCCAAACCATGATCGACCTGCTTCGTTCAAAACTTGAAAAGAAATCGTTTGAATCAGCAGCCATCTATCACAAAATAGGGCACTATAAGAGCGCCACAATTGCAATGAAAAATGCATTGAAAGACTTTCCTGACTCTCAATACCGCGAAGAACTTCAGTTTTTAATCCTCGACAGCTACTACCAATATGCCATTCAGAGCACAAATAGAAGGAAACTTGCTCGATTTAACGATGCTACGCTTGCTTTTCATACCTTTGCATCCCGATTTCCAGACAGTTCTTTTATACCTGATGCGGAACGTATCTATAAAAACTGTGTGAAAGGCGTGGAAACACTACAATCTGAAGAAAAATAGCAGAATGAACTTTAAGAACGTAAAAGCTGAAAGAACTACGGAAACCCGTAATACTCACAAGATCGAAACACTAGGTACAGGGAATCTTTATGAAACAATTGTTGTGCTTTCTAAAAGAAGCAACCAGCTTTCCCAAGATTTAAAGAAAGAATTGGCTGAAAAGATGGAAGAGTTTGTGATTCCAAATGACACACTTGAAGAGGTCTTTGAGAACCGTGAGCAGATTGAAATTTCCAAGTTTTACGAAAGACTTGCAAAACCTCACAGCATTGCAATAAAGGAACTTGAAGACGAGCAGATTTATTTTCGTCACGATGAAAAAGTCAAAGAACTTGATTTAGTCCTCGAGGTAAAAGCGGAGGCAAAAGCGACTGAAGACAAGACAGACGACAAGGTGGCGGAGGCGAAGACTGAAGACAAAGCCTCATAAACGTGTGATATGACCGGATTTCCGGACCCCCAGAACGACCAACTTACTTTGCGGGGGCGTCGTGTTTTATTAGGTATTACAGGAAGCATTGCTGCTTATAAATCTGCATTTCTCGCCAGAGAAATGATTAAAAGAGGTGCTGAAGTCAGGATTGTCATGACACCAAGCGCTACTGAATTTATTACGCCACTCACCCTTGCAACTTTGGTGGGTAACCCTGTTCACTCAGATTTTACTGAAAGCCTTGAGTCTGGAGCATGGACAAATCATGTTGAATTGGGGCTGTGGGGCGATCTTTTTCTTGTGGCTCCATGTACAGCACAAACATTGTCATTTTTTGCACAAGGCGCTTGCACAAATTTACTACAAGCTGTATTTCTGAGTTCCAGATGCCCTGTCGCTGTTGCTCCTGCCATGGATTTAGACATGTTTACCAATGCCTCAACACAAGAAAACTTAAAAACACTTTCCGAAAGAGGAATTAAAATCATCGAACCTACTTCCGGTGCACTGGCAAGTGGCTTAGATGGAAAAGGGCGTATGGAAGAACCTGATGTGATCGCTGACTTTGTAGAGGCGTTCTTTTTGAGCAACATGCCTTTGTCAGGCAAAAAAGTGGTCGTGACAGCTGGGCCTACGGAAGAACCGATTGATTCAGTAAGATATTTGGGGAACAGAAGTACAGGTAAAATGGGATTTGCTTTGGCAAGCCGTTTGGCCGATCTCGGAGCAAGTGTCACACTGATCTCTGGTCCGGTGAATATAAAGACACCTCAAAGGGTCGCTGAGAGGATCGATGTGAGCACCGCTCAAGAAATGTATGATGCCACCACACGCATCTGGCCGTCCATGGACGCCGGAATAGCATGTGCCGCCGTTGCCGACATGAGACCTGTGAATCCCGCAAACAAAAAACTTCACCGAGGGGATTTGCCCGATTCTATTTTACTTGAAAACACGCCTGACACATTGCTTGAAATGGGACGTACAAAGTCTTCGCACCAAGTATTGATGGGATTCGCTTTAGAAACCGATTCAGTAGAAGAAAGTTTGAAAAGTGCTGAATCGAAGCTCACAAGGAAGAACTTGGACTTTGTGGTCATGAACACTCTGGCTGACAAAGGTGCAGGATTCAACCACGACACAAATAAAGTAACTGTACTTCAAAGTGTCGGACCGCATACTGAAAAGCGTATTTTTGAGTTAAAGACTAAAAGAGAAGTCGCTTATGATCTAATTGAGCTGCTTTCAACCCTTCTGATTTAAAAAAATGACGTTAGAATTCCTTTCATTACACCCCTCCAATTTATTTAGAACCTGTGTTCTATTTGGGGCAATTGTTCTTGCGAGCCCCTCTAAAATTACTGCACAAGAATTAAACTGCTCCGTTCAAGTCATCGCGCCTCAGATTGCCAATGTTGAACCAAGCGTCTTTGAAAGTCTGGAAGACGGGATTCGAGAATTCATGAATGGACGTCGGTGGACCAACGACAATTTTTCATTCGATGAACTGATAGAATGCACGATGCAAATCACCATCAGTGAAGCCATCGGAAACACTCGATTTAGTGGCTCTATCCAGATACAGAGTAACCGCCCTGTTTTCAATTCAGACTACAACACACCTGTCTTGTTTGTGCTGGATGGCGACTTTGAATTTGAGTGGGTTAATGGAACTTCTATTCTTTTCAACCCAGGTCAACACAGAGACAATCTGAGTTCTGTGCTTGCGTATTATTCATACATGATTATCGGGATGGATTACGACAGCTTTGGACTGGAAAGTGGCTCAGAATATCTTCTAAAAGCCCAAACCATCGTCGCAAACGCTCAGAACGCTGGCGGAAGTGGATGGAAGGCGAGTCAAAGCAAGCAAAACAGATATTGGCTCGTTGAAAATTACTTAAGCCAAACATTTAGACCGCTTCGTTTGTGCATGTACAATTACCACCGAAAAGGCTTTGATTTGTTATATGATGACATCGAGACCGCCAGGTTAAATATCGCGGACGCACTCATAGAGATGAGATCTACGAATAGAATCCGTCCAGGATCGTATAATTTACAAGTGTTTTTTCTCGCAAAACATGATGAAATCATTAAACTTTTTGCTCCAGCATCAGAAGCAGAAAGAGTAAGACTCCTCCCCGTCCTCAAACAAATGGATCCGGGAAACATTTCTAAGTATGATAATGCATTGATGTAGTCAACCTTGTTAACTCGACTCCATATAAAAAACTTCGCATTAATTAGCGAACTCACTTTAGACTTTAAAGATGGGCTCACTGTTGTAACCGGTGAAACCGGATCTGGAAAATCAATCCTATTGGGCGCATTGGGTTTGGCTATAGGCGCTCGGAGCAACAGTTTAAACGTGAGACATGGTACTGATCTATGCATTGTCGAAGCCACCTTCATCTCTCCCATTACAAATAAAATTCTCGTTGATTTTAATCTGGAATTTGGCTCAGACAAAGAAAGCTTAGTAATCCGTAGAGAAGTGAGATCGACAGGCAAATCACGATCCTTTATTAATGATTCACTTGTTACTGCAGGTATCCTCAGAGAAGTTGGAAACAAACTCGTAGACCTCCATGGTCAAGATGAAACACGGGCTTTAATGGACAGAGTCACCCGGTTAGATCTTCTGGATGATTTCGGCGGACATGTGACCGTGAGAGATGCTTACCGAGCTGCATTTTCAGCATGGCGTTCAGCAGTGGATTCGCTCAACACATTAGAAGCTGAAGCGAATCAGCCTCAATCTGACAGAGATTATCTTAAATTTCAACTTGAAGAACTGTCCGAATTGGGACTACACACCTTAAATCAAGAGGCGCTAGAGGAAGAACACAATCGACTTAAACACGCCACAGAACTTGCGACGGGTCTCCATGCTTCATTTGAACTTTTAGACAGTCACCCTGAAGGCAGGGATGCCATATCTTCCTTAGAAAGCGCCATAAAAGAAATGGAGGCCATTAAAATGTATAGCAAAGATGCTTTCGACTTACTAGAGAGACTTAAAAGCGTACATATTGAAATGCGGGATATCGCACTTGAATCAAGTCATTTATCCGAAAGTATTCAGCACGATCCCACCAGATTAGATTTGATAAACGCAAAAATGGAAGCGCTGTCCAGTGCACTTCACAAACACAATGTTCCAAATGCCGGAGCTCTGTCACTCGTGGAACAAGAATTAAACAGAAGGATAGAGAAGTGTGATGGAATAGAAGAAGAAATCAACAGTGCGCGGGCAGCTGTCAAAGTCAAAAAAGAAGCTTTGGATCAAGCTGGAAAAGTCTTGATGAAGGAACGCAAGAAGTCTGGAAAGGAACTGATGAATCTGGTCCACCATCAATTGGCCCCGCTCAAGCTCCCAAATGTAGAAATGTCTTGGTCCTTTTCTGAACTGAATTCACCAGATCTTATAGGAATAGAAGATGTGGAGCTGTTGTTTAGTGCAAACCCTGGATCTCCGACCCAACCCATTTCACACATTGCCTCTGGTGGAGAGCGGAGTCGCGTAATGCTCGCATTTAAAGCGGCATTGGCCAAACGCACCAAAGTCCCCACCATCGTATTAGACGAAATTGATACGGGAGTATCAGGCGATGTGGCCACACGCATGGCATCTACCATGCGCGAGATGTCATTGGGTCAACAAGTGTTTTCTGTGACGCACCTTGCTCAAGTTGCTGCATCTGGAAACCATCACCTTGAAGTAAGTAAAAAGACAAACAACAGGGAAGCTGTTACGCAAGCTCTATATCTCGAGACGCAAGAACGCAATGAAGCGATTGCAACGATGCTAAGTGGAAGCCAAGTGAGTGAAGAGGCCCGAGCCGCTGCGAAAGTTCTTCTGTCGCACTAAGCATAGCTTAGAATTTCCAGTCTAAAGAAAGTGAGGGAAGAAACGGAAGTTGATTTTTTCTTTGGCCCGTCAGACGATTGATGTAAAATACATTTTCACGGCTGTAGACATTTGTGACACCAGCCGTAAAATCCAAATCACCTCCCATCACATCTTTGAATGTTCTTTTCACACTCAT
>Ga0315315_10006584_pt1 | contig 10731 bp, 8 predicted proteins | sample M140m3416metaG_FD_203699 | JGI IMG/M metagenome (GOLD analysis project Ga0315315, IMG submission 203699) | Ammonia-oxidizing marine archaeal communities from Monterey Bay, California, United States - M1 40m 3416 | ecosystem: Environmental > Aquatic > Marine > Intertidal zone | place: USA... | reverse complement strand
AAAATCTAAAATAATTTATGTAAATAATTTAGATAAACTTTCATCCATTAATTTTGTTGTGATTGAACGTAAAATAGCTTCATCACGTTGCAATTCTACATTTAATGCTTTAATTAGGTCACCATTTCCTAGATAAACAAATTGAACAGAAGTTGCCGTTTCAAAACCCTGGATAGGATAAGCTAACGATCTTTTACCCTGGTTTTTAACCATAACTTGACTCCCTCTGGCCGTTAAAAAATCTTTATAGCGTTGGATACGTTCATTTGTCTCCCCTTCAGTTGCTGTAAATTTTAAAAGTAAGACAAGCTCGTATAACTCTAATTCTTTTTTCATATACTTATAAATTAATTTTATTAAATTGAAAATAAAATTTTTTCAACTTTTACCATCTAAATAACAAGTTTATTAAAAAACCTAGATACCTACAAGTAGCTAATTAAACTAGTCAGTTTAATTTTGTTAAAGGCCTTAATTAGAGTAAATAAAAATATAAAAGGCAAAATTCCCTGATACAAGATAATTTTGTATCAGGGAATTTTGCTTTTAATGAGGAAAATTCAAGTTATTTTATTTTCTTGTAATAAAATTACTGTTTATTTGTTCCACTTAAAACTTAGTTTACCTTGCGAAGAAGTAAACGAATTGAACCATCCTGTTGGTTTTCAGCTTCGACAAACTGTAAGCTTTGTTCTTCACTTACTTTTGTAATCAGATTAAAAGCGTAACGTTGGTGAACTTGGTTTAGGAACTTATCAACTGAGTATGCTTGGTTCCAGAACATTAAATCTGTAACTAATTCATATTCATTGTTGTTCCACTTAAAACCAATATCATGGTTGTTATTCTGACGAATAACAATATCAGCTGTCTGTTCTTGGTTTTGGTATCCGCGAACTGTTTTGTTACCTGCTTCCCATTCAATATTTAGATCTGAAAGACTTTTCTCAATTGTCGCTCGATCATAAAGTTTTGTTTTGATCTTAGTAAAGTGAGACATCTTTTTGGTTGGTAAAGTTTTTCTTATGCTGCTTATTAAAGTAAATTCAAAATGAATCTACATCTTTTATTTAATTATAACACCTTCCGAAAGGTAACAATAAAAAATTAAAAAAGCTAACTCATTTGTAGAATCAGACTTTAATCGAGTTCGCCAAGGCTCAAAAGGTTACAGCGGTGAAGATAATGAAAGGAGGCTTTTTGTAGAGTATGGAAAATTATAAAGGAATAGATAATATATAATCAGTAAAGATAAAACAAATTAAATAAAATAAATGCTTCTTGCAGACGATTTAAATCAATTACTTGAAGTCTTACCAAATTTTGTAAGTGCCCCATTAGAAAGACACCCTCGTCGTGAACAATTAGTTGAAATTGTACTCGATATTGGACGTCGACCAGAAGCTCGGTTTGCAAAGAGTACTGATTATCTTTCATACCGAACTATTGTTTGGCAAGATTTAGACTATATCCTTAAACGACTTGGTAAATTCAGTGGAGATAATCGAGCAGGTATAGAGAAAACTTTACACCGAATTAGTTCAATTCGGAATCGAAAAGGGAATGTTATTGGATTAACATGTCGAGTTGGCCGAGCCATTTTTGGTACTGTTAGTATTGTTCGAGATTTATTAGAACAAAAAAAATCAATATTATTATTAGGTCGCCCTGGAGTTGGTAAAACTACAGCTATTCGAGAAATAGCAAGAGTTTTATCGGACGGTATGAAAAAACGAGTAATAATTATAGATACCTCAAATGAAATTGCCGGTGATGGAGATTTACCTCATCCATCAATTGGGAAAGCACGCCGAATGCAAGTTTCTAATCATCAAAACCAACATGAAGTAATGATCGAAGCCGTTGAAAACCATATGCCGGAAATTATTATAATAGACGAAATTGGTACAGAATTAGAGGCGGCCGCCGCACGTACTATTGCTGAACGTGGTGTTCAGTTAGTTGGAACTGCCCATGGTAATGCTTTAGAAAATTTAATAAAGAACCCAACTATCACGGATTTAATTGGCGGTATCCAATATGTAACGTTAGGTGATGAAGAAGCTAAACGACGCGGTTCATCAAAAAGTATTTTAGAACGAAAAGCTCCACCTACTTTTGAAGTTGCTATTGAGATACATGATCCACAAACTTGGGTTATACATGAAAATATTGAACAATCCGTAGATTTATTATTACAAGGACAAAGTTTACCAGTTCAACAACGCTCACTAGTCCAAGATTATAATAATTTAATCGATTGCAAAATCATTTATAACCAAAAAGAATCTGATACGGTAAACGAAACAATTTTTAAACGTTCATCCGAAAAGAAACAAAAAAATAGTTATTTATTAGATCGATTACCACAATCAGAAAAAACACGAACAAAGAAGATTGTAAAAAATGATGGTGTGTTAAAAAATGAACTTAAAGAAAAGTTCACATTTTTATATGTATATGGGATTAATAATCAAGATATTAAATCCTTAATAAAAACGTTAGGCCTTCCAATCATAATAACTAAAGAAATACAGTATGCAGATGCTATTCTCGCTTTAGCGAATTTAGTGAAAAATAATCGAAAATTAAAACAAATATCTCATTCAAAAAAGATAACTATACATACAATTCAAAAAAATAGTTTGTTATCAATAGCTAAGGCTTTAAGACTTTTAGCAAAAAGAGAATCCCTAACACCAATAAAGAAAAAAAGCGAAAATACAAACATTGCAGGTATTATCAGTAAAGAATTTTTAACTCCATTAGAAGAAACTAGATTAGCAATTGAGGAAGTCGTTATTACTAAAAACATTCCTATTGATTTAATGCCACGCACTAGTCGTTTAAGAAAACAACAACATGAGTTAATTGCTCATTATCAATTAAAAGGTGTTAGTGTTGGGCAGGGTCAAAATCGTAGACTCCGAATTTTACCAAATTAACAAGGGTTAAAGGAATAGTATGTTTAAAAACTAGACTACTATTTAGTCTAGTTTTTCCTTAATAACGTATAAGTATTCGGCAAGGGAAAACAAAAACCAAAATCAAATAAGGGAAATTACTTCGTACCGAAAAATAAGTATGTAGTATAATATGATTAGTAAATATACAGAATTATATGACTATTATTTATGGCAGTAAATTTACAAGAAGAGTATAACAATACTAATATTCAAGGTGTTATTGACCAACTTGAAAATGACCTTGTAGGATTAGCACCTGTAAAAACACGTATTAAAGAAATCGCTGCTTTACTTTTAGTACAACGTCTTAGAAAAAATCTAGGCATGGGTCTTAATTCTGCTTCTGTAGGATTACACATGTCGTTTACAGGTAGCCCAGGTACTGGTAAAACGGAAGTTGCTAACCGAATGGCTGATATTTTATTTAAGCTTGGTTACATTCGTAAAGGTCACCTGATTACGGTTACTCGAGATGATCTTGTTGGCCAATACATTGGTCACACAGCACCAAAAACAAAAGAAGTGTTAAAGCAAGCCATGGGTGGTGTTTTATTCATCGATGAAGCTTACTATTTATATAAACCGGATAACGAAAGAGATTACGGTTCGGAAGCAATTGAAATTCTTCTGCAAGTAATGGAAAATCAACGTGAAGATCTTGTTGTGATTTTTGCTGGTTACAAAGATAGAATGGATAGTTTCTATGAATCAAACCCAGGTTTATCTTCACGTGTAGCAAACCATATTGATTTCCCTGACTATACTCCAGAAGAGTTAATTCAAATTGGTCGTTTAATTCTTCAAGAACAGCAATATCGGATGACGGATGAAGCTGAGCAAGTTCTTCTACAATATGTTCAAAAACGAAGCCAAATGCCTTTATTCGCAAATGCACGAACTATTGCTAACGCGATTGATACGGCACGTATGAGACATGCAAATCGAATGTTCAACTCTGGTGATGCGATTTTAACAAAAGCTGATCTAGTAACTATCGAAGCAAAAGATATTACAGAAAGTAGTCTATTTGCTGAGATCGTTTAATCAATAATAAGGTATTTATTTAATATATACTTTATTAAAGAATAAAATTTTATACTGTTCAAAACTTTCAATAACATATGGTTGAAGTACTACTTTCAGGTATTGTACTAGGTCTTGTACCTTGTACAATTCTAGGACTTTTTGTTGCTGCTTACTTACAATACAGACGTGGTAACCAGTTTGGTATTTAATAATTACACATTATTAATTAAAAAAGTACATTTTATGAATTTAATTAAAAATTCATAAAATGTACTTTTTTGCGTTTTATAAAAAAATTTATAATTTTTTAAACATTAAATTCTAGTTAACCTTTCTCTATTTACATCTATGTTTAAAGAAGAATAATTTTTGAACGTAGAACAAAATAAACTACGCGGTGTCTTATACGCGCCAACATTATTAAGAAGTAATTGAATGCTTCTTTCTTATACTCTGTTAATGGATCCTTTTGCCCATATGCTCTCCAACGGATTGAATCACGTAAGAAAGTAATCTTTTGTAAGTGTTCCATCCATGAGTAATCAATTTGTTGTAAGATAAATGATTTCTCAATCTCTCTTAATAAACCTTTTTCAATTGATTCCATTTCAAGTTCTTTTAGATCATAAGTGATCTGAATTTGCTGTTGTAAATATAATAAATATTGATTTATATCTGCTTCGGCCGTCGATAATTTAATACTAAATGGAACACCTAATAAATTTTGCAATTTTGTTGTTAAAAAATTAGCAGCCTGCTCATCTTTAAAGGATTTTAAACAAATAAATAAATCATCTAAACTTCTTTCTGCATAATCAAGTAACCAACTACGTAAGTTTTGCTGTTCAAACATACGGCGTCTTTCTGTATATACACAATTACGTTGCATATTAAGTGCTTGATCGTATTCAAAAAGTTGCTTTCTTGTATCATAATAAAAAGCTTCTACTTTTTTTTGCGCAGATTCTAGACTGTTATTTAAAATTGGTGATTGTATTGGAGTACTATCATCAAAACCAATATTTTGCATTACATTCAATATTTGATCACCACCAAAAATTCGTAGCAGCCTATCTTCTAAACAAAGGAAAAATCTTGAAGAACCGGGATCTCCCTGACGCCCCGCTCGTCCTCTAAGTTGATTATCAATTCGTCTTGATTCATGTCGTTCTGTACCAATTACATGTAACCCACCAAATTTTTTAATATCCTCGCCTTCATTCTTGGAAACAATTTTTTGCTGTTCAAGAATTTCTTTATAAAAAGAAACATATTCTTTCATTTCAGGATTTTCTTCCTGTTCTAATTCAGATAAAGGTTGCTTTAATAAGCTTTGATACGTATCTGTAAATTTTTCCTTATTAAATTTAGTTGTAAATTCAATGTTTTTATCTGTTTCAAAAAATTCACGAACTAAACCATTGGTTCTAAAGGAAGGATTACCACCTAATAAAATATCAGTCCCACGACCAGCCATATTTGTTGCAATTGTAACGGCATTTTTACAACCTGCTTGCGCAACAATTTCTGATTCACTTTCAACGTTTTCGGGGCGCGCATTCAATAACCTATAAGGGATGTTATACTCTTTCAGCAGGGCTGCCAGTAATTCAGATTTTTCAATTGTAGTTGTACCGATTAAAACTGGACGCCCTAGTTCGTACATTTCTAAACATTCTTGCGCAATAGCACGCCATTTAATATATTGGTTTTTATAAATTAAATCCGAAAAATCTTTTCGTTTAATTGGAGTATTAGTTGGAATTGAGACAACATTTAGATTATAAATTTTTTCAAATTCGGCTTCTTCTGTTTTTGCTGTACCAGTCATGCCTGACAGTTTTTCATAAAGCAGAAATAAATTTTGGTAACTTATTGACGCAAGTGTTTGGCTTTCATCTTGAATTGGAACATTTTCTTTTGCTTCAACCGCCTGGTGTAAACCATCACTCCAACGTCGCCCTACCATTGTACGACCAGTAAACTCATCAACAATTACAATTTCGCCATTTTCATTAATGATGTAGTTCTTATTCCTTTGAAATAATTCTTTGGCTTTTACCGAATTTAAAACATATGAAATCCAAGGTTCATTAGGACTGTATAGATCAACAATACCTAAAGCTTGTTCACAAAATAAGACACCCTCATTTGTAAGTGCCACATTTTGTTGTTTCTCATCAACTTCATAATGGATTTCTTTTTTTAAAGTTGTCGCTAATTTAGCTGTTTGTAAATATTTTTCTGTTGGTGCTTCAGAAGCACCTGAAATAATTAAAGGTGTTCTAGCTTCATCAATTAAAATTGAATCAACTTCGTCAATAACACAATAAAAAAATGGTCTTTGTACCATTTCCTCCGGATTATAAGCCATGTTATCACGTAAATAATCAAACCCGAGTTCATTATTAGTAACGTAAACAACATCGCAATTATAATTTTTTTTGCGTTCCTCAGGCGTCATATTTTCTTGTATAAGACCTACCGTAAGGCCTAAAAAACGATGTACGGCACCCACATCACTAGCATCACGTCTTGCTAAATAATCATTTACCGTGACAACATGTGTTCCTTTTCCATAAAGGGCATTAAGAAAGGTCGGAAGTAAAGCTACAAGTGTTTTACCTTCACCTGTTTTCATTTCCGCGATTTTCCCTTCGTCTAAAACTAAACCACCTATTAACTGTACATCATAATGACGTAAACCAAGGACGCGATCACTTGCTTCACGAACTAGTGCAAATGCTTCATTTGTAATGGATTCTTTACTATCATTTCCTGCTAATAAACGTTGTCTTAATTTTGACGTTTGTCCGCGTAATTCTTCATCAGTAAACTTCTTAAAAGTTGTCCCTATCGTATTAATTTGGCGTAACTGGGAATTATATTTCGATAAAACCCGTTGTGTAGGATCTTGAAAAATGGTTTCTAGCATAGGTTTTCGAGATTTGCTATTTCAATCAAAAGGTTAAATTTAAAGATTAGTTTGAGTAAACTACAAAATGTATAATATATTATATATATCAATCATTCTAGCACTAACTAACACTATATAGGTATAGGATGTTTAAGCTTATTTATTGAATTTTTATACTATTATAATTTTCCGATAATCTAAAAGTGTATTTGGGTCACCTGGGACTCGAACCCAGAACTATTCGGTTAAAAGCCGAGTACTCTACCATTGAGTTAGTGACCCTTACTCATTTTTAAAAATGTAAGACTATTATACAAAATAGTTACTAAATATTCTATAAGATTTTTTTTAATAGAAATTTAAGCAAAAAAAATTTAAAGTGAATTACCTTCTTAATATACTCAACTCAAATTAAAGTATTAAATTTTCCATTAATTAAGCAATTTTACCAAAATAAAGTTTGCATAACAAAAAATTGTTTGCTATCTTTATTTGTAGATAGGCTCAGTAGCTCAGTTGGTTAGAGCAGGGGACTCATAAGCCCAAGGTCGCAGGTTCAAGTCCAGCCTGAGCCAAATATAAAAATATCGTTACTTATTGTTACCCTTACCGGACAAAATTTAACATATAAACTTTCTTAAAAATTACAAAAAGAGTCATTTAAATTTTTAAATTTAACTAGGAAATTTTTTATGGTGGCAAAAACAATTCTGTATGATGAAGAAGCCAGAAAAGCATTAGAACAAGGTATGGATACATTAGCTGAAGCTGTATCCATTACATTAGGTCCTAAAGGTCGAAATGTAGTTCTTGGTAAAAAGTTTGGAACACCACAAATTGTTAACGATGGTGTAACTATTGCTAAAGAAATTAATTTACAAGATAATTTGGAAAATACAGGTGTTTGTCTGATTCGACAAGCAGCTTCAAAAACAAATGATGTTGCAGGGGATGGTACAACAACAGCAACGGTATTAGCATACGCGATTATTAAAGAAGGTATGCGAAATGTTGCAGCTGGTGCAAACCCTATTGTACTAAAACGAGGAATTGAGAAAGCTACACAATTTGTTGTCAGTAAAATTATTGACTATGCACGACCTATTGAAAATTTATCTGACATTACAAAGGTTGCGACGATCTCTGCAGGTAATGATACTGAAGTAGGTTCACTAATTGCCAGTGCTATTGATAAAGTTGGTCGAGAAGGATTAATTTCACTTGAGGAAGGGAAATCAACGGTAAATGAATTAGAAATTACCGAAGGTATGGGATTTGAACGTGGGTTTATTTCTGGCTATTTTGTTACAAACCAAGAACGAATGGAAGTTACCTTAGATAACGCCTTCGTACTTATAACAGATAAAAAAATTACGTTAGTTAAACAAGATTTATTACCTACATTAGAATTAATTACTAAAACAAATCGACCACTACTTATCATCAGCGATAATGTTGAAAAAGAAGCTTTAGCAACATTAATCATTAATAAAATACGTGGTATTTTAAATGTTGTTGCAGTTCGTGCCCCAGGTTTTGCAGATCGAAGAAAAGCTTTACTTGCAGATCTTGCGGTATTAACGGGTGGACAAGTTGTTAGTTCAGACGCCGGTTTAACGTTAGAGAATGTTGAACTTGAAATGTTAGGTGAAGCACGCCGCGTAATTGTAGGTAAAGAATCAACGACCATTATTTCGGATGCAAATAAAACAGCTGTCTTAGCTAGATGTGAACAGTTACGTCGTCAATTAGAAACAAGTGACTCGTCATACGAAAAAGAAAAATTACAGGAGCGTTTAGCAAAATTAAGTGGGGGGGTAGCAGTAATTAAAGTAGGTGCCGCTACAGAAACTGAAATGAAGGACCGTAAATTAAGGTTAGAGGACGCCGTTAATGCAACGAAAGCTGCTGTAGAAGAAGGTATTGTTCCAGGAGGTGGAACAACTTTAGCCCATATTTCTGAAGAACTTTTAGATTGGGCAAAGGATAATCTTCTGGAAGATGAATTAATTGGTGCCTTAATCGTTGAAAAGGCATTAAGCGCACCAGTAAGAAAAATTGCATCAAATGCAGGTCAAAATGGTGCAGTTATTTTTGAACGTGTTAAAGATGCCGAATTTGAGTTTGGTTATAATGCGGCAAACAACGAAATTGCTAACATGTTTGAAGTAGGTGTTATTGACCCGGCAAAAGTAACACGCTCGACACTTCAAAACGCAGCCTCAATTGCAAGTATGGTTCTAACAACAGAATGTATAATTGTAGATAAGCCAAAAGCCGGACAAACAGCTTAAAAGAGTTGTAAATAATTTCTCAATCATGACTTTTTAATGTTTAATTTCTTACAAATTTCAAAAAATTTAAATTTAACGAGCCAAAGAAGCTCGATTAAGATGACGATCGCAGAAGATGATGAAATGGCTCTTTCCGAGCATATAGAAGAATTTAGTCAACGACTTGTTTTTTGTGTCTTCATACTTGTTGTTGCAATCATTTTCTGTTTTACCGATGTAAAAGAAATTGTAAGAATTTTCCAAGCTCCTGCTGTTGGAGTTAAATTTTTACAATTCGCACCAGGTGAATATTTTTTCGCTTCAGTAAAAATCGCAGCTTTTTGCGGTATTTTATTTAGTAGCCCTGTTGTGCTTTACCAGATATTGTTGTATTTGATACCTGGTTTAACTAAAAAAGAACGAGATATTATATTACCGGTAAGTTTAGGGTCGGGAGTCCTTTTTCTTGTAGGTTTAGCGTTTTCATACTTCTTTTTAGTGCCGGCAGCCCTAAGATTTTTTATTTCTTATGGTGCCGAAGTCGTGGAGCCTTTTTGGTCTTTTGACCAATATTTCGATTTTGTCGCTGTTCTCCTTTTTGCAACTGGACTTGCTTTTCAAGTTCCTGCTGTTCAAGTAGTATTAGGTTTGTTAGGGATTGTAACAGGAGAACAAATGTTATCAGCTTGGAAATATGTCATAGTGATATGTACAATTGTGGCAGCGGTAATAACCCCATCTACAGACCCTATAACACAAATATTATTGTCTGTTGCATTATTAAGTTTGTATCTTGGTGGGTCAGGTTTTGTAATTTTACTTAAGAAAGAAGTTCAATAACTTAATATAAAGGTATTAATAATATATTAGGTGTATAATATTTTAATGTACCAATAGATTAAAAATTACCAAAATGATTAAACAATTTAAATCTGTTTTCCTGGTTCTAGGAATTCTAGGAGCAGTCTTCTTTCCAAAGGTATCTTACGCATACCCAGTATTTGCTCAACAAGCATACCAAAGTCCTCGTGAAGCAACAGGACGTATTGTTTGTGCTAACTGTCACTTAGCTCAAAAACCTGTTGAAATTGAGGTTCCTCAAGCAGTTTTACCTGATACTGTATTTGAAGCAGTTGTAAGCATTCCATACGACACTTCAGTTAAGCAAATTACAGCAGGTGGTACAAAAGGTCCTCTTAACGTAGGTGCTGTATTAATTCTTCCTGAAGGGTTCAAGCTTGCTCCAAAGGACCGTATTTCAGCAGAAATTAAAGCAAAAACAAAAGGTGTTTTTGTTCAACCATACAGTAAAGAGAAGACAAACATCTTAGTTGTTGGACCAATTTCTGGAGATAAAAACAGAGAAATTGTTTTCCCTGTATTATCACCAGATCCGGCTCAAAACAAAGATGTAAACTTCCTTAACTACCCTGTTTACGTAGGTGGTAACCGTGGACGTGGACAAGTATACCCAACTGGAGAAAAGAGTAACAACACTGCTTTCACTTCTACTGTTGCAGGACAAATTACATCAATTGAGCGCCAAGAG
>Ga0315315_10006580_pt1 | contig 10735 bp, 25 predicted proteins | sample M140m3416metaG_FD_203699 | JGI IMG/M metagenome (GOLD analysis project Ga0315315, IMG submission 203699) | Ammonia-oxidizing marine archaeal communities from Monterey Bay, California, United States - M1 40m 3416 | ecosystem: Environmental > Aquatic > Marine > Intertidal zone | place: USA... | reverse complement strand
GGGCTACCTCTTCAGCTCTCCTCTCTAGAACGATGTCCATTTCTTGAGGAGTAAGGCGCATAGATTTTTTGGTCATTTTCTCTTGCTTATAGTATACCTTCCTCTATATAGGAATCTATATTTTCCTCGCAAGATAGGAAATATTTTTCATATAAGTCTAAGGCATAGTGGTACTTACGTCTACCAGACTCCAGAAATTCAGGTGAAACATCATAAATTCCAACACTATGAGGATCTTCTTTTCCGATAACAATAAACTTAAATTGATCTAATCCAAGAGCATCACAATAAAATGCTGCTTGCATATCATAGTGATATTTCTTGCAATCATACTTAAACTTATCTATACCACCAAACTCAGCTGTGGTTTTAATGTCAGCTATAAAATCAAAAGATTGCAAGTCTATTTTACCTTTAGCGTTTATAATATCCTTACAGTGCATTCTGTTTATATACCATATAAAAGGCTGCTCTCTTTTTGACGTGTTAACTATATCTCTAACTTTGCTGTGATTAAATAAAGAATTACACATTCTATCTATTTTATCTAAGTCATCTGCAGTAATAAGTTGTTTATCTTCTAACTCTGCAAGCTTTAACTCTTCTTGCTTCCAAGCTTTGTTTATTTTAGATGTCATACCTTTTTCCTTTTCAGGTCTAAGGTTTGTGTCAAATATGTAAAACCTTTTGTTAAAGTTTTCTGGCTCCAAAGCCATACAGTGAAATGCACTACCAAACACCATAGCTGGTGTAGACTTTTGCCTATCCTCTAAATAAGATCTTAGGTGTGCGGGTGACTTTAATAAATACTTAAGCATTGAGCATGTAACATGCGATGAATCTGCATAATATATTTTATCGTCACGGAATGATTCTAGTAATTTTGTCATAAGAATTGTTTTTAAAATAAGAAAGAGGCCGAAGCCTCTATCTTGTTAACCAACTAATAACTAAACCATTGTATGAACAATGTTAACCAAATCGTTGCAAATATAATGGTTTTATTTTAATCTACACTTTTTTCATAGAAGTTTTTCCACGAGAACGATTTTTCTTCGTAGCTTCTTTTTTTGCTGCTTTCTTTACAGTCTTTTCAGCCTTAGAAGTTTCCATTGCTTCTCGTTGCTTTGCTTCATAATCCATTTGTTGCCAAACCAACCTTTGAATTGTACCAGCAGCGTGAGATGCAGCAATAAAATTAGTCATCATATCAGTTCTTTGCTCATCAGTTACACCAATACCAACAGCACTTAACATATCAACTAAATGATTTTCTACATGCCCCTCAAGCTGTGTAATGTTTTGCCCTAAAGGCGTTTCTCTAAAAGCTTTTTCAGCTTCCATTTGTTTCTCTTCATTAGAGATTTCTTTTACTTTTTCCATTGTTTAAAAAGGTAAATTGTTAGAATCAAAGATTTCTGGAGCAATATTAACCTTGTGTGAGTCAATAAAATCCATGGTGTTCTGTTGTAGAACATCTTCCCATACCATTTTTTGTTTATTTAAAGACTTAAACCTACATAGTCTAGGCTCGAATCTAAGAATTACAGGCTCATGATCCTGAGTTGGGATACCCACAAGTTTTTGGAATTTAATTTTCCTTACATGTAATTGTGTATCGCTCCAATCCTCAGAATTAGGATTCCTGTGTACAACTATAAAGTTGTCCGTTCTATTAGCGAACATACCTCCCATTTCTACATCATAGTGTGATGGAGCGGGTACAGTACCGTCATCGCTTTTTTCTCTCGCAGCTTTAGTTACAGCATGTGTTACTAAAATAAACTTTACAAAGTTTTTCTGCTTAAACCTACGAATATCAGATAATACTTGATAGTAGTAGTCGTATTTACTCATAGACCTATTTATAGCAAGGTCATTCATAGGGTCGACATAACATCCGTCAAACTCTCCGTTATCTAATTCGTCCTGGAATACATCCATTACATCATAAATAGTTGGAGTGTTAGGAAATGATACTACTTTAAAGTGTTTCATTACCCATTCACAGGCAGCATCAAATACTGATCTGTCCATCCTTTCGGATTTTGTTTTATCAGCAGTCATTCCTATAAACATCTCTGCAAGGTCTATAACCATTTCACCTACTGGCTCGTTTTCTGGGCAATAACATAACCACTTCCATTTATACTTAACAGACGCAAGCATCATTAAATAAAATATAGCAGTAGTTTTACCAATGTTGGCAAATCCCGTTATTACATCTAACTCACCTTTTCTATATGTATAATGTTTATCAAGCCAAGGTATACCAGTAGATAAACCTTTGTTGTATCCATTATTATAGACGTGATTTACATACTCTGAAATTTCTTTCTTAGAATTTATCTTATAATCCATAATTAAAAGTTATAAGAGTCTAATCGATCTTTCTGAGCTTGAGCTACTTTTTTAGCTCTATCTTCTGCTTGCGCATTACTTTCTAATAAATACAAGTAATCTTCCCAGCAATTATTTGCGAGAAAGTTATTTGGGTATTTTCTGTACCTAACCTCAAAAGCTTTATGATATAAAGGGACTAATTGCATAATCGTATCTTTTTGTTGATTATTTAATTTTTTCCATTTAGTAAAAGCATTGTGCTTAGTTTTATTAATACCATATAATTTATAGAAAGCCATAAAATCAGGTGTGTACTCAGATGTTTTCTTTTCTTTTGGCTGATAGTCATTAACCACAGCATCCATTAAAAACTCAACATCTTTAAGTATCTTCCCTAACGTTTTCATTATTAACTCCCGATCCATTGTTATTTGGTTTATTGTTTTTATCAATGGTTATAAAGCATCCTGCCTTTTCTTTATCGTATTCATACTTTTTAAACTTAGGAATAATCTCATCACAGTTATCATCTTCAATCCACCCATGTATTACCATTTGGTCTTGCACGGTTTGTAGTGGATTAACGTAATCAAACTTATGTCTTGTTCCTCGTATAAATTTAAACGATATGTTTACAGGTTTTTGCAACCCATCTATAACAGACCTAAATTCTTCAGCATACTCTTGCCAGTAAGGCTTAGTATTCTTTATGTAATTCATAACTGTCTTAGAGTGGATCATATGTTTTCCAGTCCAGCGTTTACCATTTTTAGATGATGGCGTACTGAATGGAATAAAAAATGTTCTCTTTTCCATCTATTTGCGTTTTCACAAATATAGGAAAAATAAAGCACCCCCTACTTAGCGAGCTTTTCAGGGGTGCATTATTATCTAGAATGGTAAGTTACCAGCATCTTCAGTAGTACTCTGTGCAGGCTCCGTAGAGGCTGTGGCACCACTTTTATTGGTAAATACTTTCCACGCATTCAAATCAGTATAGTGTCGACCTTTATATTCACGAGATTCTACATCAAAACTTACGTCAACCATTTGACCTGTTTTGTTGTACTTCGTGAAATTGTCTACTTTTTCTACTCCGAAAACATTGAAGGCTACATCTTTAGCGTATTCTCCTGATGTTTCGATAACAAAAGTTACTTTCTTCCACTCTTTGTTAGTGGTTTTAGAGGTTCCAGTTTGTACTTCTCCGATTGATTTGATTGTTCCTGTAATTTGTAAATTACTCATAATTAATTGATTTTTGAGCCTTGTAAGTTTATGGCTCGGTTAAAAAATGGAAGGGAGACCATCTCCCCTCCGTGAATAAAAACTATATCGCAGCGTTAGCCGCACTTACTAAATCCTCTTCTTGTTGAGGTGTTAGTTGGTATTTAGGCAATGCATCTAAAACTCTTTCAGGATCTGACTTAACAATATCCATCATAGACTTATAAGTTGCAGGGTCTAGTTTTTTCTTAGGATTCTGTGACGCAGAAAAGGACGGTGCCTCATCTTCGCCAAATACTCCTTGAGAATATAATCCTGCAAGCTTTAGAACAATACGAGACAATGCACGCTTTTCTGCCATAGCGACAGGATAAGCATTGCTATTGTTTCCAGGAGAACATTCTCCAAATGTTTCTGTATAGGCCTCTCCCATCCTACCAATTGCTTTAATTAAGCAATGTTTGTGGTCGTCTGAAAGATTAACTATATCGTAGTTTACATCTATATTATAAGCTGCCTGTACCTTTTCGATACCTGAGCGAGTTATAATAGTATAAAACTTGTGTTTGTGTACATCCTCTGTAGTAAGGTTACACTTTTTAAATAGGTCGTTTAAGACCTCAGCTTTGGTTTTTCCCATGATTTAGTTTTTAGGAAGGTTAATAAATGGTTAAATAAATAGTTGTGCGGTAGCACTAAGACTCACAATTCTCGCAGTCTTCTTGTTCTTCGCAACATTCTTCAGAGTCAAGATCTGTAGAGTCAAGAATCCAAGAATCATATAGATTTTTTTTTGACTCATCGGCTCTTCTTGACATCATTTCTCTCCAAGCAGCATCTTTTTCTTTACTCATCTGTTTTAGGTTTTTTCCAATCCTCTTCAGCACGAGTTTCGTACTGCATTGGATTGAAAGGTTTATATTTAGTTTTTGCTATTCCGTTTATTACTATTTTAGCAAAACCCCTTAACAGCACATGCTGCTTTTTAAATACAAGTGATGACGCTACTTCTACAAATAGTTCTTGCACTACTTCTTTTACAAGCTTTTTATCAAGCTGTAAATCGTATGCAACTTCTTCGCAAATTTGGTCAATTTTTGATTTTTTCATTGGCATGTGAAGATACTAATTTATAGTTAGTTAGACAAGTCTTTTAGCTTTACATTTAGTATGGAAATTATTACTAATAAAGCACCTATAACATAGGGTGCATACATAGCTGTAATTACCATAATCATTTGACTCATAAAAGCTAAACCTGCGTAAATTACACCTGCTTGAAACAATAGTTTTGATACAGGATTTGACATGATTTTCTTAAACATATATTAGTTATTAAAAATTACAAATCTGAAGACTTTGTTTCGAGTCCATTTCATATTATTAGACTCTCTGTGCCGCTTCAGTTCAGCACCCGTTAACTCTATTACTAATACACCTTGTAATGCACGATTTAAATCTGCTAATAAAGCTTTACCGTGGCGTTTTTTTATTTCACCATGGATACCCTTTAAACGATTAGTCATACCTTTGTTTTGATGCATTCGCTCTAGTCGCTTTATCCATATATCAGAGTTAGCCTTAGCAGGAATCTTTGAATCAAACAATAAAGTTTTATCATTAATTTCTGCGTGGCGTAACGCTGCCTCATATGTTAAAGCAATAGCTTCTACCATCAAAACGTAAAGTGTTCATTTTTACCCTTAACGTTTTTATAGCCAAAGAAAACTCCAGGACCATTTCCTTCGTAATCCATAGACGGGTATATTCTAGATCCATCGTCAAAAACTAAAACTTTCCACTCATCTTCTGCTCGATGATGTTCGTCCCAGCCTTCGTTTTTTAACTCTACGGTTGTCATGTTTCTGACATCTATTAATTGTGCTCCTATTTTCATAATTGAAATATTGATGATTTTACAAAATATACTAACAATACAAGGCCCCAACTAAGCAAATAATGCCTGTTATCTATAAAACCTTCTCCTTCGTTTATGCCATCTATCATAGCGTTAACTGCGTCTACCAGAAATATCATAGTCTGGTAGATCGCATTAGCTAACACTAAGCAGAAAACAGCGTTTATCGTGATTTCCATTCTTCGTTTACTTTATTTATTATTTCCGTAATATGTACGGTTTCTTTTTTACCCTGTTTATACTCTTCCATGTGCAGTGCTTCAGATACAGCATCTAAATCTTGATGCGGTACTTCTTCTACTGCAATACGAGCAAGGTCATATACATCATCTATTAAATCAGTTGCAAGTGGTGCAATTCTATGGTTTGATCTATACGCATAGTATTTACCCTTTTCGTCTACTCTTATAGATACAGGCACATAACCTTTCGGTGTAGAAAAGTTTTTTATGTCTTCTGGTGTTAACAATATGTCAATACCAGCCTTATTGTTTTTATCCACTACAGGATTAACAATTCCTTTTGAAAATTTGATTTGTTTGTTCATTTGATTTTGATTTTAGTTATACTTAATTTCACTTATTGATTCACAGGGCTCTTTACATTTAGGGCATGTTTCATAATGCTCTATGTCGTTTTCTTCGCAATACTCTTGCCAGTCGTCATCGTTTACGTCTACATTACAGCAATCGCTTAGATACTCTAATTCACCTTCGTGATCATAAAACTCACTGTCTGGATCAGAACCCATGGTTCCTGCGAAGCCCATACCTTCTTCTTGGTATTCCATTTCTATATATAGCTCAGGAAACTTTTCGCACATTGCCATTATTACAGGCGTTGGTGGTGACCAAGCTGTGGTAAAGCTAACTTGAAATGATTCAGGTTCTACATTACTTATATAACCGTCATAAGCATTCCACTTAGTTCCCCAGTTTGCGTATGACCATTCATACCAATCTCCAAAGCCATATTTTTCTACATTGCTTTTGTAGATTTTAGCTTCTTCAAGATCCTTTTCTGTAAGGTTAGGATAGTCTCCTCCAGGACCCATATTGGCTTTACCCTCCAAGACTTCTAAACCTCTTTTTACACCAGAGCCAGATGTTATATCTAAGCTATTAGGTCTAAAGATAAAGTCGTTAAAGTCAAAGACTCTACCTTCTTCGTCATAACCATCAAAAGCGTCTTTTTTAGGCATAACTGATAAGCTTTCGTAAAACTTTTTCATGTCTTCTTTTTTACCTGATACTGTCAGATAATTACTACAATGATTTGGCATAGTTTTTAGTTTTAGTTATTAATTGAATTAAATAAATCAGGGTAAATTCTAAACTCCCAGTTAAGCTTACCAGTTGCTTTATTTTTTACCCTATCGTAAGCGTAAATTGTATTCTTTTTTACTAAAGAATTTGTTCTACCTGTGATTTGGTTTATAGGTAGTTTTAAATGTTCTGATATTTGATAATTAGTAGCCTTGCCTCCTAAGTCTGCAAAAGCTTGTAATACTAATTTTTCCATTTTTTGTAGCTTACCACTTTCTAAAAGTTCAGCGTAAGCCATTAAGCTGGTGTCTTTCATTTTTCTAATTGATTTGGTTTAAGGTATTGATTAATTGTTCTTATTATTGCTTGCGCTCTTGTGTTATCTGTAGTATAAACTTTAAGGCATCGCAATATTTCTTGACGAAGAGTTCTATTCTGTGCTATACATAAAGCATCTATAGATTCTTTTACAGTTCTTATGTAAGCATTATAAGGTGCAGACTCTTCTATTAGCTTACAACTATGTAGTATAGTTGCATGATGCCTACCACCCATTAAGTCGCCTATACGTTGAAAGCCTAAATGTGTATGCTTCCTCATATAGTATGCTAATGCGTGACGGCCTGTAGCTAAATCTCTACGCCTATTTTTCTTCATCATTTCAATAGGATCTACACCGACAAGGTTAGAAACAAAGTCTACAGCATCACTATAGACCTTGTTCATCTTGTCAGTATTAATCTTTCCTATTATCGTCTCCCCACTGATCGAATAACCGTTTAAGTACTCTTCCTGTGTTTTCATTTTGCAATCTGTTTAGTTCATGTTCCATCTCAATCCATATCCACTCTTTGTCATCTTGCTCTTCGGCAGTAAGATGGTCCCAAATTTTATCTAATGCAATTGTATAAATAACATTTTGCTTTTCTAACATTTCTTCTTTAGTCATTATAAGTGCCCTCCATATTTTTCTCCGTTAATATCATATCTTGACTCTGTTGGTTGGTCATGTTCTTTCATACCTCTACGGTCTTCAAAGCCAAAACCAAACTCATAGTCAGCATCTGCTAATGCCTTATCAAGATCTTTTTCCCATGTAGATTCGTTATCCATAAGCCATTGATGAACATCATCTTGCGGTATATCTTTAGGTATGCTAATTACAATTTCACCATACTTATGATATACACGTCTTTCACTAAGCGTTGCAGTTCTACCAATATATTTTATTTCTGTATTTAGTAAAGCTCTATTAAGCTCACCCATATCTCTAACTTGTTGATCAACAGGTCTGTTTCGATTGTACTGTTCAATCAAAAACTCTTGATGTTCTTTACTTCTTGACGTGGTGTCTTTACCCTCTCCAAAAGTCCATTGGATTGGTAAATCGTTTTTCTCTTTTTCCATAATTATTTATTTATTTATTTAATTTAACATGCAGCCCATCCATAAAAATAGAAAGCTCTAATACCTTTCTTACCTTTATATCCGCACCTTTCTTTTGCTTTTTTTAATGCAGCTCCTTCGAGCTCTATAAATCGACAATCTCGTTTGTCCATCTCGTCTATTTCTTTTCCAATCCAACCATCAAATTTTCTGGTTCCGTATCTTGGAAAACCTGTTCTTCTGTAACAACCGTCTGTCGTACTAATTGTACCGTTATATGGATCGTGTCCATCGTGGTATTCTGCTTCTGCGCATTCATGCGAGTAAGCTTCACCTGGTGTTTTAAATCTACCTACTGATAGAATTTCGAAAGTTTGTGCTCCCATAGTTTATAGTTTAATTGTTTCTATTGCGTTTTTACCTGTAATCCACTGCCAATTACAATTTAGTATGTTTGGCATATCATCTCTATCTTTGGATAGATCATAAAGCCAAAGCTCCCAATCGCCATCGTAATGATTATTTATAGCTTCCTGTTCAGGAATGTTTTCTAATATTACAACACTTGATGTTTCACCGTCAAGTATTACAATCTTATCTTTTGGTTTAAACATTTTTCCTATCATATTAATGTTTGGTTTTTAAATAATAAACTTGATCTTCTAACTCTTTATTTTTATGTTCAATATTATCTATATATTGTAAAAGTATATCAAGATAAAATTGGTCGTCTTGCTTTAATTCTTCCATTCTAAATGAAAGATAGCCTATAGCATCGTCTACAGTTTGCTTATTCATAGTTATTGTTTTAGTGAAAATTCATAATGCTCTCCCATAGGTGAGTCGTGATGTGACATGCTTGCGTGGTAAACGCCAGGCTTGCTATCAGAGTCTCTCCAGAATCTTACATTGAAATCAGAGTTGACTTCTATAGCTTTAAATAAATCCATACCGTCTCTTACTTCTACGTCTTTTTGTCCTGTCCTATTTTGCCAACCCATGTTGGTTCCAATAACAGAAAATGTTTCCCCTGAGTATTTATCAAAGTAAGTCATGTGATCCTCAAATTGCTCCCAGGCATCGCCAGACAAATGTTCGTCACGCCAAATTACATCATCTATTATTTCTTCTGTAACTTCTGACTCCTTTAAGTCGCCAACTCTATTGACTTTTTCTCCTCTAAGTTTATAAAACTCATATCTTTCTATAAAATCATCAGGATTTTTTAAATAATGTTTAGCTTCAAGTTGTACAAACTCGCTATAATCGTACTCTGCTATTCTTTCTGTTATTACGTTGCTCATATTAGTCTTCTTTGTATGATTTATAAAAGTCTCTTATAATTTCTATTGGTACTATCCATATTTCTTTTGTTTGTGGATCTATCCACTGTTCGTACTCGATACCGTCTCCGCCATCGTGCCAATCTAATCGCTCAATAATTTCTTTAGTTATTTTCATAATGTGTTAAAGATTAAAAAGGGAGGCCGAAGCCCCCCTGTTAATTAAAGTGTTTCTGCAAATGCGTCTATCATCTTATAGGCTTTGTTTGCAATTCTTGCACCTCCACCTACAATAAGTGATTCATCTCTACCAAAAGGTCTGTTAGGTACAGATTTCTTGTGGTTTACAAAGTGTGTAACACCGTTAAATAAACCCCATAGTGTATCACCATGGACTTGCATTTCTGTGTTAATAGACTGCTGTAAATCCATTGCAGCATTCCATTTGCGTGTAGAGTATTTCTCTCTAGCTTCTTCTATAGATAGCTTCTTGTCTATGTCTAACAAGTCTTTCCATAAACCGTTTCTAAAGTCCATAATCTTTCTGTCAGTCCAGATAGGTACTTTAGTCCACTCTTCAAACTTTCTATACATATCATCTTCGAAATCTTTGTATTCGTTCATGATTAATGGTATAGCTCTTAAAGACTCCTCAATAGTTGAGTTGTGTCTAAGCTTGTATTGAGCTTTATTGTGGAATTGATAGAATTGATTAGAGCAACTAACTACTCTGTTACCATATCCTATTCTAACTCCGTGTTTGCCATCGTGACCCCACGTTGCAACTACATACTTTATAAGCTCGTCTGGCCCAACGATTTTAGATTCGTTAAGCCTAAGCTGTGCAAAGCACTGTTTGCCTCCGTTAAGTGGCCCTGAGTGGCTGATAGTGTAGCCATTTTCTTTGGCTATCTCTTGTAATGTTTCCATAATCTGTTCGTTTTGTGTAACGGTATACTGCTTACCTACAACACCTAGATCTTCTAGGGTTGAGTCGTTTACCGTAGAGAACCATTGAGTTTCTTTAAACTCCTTTTCTACTTCTAGTCCTCCGTGACCATCAACAACTAAACTTTCGTCTATTCTGTACAATGGTCTTTTTGATACTGTGAAATCTAATCCGATTTCTTTTAACTGTGAGTTTTTCATACGCGTGCTATTAATTGATTTGGTTATATCTCATAAGTTGTTCGGCCATGAGATGAAAGCCGTTCTATTTCTCCTACAATTTGTACTTTGCAGGAATATTTTCCTTTATACTTTTCTATGTGTTTACTCATAGCTCTAGAGTTTATTTTTGTGTCGGTAAGGTC
>Ga0315315_10006578_pt1 | contig 10737 bp, 1 predicted proteins | sample M140m3416metaG_FD_203699 | JGI IMG/M metagenome (GOLD analysis project Ga0315315, IMG submission 203699) | Ammonia-oxidizing marine archaeal communities from Monterey Bay, California, United States - M1 40m 3416 | ecosystem: Environmental > Aquatic > Marine > Intertidal zone | place: USA... | reverse complement strand
GTTGAGACAAGTGTAAATGACTTTACTACTTTCTCGATGGACCTTTTCATGGATACGACTACTGCTTTAGAAAATGCGACTGATTTATTATTACAAACTAATAATAGGTATTCTAAAGTTACAGATAGATTAGATAGTCTAGAGAATATAATTCTAGGAACTGCAAAAGCAGCAGAATTAGAAGCTAGAATAAAAGAAATAGAAGATGACTTTACTGCATCTTCATTACAGTTACAAGATGCATCAGCTTTGTTAGATCTTGTAAATAATGCACATTCTAAAATTAACCAGTTAATTGACGGTACAATTCCAGTAGAATTACAATATAATACAGATGTAATTTTTGCAGGAAAGGGAACTACAGTTGATAAATCAGTTGCTGGTAAAATTAAGGTAAACAATACTGTTGATGGTTATATGGTTGCCGATGTATTTAAGTGGGATATTCAATCAGGTGCTGTAGTAAATCAATTATCTGCAAGCAACTTGTTTGAGCCTAACACTGCTAATCAATACGGTGTTTGGTCTAAATTAGTTCCTTTCTCTAATAGATTAAGTTTAAAGAACATTACAGACTCTGGGGTGTTCAACGGAAATCTTAATATATACATTGATGATTCTACTAACGGATGGTCGAAAGGTCAGATCTTTAGAGTTGCATTAGATAATATAGACATTAACGGAAACAATATAAAAATTTGGACGAGTACTTCTACAGGATTCAATCAAGCAGTTGCTAATATCACGCCAGGGCAGTTGATTACAACAACTCCTTACATTGAGGTTGTATGTATGGACCCATCCAATTATGTATTTGAAGCAGATATTTTAAGATAATATGAACACAAACAACTCTATTTCCAACTCACTAAAAAGGCTCCTAGAGCTTAATACTAATTCATTAAAAACTTTTGAAAGAATTAATGAGGCAGTAACTACTGAGCAGAAAAGTATTCCATTAGAGATACTTACTGACGAGGGTACTAAAATAGTATCTATACCTGGGTTTGGCTTTATGCAAAAAGAGTTACAGAGATTAGACACTAATCTAAAAGCTTTAACTGGTTTAGGTAAAGGTACTACTAAGATTAAATTGCCAGATGGAACTTTTCAAAATATTATTACATCTGCTCTTAAGAGTCCAGCAAATGATTTAACTGCGGTAGCAAGACCAATTAACTTTTCGACTGCTCCAAACTATTTTGCTGAAGACTTCTTAAACCCAATGCTTAAAACGTCTTTCGACGTGAGTGGTCAGATTCCAAATGACACTGAAAGAGTTTTAGTAAAAAGAATTATCTTTGATTCTTCAAATCAAGCTGCTGTAGAATTCTTTAATGATAACTACAGAAACCAAGAGAATGTAGATTATTTAACTGCTATTAGAGATGTAGTAAATAATAACATTGCGTATATTGTTGATGAAGAATTAAGAGATATGCCATATAGAACTGGACAATATACTGGAAAGTTTGATGTCATATCAATTTCAAATTCACAAAGAGAAGTTATTGAAGGTGGTGTAACTAAGAAACAAGCTATTAAATTATATACTTTAGATAAATTAACTTACTCTGACAAATCTAAAGATCTAGATGAGACTGAATTACTTCGTGTAGGTGATGAATTGATGGTCGCTGGTGGTTCTAAAAACACAAGATATGTAATTGACAAGATGGACGCTTCGACTAGACAGGTTGAGCTTAGATTAGTTGAGGGCTATGAACCAATTAAGATTGGTGCTAATGTTTTAGGTATCTATAAGAACGAAGATAACAATCTACAAATTGAGATTCCATGTGGATTCAATGAAAGAGTCTTAATGTTCATGAAGGCAATTGATGCTGATTCTAAACTATTAGCAGAGAACTGGTCTCCAGGTGTTGGTTATTATACAAATGAATTAACTCTTACTCAAGAGGATGGTGTAGAAATTACACTAGCAGAATACTACAAAGAGAACGTAGCTGATTTTAGTAGAATGATTGACGCGTTGAAAGTAGATTCAGTACCTCCTGCTGCAGTTGGTGTAACTCCTGATGCTCCTGTATTAGACGGCGAGAATTTTAAGGTAGTACAAATTAACACACACTTAAGTGCAAACGATGCTAAGGCTAAGATTACAAAATTAAATGCTGATAAAATTACAGTTGATGAGGGTGTTAAGAAATTAGATTCTACAATTGCTAAAAAGCGTGAAGAGATTGCTACTAAGAAATATGAATCTAAAGTACAGAGAGATAAAGATAAATCAGAATTAAACTCTCTAGTAGAAGAAAGAGTTTCAAGTGCTAAAATGTTTAGCTCTATTGTAAATCAAATACAAAGTGTTTCTGCAGATACTAATGTTAAGAATGTTAGTCCTAAATATAGAATTAGAGGTTTCTGGGCTATACCTACTGCTAAGAAAGTTGCAGATACTTCAGACCAAGAAGTAGTACAGTTTATAGTTGCATATAGATACCTATCAACTTCTGGTAAATCAGGAGAAGCTGCTCAACTTAAATTCAAAGAAGAGGGTAGAGAGAAAACAGCAGTATTCTCAAACTGGATTGAAAAGAAAACTAAAGTAAGACCAAGAGCAAAATCGATTGCACCAGATGGTACAGTATCTACTAAGTTTACATGGCAACCATCAAGAGTTGAAGATGGTCAAGAGATTAACTTTAACCAATTAGATATTGCAATTAGTCAAGGTGAAACTGTAGAGATTAGAATTAAATCTATCTCTGAAGCTGGTTATCCTCAGAATCCAATCATGTCTGATTGGTCAGAGTCAATGACAGTTGCTTTCCCAGAAGCAGAAATTGATACAAGCGATATTGCTTCTACAGTAGAACAAAATTTAGCTGAATTAGCTAGAGTAAGAATGAACGAAGAGCTAACTGCTCAGGGTATTTACACTCACGTTGGAGATTCATTTACTGCTAATGAAAGTTATTATGCCCACGTTGCAACTAATATTGCATCTGGATTCCTATCACCAGAACAAAAACCAATCTCTGTTTATGACAAGATTGCTGAATTAGAAGCTATGATTGCCGGACTTAAAGGTGAAGTTGAAGCTGAAGTTGGTGAATTAGTTGTTAAGATAGTATCTGAAGATGGTACTGTAACTAATGTTACTAAAGACACTACAGTTCAGTTATTTGCTGGTTATTATGTAGATGAAGTTTCAGATCTTACAATTAGAAAAGGACATATTGTAAACAAGACATTTAGACTACAATTAGAAAATAGTAAAGCTACTAAATTAGAATTAGTTTCTAGACTTGTAGGAGATAGAACTAAACCAGCATATAGATCTTCTGCTGTGAATTCAACAGAAAATAGTAATGGTTTTGGTTTAGAATTAAATGATGCAGGTGGTGATGCTGTTGACAGAAAAATTGAAAATGATACTTACTACTTAACTGAAGGTAAATATGATTTAGCTCCTGTCCAGTTTCAAAATGTAGATACAGATAATCTTACTGAAACTGGAGATGCTCCATATCAGTCAATGCAGAGAAGAGGTCAATTTATTTATAGTAGATTTATGGATGTTGCAAATCAAAACGCACATTACATAGTAGAACCTCTTGAAACTGTTATCTCCCCATTTGATATTACTGATTATGAACATGGTTTAAGTTATGACGCCTCAGCTCCTTTAGCTGTTACAAACGGTGCAAATGATTTTATTTGGGCAGGTTCTTTTGGTAACGGTGAAGATGCTAACGGGAATTCATTAGGTGGATATAACGGAGTATGGGATAATTCTAAAGCTAATACTACTACAGTTGGTAATGTAGGTCTCTATCAATATAATAGAGGTTTATATTTACACAAAGACCACCCATTATTAGAAAATGTATGGGAAGATGCTGATGCAGCTCAATCTTTAGATATAAGTGCTGTAAAAAATAGTATGATTTTCTCAATGACTAAGACTGCAACGCAAGCAGCCGGAGCTACCCTATTTAGTTTCTTTGGCTATAATGCGTCTTCTGCGTTTGCGGGTGTTGCAAACAAACAACAAACAGCATTCCATAATGGTAGAGGCTTAAGCGCTCAAACTGCTAACGATCCATTAGGAAGACCTATTAAAATGTCTTTTGAACAAAACGACCAGTATTTATTAGGTGGTAGATCTTGTGGTGCATTCTTATATATGAATCCGATTAACTTAGAAACATTAAAAGTTGGTGGTGATACTAGAAGAAGTAAAAAAGAAATAAACCCTAAAAAAGATAATGAATCTAACGCAGTTTCTGTAGATATTGTATTCCAATATAGAATGACAGATTATTTTGGTAACAACGAATCTATGGACACTGGAAGAATTGGAGGATTTGCTAGATTAGCCTACAATAACTTAACATATACTAAAAAGGTTGGCTTTGATATTTTTGATAAATTCGGCGAACAATTCTCATTTGACTTTGAGGTGTTTGCTAAATATAGTCCAAAAGGCAAGAACTTAAACTCAATTAAGGCTGCTAAATTGACTAGAGACGTATCAGCCTCTCCAATTCAAACTTGGTATACTCAAGACAATCGAGGTAGAAACATCATAGCTTAATCTTCCGTTTGGTTAGATAATAATCTTGATATATAATAGAGACGGAAATATCTCTAGAATAAAGATTTAAAACTGAATGGTAACAATAGTAAATTTTTCATCACAAGGTTGGGGTACTGCAGGAGATGCATGGACTAATGGTCCAGCTGATGTAGCTAATAGTGCTCAGACTGTATATTTTGACGAAACCGCACAAGGTTCTGGTTTAGCGCTAGAATCTGGAGACGTTTTATATACTGATTCAGGGCTAACAACTCCACTAACACACTCTGGTACTAATCCATTTTACTATTATGAGATAGGAGTAGATACTTTCGTTGTAAATGTAGATGGCACTGGAAACGTGGTAAGTAATCCTGTCACAACTACAACTACGACTACAACTACTGCCGCACCTCCAGCTCAAACATTTACTATTTTAGTAACTGATAGTAATGGTGCAACACCTAGTCCGTTAGAATTCAATGAGGGTGATACAATAAATGTAACTATTCAGGCTAGTGTAACAGGTGGTACAATAAATCTTGATCTGGCTGGTAGTACTGCGGTAGAAGCAGATTTTACAACATGGCCAACTGAGATTGGAACGGGGAATACGACAGCTACTCTAGATTTTAGTAATGCTACTACAGTTCCTTTGGTATTTATTGTTTCTAATGATTTAAGTGATAATACAAATAGTGGTGGTTCTCCAGAGGGCCCAGAGACTATTGTATTAACATTATCAGATGGAAATAGTACTACTGAGACTATAACTATTATAGATTCTAGTCAGAATCAACCTCCTGTAACATCCGATGTAAATGCTACTATTTCTCAGACTGGAGATGCAAATAATTTTGTGCTCATTGATTTATCTGCAGGAACTAATGACCCTGAAGGTAATCCTAATAATAGTTTAGAGTGGCTAATTAACAATATACCTAGTAATGGTACTTTTAGAGATCCATCACTTCCAAATACAGATCTTACAGTCCAAGACCTTCCATATACTTTACCCGGCTATGAATTACGATATTATCCTGGAACAACATTTCAGGGAACAGAGACTGTAACCCCAGGATTTACCGTATCAGATCCAAACGGAGGACAGAGTAATTCATCTGATATTATCATAAGTGTAACTGCTCCTACTAACCAACCTCCAACTGCAACAGATGTTTCAGATACTATTTCAGGAACTGGAGCTGGTGTTAATGTTAACTTTAGTAGAGCTGCGACTGATGATTTAATCGGTGGAGCTTTACAACCATTCCAATGGTGTTTAGCAGATGGAACTCCACAGACTTTAGTACAAATAAATGATAATCTAACTTATGGTTCTGTAAGTAATATTACAGCAGAGGCCTGGCAGTATGCAACAAACGCAAGTGCGGCTTTAAACCCTGGAGTACCCGCAGTTAATGATACATTTTACTTTTTAGCAACAGATGCAGCAGGTCTAACTGATGTAGGTCAGGTTCAAATTCAAATTACAGCACCTGGTAATACAGCGCCGTACTTTAACGTATCAAATCCTGCTCCTATTGAAATTGACCAGGGAACTGCACATGTTATTACTATTGCTACAACAGACCCTGAGGGACATACAGTAACAATTACTAAAGAAAGTCAAGGAGGAACTGACACAGGTGCTAATGCTACACTTAGTGGCAACACATTAACAGTTACAGGTTCAACAGCAGGTACGGTTATAGTAACCTTAAGAGCAACCGACCAATTTGGTTTATTTGATGCAGCTAATGATGTAACTTATACATTTGACGTAACTGCAGTACCTTATAGATCTGTAAGACATTCTGGTTTTAGTAACTCGGAGACATCAGCGTGTGGTCTAGCTAGACCTGCAAATGATGTATACTATTATGATACCGGTACAGGCGGAACAACGTTTTTAGCTAATTTAACAGCTGGAGACTTTTTATATTCAACACCTAATTTACTAGCTTCAAATAAAGTAATACCCACAAGCGGTGGAAACCCATGGGTTTCTCTAGAAGAGCCTTCACAACAAACTATAAAGGCAGTTAAATTAAATACTACTAACAACCCAGGGGCAATTGAACAAATAGTAAATTGTACAGTTACAGGTGGTAATGCCTGGTTATTTCTTGTAAGATATTCTGAAAATGCAAGCCTTTATTGTGCTGCTAATTATCAAGAGGGAGAAGCTTGGCAAAATATAGGTCCTACTGCAACACTAACAGATGTTGTACGTGCAGGTGGACAATTATTTTCATCTGAGTATTATGCAAATCAATATGCAGGTTCGTCGGCTCCTAGCCAATATGTACTTGCAGATGGTGTTTACTATCAAGAAGATGACGCTGAGCTTGCGCCATTTAAAAAATCATATTACTCTTACAATAACGGTTGGGCAACAAACCCGGATCCTATTGCTGGCGATCCAACTAACAATGGACAAATTGTACCTCTTAATAGACTATTTAATTGCCCTCCTACAATTGAGTATGAAACTAAAGCAATAGATGTTTATTTTTATAGCGAGAATAGAGCTGATATAGGTGCTGTATGTAATGCTAAAATGGAGTTTCCAGATTGGAATGATTCAAAGAATAATTTCGATGCGATAACTGTTTATTACAGACAGGATGAAGATGACAATGACAATTGGACTTTATTAGATATAGCTAAACAACAAACACTAGTTTATATTTCTGAATCTGCGGCAGATAGTCAAAACTATTCACTGCTACAACCTACTTCTATTTTACTTGATGCTACTACAGGTGGTATTGTACTTTGGGATAATAATGAGTTTACAGGTTATGCAGGTTCATATCAATGGTATGCATTCTCTCCAAGTGACGGAAATGTTACTACACAAGATAATATACTAGAAGTTGCAGATACAGAATCTGTTTATGGACAATGTGGAGATGGAATAAATGGCATAGACGCTGATTATGAGAGACCTGATATTTGGTCGATTAGAAACAACACGTCAACTATTAAACTAGGTGGCACGGTAGCTTCTCAAAGAAATGTTTACTACGCATTTTACGGATGTAATGCTAAACTAGATCCTGGAGTTCCAGGCGGAGTGCCTTACTATCCTGTTTATATAGTAGACGGTATGTCCTCAGTAGTTTCAATGAACGATGCAGACGTTTCCTATGTTAATGATTTTGTAAGAACTATCACAGGGTCCAATACTAACACGAGAGTTCAAGTTAAAGTTGCAGGAGATTGTCTTACATATACAAACTTTATTGCTGCTACTAATATAGAAGATGCTGTGGCTGTTATGCAGGGAGAAATCGACCAGTTATCTGCTGATAATATTGCTGGATCTGGTGCTGGTGATGTACCTGTACGTGCTGTTTCTATAAATGCAATTGACTTAGGGCTTGGCAGCCAAGCACAAGCGTCTTGGTTACAGATTGCTTCTCAAGATCAAGATACAATTTGTTATGCATGTGCGACACAAACAGGTAGCTGGACTTTATATGATTTCCCAACAATAGATAACGCTGAGATTCTAAATAGAACTGAGCCTAATTTTGACTTAGAGGAAAACTATGTATTAGATAATGTATCAAAGCCTTTATTAAGAACAAACCCTAAATTATCAACCAATGCTAAAATAGTAGCAAATAGTTCCGATAGTATTTTTATCGAGTCTATTGATGCAACTGAAGAGTTAGCCTCGGTTGAATATAAAAAATGGGAATTAAATCCTAATGGAGACTATTCACAAGATTTATATAAATTCTTTAAGAGTAGTTCTACTCCATCAGATATAATGTACGCGACAAGATCTGATTATTCTGATTTTACAGTACATGATAGTTTTGATAAACAGATTGAAGAAGTATATCATTACGGAACAATATACAACCATTCTAAACTTCATAGTGAAGATTTTAGAATGTTAGCTCCTATTTGGTTAGATAAAGATATTCCTAAAAGGTTTGTAGTATTCAGAGTTAACGACCCTGTAGGAGATATAGATTTTGATAATAGAACTAACTATCAAAACATACAAGATATTTTAAAGGATGCTGAGATCGTTAAGACTTTTGATTTAACTGAAGATTCTTCTTTAGGTAAATACATTAGAAATCATGTAAATTCTGAGTCCTTTCCTGAAACTCCTATTCAGTTTAATTTTGCTAAAGAAGAAAAGAGTAATTTTAGAGGTATTGATTTAGCAAAGGGAGGTTTCTCTTCGAAGGGTGAATATCTACATGAAGACTTTACATACACAGACGGTCCATTAATATCTAGCAATGCTCTGATAACAGATGGTTTTGAAAGAAATAAACTAGCATGTGCTAATTTAATTAATTTAGAATTCTTATTTGACGATAACTCTGCTAATGATTATTCTATTAATAGATATTTTGGATTATATGTAAATGACATTGATTCTGGATATGGTACTTTAAGTTCTTCTGAAAATGGAAACGTTATATTTAGTTCTTTAAACTCATATATTAATGATGACCCTGCTTCTGCGATACCATCGTTTAAACAGATTTCATCAACTCCTACTTTAGGCTATATGTCTATTAGTGATGAATTTTATAGAATATCCTCTAAAGCAACCTATGATGCTAATAACTTAAATGTAATTGTAGAAGATAGTAATAACAGTATTCCAGCTGAGATTAAAACAGCAGAGAATGGAAAATCTGTAGATATTATTACTAATGATTCTGCCGGTTTTGATTTTGTTAAATTTACAGTTACTGGTACTCCGGCGGTAAATGATAGGTTCACGGTTTTTGAATCTAGAGAATCGTCATACGAGCTTAAGTTTTTAAGACATATACCAGGTGAACAATGGGTTATTAATTTTAATAATGGTGGTACTCAATCTTCGATTACAATCGCGACTCAATCTACGCTACCATATACTCTTAATGTTATTAAAACATTATTCAACCTACCCGCACAGAGTAATATAGATGCTACGTATGATGAGCTCGACCCGAATGTTAACACCATTTATATAACTGAACAGAATGCAACCCTAGGATCTTTAGAATTATCTATAACTCCTCTAAGTGCATTGACATCTAGTAGTATAATTAAAAATACAGAAATTCAATCTTCTGTCAACTTGGATAATTCTACATTCTTTGCGACACATAATTTAGATGCCGGGGCTTTTAATGAAACTTCTTTCTCGTTACAAGGTTCAACTTCAGATATTGCAAGGGCAATTACTAGCTGTATAAATAATAGCTCTATTAATTTTGATGCTGTAATAGAAGATGGTGCATCTGAATTCTATGTTAAGAGTAGAATTGCAGGCTACAAGCTCTTACAGTCTGGTGTTTTAATCCCTTTCTCAAACGCTGAAACATTCCTCAGTTTAGAAAATAGAGATTTAAAATCTTTAAACTTTCCAAAAGGAGAGCTAAGACTAGCTAATTCTGTTGCTACTTCTAATTTTGTATATTTAATGAAGGGTGGTAACTCAGCAGGTAAGTCGGTTCTAATAACCAAAGACTCTGTTTCAGATATTGTAGTTGGAGATATGATAGCTACAACATCAAGTGGTGTTTTCAATAGAGTTATTGATATAGTAGATGATATTGAGACTCCTAATACTATTTACAAGAAATTAATTTTAGAAGATAAAAATACTCTAGAATCTGGAGAGCAAAAAGTTTATGCTGAAAATGTAGCTAAACTTGGTTTATTCTCAGCATACAATATTCATGATATGAATGTTGATTTTTATGATACGGAAAACTCAGAGTTAAAAGAGCTAGAATATGAGACTGCTGCTAACATTAACTATGAGCCTGAAAGAAATCCAAATAATGCACTTACAGTATTTGGTAGTGATTATGATATAACAGACCCATATAGCTATTTCAGTGGTATTAACGATGTTTTACCTGAAGAAACTTTAGATGAATATAACGAGATTAAGTTATATAGCGAATATGATAGATTAGACGAAAATAATCTTAAGGAATTTGCTATAAGATCTAGAGTAGTTCCTAATATAAACAAGTGGGTATTAAAAGATAGTTTAACTGTAAGAGAGCAGCCTTATTACTTAAATGCTAACGAGGCTTTTGGTAGAACTAACTTTGCTCCGGATTTTGGATCGAACAATAGAGATAGACTTGGGATGACACATGAGTGGTTCTATATGGATAACTTACCTAAGTACCTGGATTATACACAGC
>Ga0315315_10006577_pt1 | contig 10738 bp, 5 predicted proteins | sample M140m3416metaG_FD_203699 | JGI IMG/M metagenome (GOLD analysis project Ga0315315, IMG submission 203699) | Ammonia-oxidizing marine archaeal communities from Monterey Bay, California, United States - M1 40m 3416 | ecosystem: Environmental > Aquatic > Marine > Intertidal zone | place: USA... | reverse complement strand
TGCAATATGGGATGCGTTTAGTAAGTACTACGAAATTCCAATAAAAAATATTCTAGAAAAAAATTCAAAAAAACATATAAATGAAATCGAGACTTATGCAACTGGTAATAATGTAGAAAAATATAGTAACTTAAGTATAAATAATTTCAAACTATCTGTTAGATCTTCTGAAGATTTTGAAAATGATTATAAAAAATTACATTCTATTATTTCCAATACAAGAAAGTCAATATCAAATGCAAAAAAAATAATGTTAGATTGTTATATGACGTGGAATCTATCCTATGCAAAAAAAATGTCAAAAAGACTAATAGACTTAAATATTGAATGGATAGAAGATATATGCACGCCAGACATAATACTCGAAAATAAACCTTATAATAAAAAAATTTTTGATGTACAAATCGCCGGAGGAGAGCATGAATTTAATTATAATAACTTTCAATTAATGAAGGAGCATGATTCGTACGATATTTGGCAGCCTGATATCACATGGTGTGGCGGGCTTAGCGCTATATTAAAAATAATTGATATAAATTCTAAAAAATATAAAATTATACTACATCGTGGAGGTGAACCTTGGGGATTGCCTCTTATTCAATCTGGATTAATTACTAATATGGCTGAATTACATAACCCAAAAACAAATAACATAGAACTCGAGCAGTGGAAAAATACTAGTGTCAAATTTATTCAGGATGGCATTTTGAAAGCAAATGATTATTTAGGGTTTGGATCAAATCCCATAAAAGAAATTTTTACTCGATAATTAGAACAGGATTCCATGCTTTTTTAAACATATTTATTATTAAAATTATACCTATAACAGATAAACCTAAAGCTACACCAAAAAATAAAAAAATAATGTCTAAAGAAAAATAAGTCACTAACACACCAAACAAAGATACAATAAGTAAACGAGTTAAACCAGCTGATACAGGAATAATCATCTTACCAGTTCCCATACTCGCAAAATACAAGGTTTTACCAGCAGCAAAAATTCCAAAAACAGGACCTACCACAATCAAGTATCTTGATGCTATTAAAAAAGCATCACTGTCATCTGTAAAAATATTTATCCATATATCAGGGGAAATTGCTACGATGGACCCAATACCAGTAGCTAAAAATCCAATTATTAATGCTCCAAGCCATGAGATTTTTTTTGCTCTTTTAAAATTTTTAGCTCCGAAGTTCATACCAACTATTGTAGTTAAAACTCCCCCAACTCCAAATGCTAGAGGGATAAGCATTTGTTCTAATCTTAAGCATATCCCGTGACCTGCAATTGCAGCAGTTCCATAGCCGGAAACAAAAAAAGTAACTATTACCATTGTTAGAGTTATGGATATTGCGTTAATTGAGCTAACGCCGCCTACGCGTAAAATATCAACAATTATGTTTTTATCAAAAGAGTAAATTTTAAAAGATATATTAAAATTTCCACGAATAATATATACAAACATATAAATAGCAGCAATCCCTTGGCAAGCAATAGTGGATATAGCGATGCCAATTAGGCCTAATTGAGGGAAAAACCAAAATCCTAAAGTTAATACTCCAGATAATAAAACTTGTGAAACATTAGTTACAATAGTAATTTTTGCTAAATGTTGATAAGAACCACAACCGCGAAAAACTGAGATAAAAAAATAAGAATAAAACATAACTGGAGCGAAAGAAAAAAATATTTGAGTGAATACAACTGAACGACTCACTACAATCTCTTCTGCGCCAATTATGTGGAATATTTTATTAGAAAAAAAAACAAAGAAGAGTAAGAAAATAAATGATAAAAAAGTCATTAACAAAACGGAGTGCCATAAAATTTTATTTGCTAAATCTTTGTCATTTTTTCCAATGGCTCTAGATAGAGAAGATGTAATACCTCCCCCAATAGCACCTAATCCAATCATACCTACAAGAGAAACAAACGGGAATACTAGAGCCAAGCTAGCAAGTTCATCAATACTCACACGGCTAATATACCAAACCTCTGAAAAAGTAACTGCTGAATACATAAATACAGCAAAAATGTTCGGTAGAGCTAATTTATATAATGTGTACGATATAGGACCATTAAGTATTAAATTGATATTTTTAGAATTTTGAAAGCTCATTTATAAATTTAAGTTATCCTTAGATTTTAATATTTTTTATCGTTATAAACTGCGTGTATCTTTTACAAATGAGTCTATAGATTTTTGTGCTTTTTCAAATAAATTATCATAGATTTTTGCATGCTTAGGAATTTTATTTGGACTATAACCAATTAAGTCATTAAATACTTGCACTTGTCCATCTGTAAACTCACCTGATCCAATACCTATCGTTGGTATAGATAATTGATCCGTAATTTTTTTTGCTAAAAATTTATCTACTAGTTCTAAAACAATAGAAAATGCTCCAGATTCTTCTACTAAATTAGAATCTATAATTATTTTATTCTCTTCTTCTGATTTTTTACCTAGGACCTTATATTGGGTAAAATCACTAATTGATTGAGGTTGAATACCTATATGCCCCATAACAGAAATTTTATTATCTGTTAAATACCGAATTATTTCTGATTTTTCTTTTCCGCCTTCAAGCTTAACAGCATCAGCCCCAGATGAAATTAGTTTTTTGGCATTTTCAAGAGCTTGGTTTTTAGATTCGTAAGTTTGATACGGGAGATCCGCCACAAGAATCTTAGTAATATCCGCTCTACTTATCGATTCAGTAGCTCGAATAATATCTTCAATAGTAACTGAACTTGTATAGTTATAACCAAGTGTAGTCATACCTAAGCTATCTCCTACAAGAATCATTTCTGCTTGAGATTTATTTACAACATAACCACTCACATAATCATAGGCGGTAACCATTGTTAATTTATGAGATTTATTTAATATCTTTATTTTTTTTTCTATCATTGTTTTTCTACATACTTAATATTATCAATTAACCTTGTTTTTCCAACAAAAGCAGCAATGAGTATTATGAAATCACCATTAATAATTTTTAATTCTTCAAAAGTATTAGGATCTCTAATTGAAACATATTCTACTTTAACTAAATCAAAATTAGCTAATTTTGTTTTAATTATATTAACTATATTTTCTGATAATTTTTCACCTTTGCTAACTTCATCGTATCCAAACTTTAATGCTTTAAATATTTCATACGCCTGAAATTTTTCATTTTTAGAAAGAAAATTATTTCTGCTTGACAGTGCTAGTCCGTTTGAATCTCTTACTATTTTAGATGAAATTATTTTTATTGGAAAATTTAGATCCTTAGAAAGCGATTTAATTAGCATTAGTTGTTGAAAGTCTTTTTCTCCAAAAATAGCCAGGTCCGGGTTCGTGATATTAAATAATTTAGCTACTATAGTAGCGACTCCCTCCATATGCCCTGGTCTATAGCGACCTTCTAATATTGATATGAATTTATTGATTACTACAGAAGTATTAAATTCTTTTGGAAAAATTTCTGTCTTTTCAGGACAAAATAAAGCATCTACACCCTGTTTAGTTAGTATATTTGTATCTCTATCAAGAGTGATTGGATATTGATGATAATCACTAATTGATTTAAATTGAATGGGATTAACAAAGAGTGAAACTACAACTAAATCTGATTCTTTTTTAGCGGTATTAATCAATGATATATGACCATCATGAATATTACCCATAGTAGGAACCAGTGATAACTTTTTAGAACTAATTGTTTTTCTAAATTTTATAAAATCTTTAATTGTACTGAACGTTATCAAGTTAACTAAATAAATTTCTTTATCGCTGATTTAAATATTAGTGTAGTAATTATAGATGCAAAAATTGCCTTAATAAAATCACCTATTAGATAAGGGTACACAGCTTGAGATAGCATCTTACCATTCTCAGGCCAAGCAAAATCAAATACAGTAAGCCAAATTACTGCTGTTATATAAATAGTCATTGTTCCTATTATGTATGGCCAGATACTGGTCAGGTTAGTCAAACCTTTATTTATTAATATACCTACAGTAAAAGAAGCTGGTATAAATCCTACTATATAGCCTCCTGTGACTCCTATAACATAATCAAAGCCGCTATTTGCTCCTTGGAAAACTGGTGCACCTATAATACCTAATAATATATAAGCAGATGATGATCCTAATCCCCATCTAGGACCCAGAATTCCTCCCATTAGTAAAACTCCAAATGTTTGAAGAGTAATTGGGACAGGACTGTCAGGTAAAAAATACTTTATTTGAGCAAATATACTTGTAAAAATAATCAAGGATATTGAAATAACTAATTTTATAACTATTTTTTCATCAAAAACTAAATTTTTTTGTTTTTTACTACCTGTTTGTGAAACCAAATTTTTACTCCAATCGCATATATTTTATACTGGTGGGCGATACAGGGCTCGAACCTGTGACCTCGTCGATGTCAACGACGCGCTCTAGCCAGCTGAGCTAACCGCCCTGTAAATATATAACTAATTTTCAACTGCATCTTCAGAATCATCAACTTCTGGAGAACTTTTCAATGCTTCAGCAGCCTTTGTAATATCATCATCTGAAGAGTCAGAATTTTCGTCTTCAGAAATTTCCTCTGCTAAAGCTGAAATAGCTGCAGATAAGTCATCCTTTTCACCTAAAGTTTGATTTATTTCAGATTCTGATTTTTTATTTTCTGCACCACTAATCGCAGCTAAGGCTTCTTCAAAAGTTGCAGGGGCCTCTGTAAATCCTGTAAGTTCCTTATCTCTTGGTTGATGAGTCATACCCAATTTTTTACGACCTTCTTCTGATTGATCTAATCTAGCTGGTATTAGCCTACCTATGATTACATTTTCTTTTAATCCTGATAGCTGATCAACAGAGCCATTAACAGCTGCTTCTGTTAATACTCTAGCAGTCTCTTGGAATGATGCAGCCGCCAAGAAGCTTTGAGTATTTAAAGATGCCCTTGTGACACCTAAAAGCACTGGACTGGCTGAAGATAGTATTCCGTTATTTTCCATAACTTTTTTGTTAGCTGTTTCAAAATCATGGCGATCAACTAACTCTCCAGGCAAAAAGTCAGTATCACCTGCACTATCAATTCTAACCTTTCTCATCATTTGCCTCACGATCACTTCTATATGTTTATCGTGTACCTGAACACCTTGGGACCTATAAACTGATTGAACTTCGTCAACAATGTAACGTTGTGCAGCCGCTTGACCTTCTATTCTTAGAATATCTTGCGGATTCTTTGGCCCATCAGATAAAGCATGACCTGCTTGAACTTTTTCACCATCAGCAACTAAAATCTCTGAGGCTGCCGGAATTATGTATTCTCTCTCGTCATTCTCAGACCATAGAATCTTTACAGATGTTTTTGAAACATTAACTACACCAGAAACAGGTGAAAGAATTTCATCTTTAATTTCATCTGGATTTATTCCGGATTTAATCATTTTTGTTCTCTCAGATTTCTTTATGGATAAAATTGGATCACCAGCATCTACCCAGTCTCCAGATTTCAGCGTTTGCTTGTGAGTTTCTGGAATTGAAATTTCTTCCGTATATTCGTCTGTTGCTTTAAGACGCACTATTTTTTCCTCACCAACAATAGCTAACTCAACTTCTCCGGATATTTCTGATAAAACAGCTACACCTTTTGGCTGCCTTGCTTCAAAAAGTTCAACAACTCTTGGCAAACCAGAAGTGATATCTTTACCAGCAATTCCACCTGTATGAAAAGTTCTCATTGTAAGTTGAGTTCCTGGTTCCCCAATAGACTGAGCTGCAATAATTCCAACTGCTTCACCTAAAAGACATGCTTGACCGGTTGCTAATGATGCACCATAACATTTTTGTGATATTCCACGCTTTGTGGTACTAGATAACGGCGAATATACCCATGCTTCGGTAATACCTAAATCAGATATTTTTTCAGCTATTTGATGAGTAACTAATTCTTCTTTATCAGCAATAATCTCTCCAGTATTTGGATCTACAATTGGCTCAGATAAATATCTTGTAATAATCCTTTCCGATAGAGTGGCACTATCTGTACCAGGTTCTCCACCCTTAATTAAAATACCTTGAGCAAACTCATCTTCTTCAGCTGTTATTATAACGTCTTGAGCTACATCAGCCAGCCTTCGAGTAAGGTATCCTGAGTCAGCTGTTCTTAAAGCTGTATCAGCAAGACCCTTTCTTGCACCGTGAGTAGAGATAAAGTATTCTAAAACTGATAAGCCTTCAACGAAACTGGATCTAATAGGCATTTCAATAATTCTACCTTTAGGATCAGACATTAGTCCTCTCATACCTGCCATCTGTTTTATCTGAGCAATGTTACCTTTTGCTCCAGAATCTGCCATTGAAAAAATACCACCATAGGTTGGCAGCGTATCTTCAACTGCACGAGTCATTTTATTTGATACATCTGTCCATACATCTACCTCCGCCTTATACTTTTCATCACGAGTAATCACGCCTTGGAAATATTGCTCACTTAGCCTGTTTACTTTTGTATCTGCAGCTGAAAGTAAAGATTGTTTTTGAGGAGGTGTAACAATATCTTTTATAGCTATCGTTGTACCCGACTTAGTTGCATACTTAAACCCTAAGTCTTTAATTTTATCAAGCATTTTTGAAGATTCTTCATTACCAAATTTGTTAAATACTTCATAAACTAAATCTTCAATTACTCCTCTATTAAATACCTGATTTCTGAATGACAATTCATCTGGCAATGCTAAATTAAAAATAATTCTACCAACAGTCGTTTCTACAAATTTTCCTGAATCATCTCTTACTGAAATTAGTTCTCTTAATTTAATTCTTTCTGAATCATAACCAAGTTCTGCATCATCAAAATTAGCAAATTTTTTATAGATGGGATTGCCTTCTTTATCCTTATTTACAGGAGTAACACCTTCACCGTCTATACCAGTCAAGTAATAAGCACCCAATACCATATCTAGAGTTGGAGATACTATTGGGAAACCAGAACTAGGAGCAAGCATATTATTTGTAGAAAGCATAAGTTTTTGAGTCTCCATAACAGCTTCTTTAGACAAAGGTACATGAACAGCCATTTGATCTCCATCGAAATCTGCATTGAAAGCTGTACAGACCAAAGGATGAATTTGTATAGCATAACCATCAACTAATACTGGTTGAAAAGCTTGAATTCCAAGTCTGTGAAGTGTCGGTGCCCTGTTAAGCATAACAGGGTGATTTTGTATTACTTCTTCTAGAATATCCCAGATTTCTGGCCTGGCTCTTTCAGTCATACGTTTTGCGCTTTTTATATTATGAGCATAACCTTTAACAACCAATGCATTCATAACAAAAGGCTTAAATAATTCCAAAGCCATTTTTCTAGGTAAACCACATTCATTCATGCGCAACTGAGGACCAGATATAATTACGGATCTACCACTGTAGTCAACTCTTTTGCCTAAAAGATTTTGACGGAATCGTCCTTGTTTACCTCTCAATAAATGAGTTAGTGACTTAAGTTGATGATTGTGACTTCCTTGAATAGCTCGACCCCTTCTACCATTATCGATTAATGCATCAACAGCTTCTTGTAGCATTCTTTTTTCGTTACGAACTATAATCTCTGGAGCTAATAGTTCAATTAGGTGCCTTAACCTATTATTTCTATTTATTACTCTTCTATACAGATCATTTAAGTCACTCGTTGCAAATCTACCTCCGTCTAATTGAACCATAGGATGTAATTCTGGAGGCAAAACAGGTAAATTTTCCATTATCATCCACTCAGGCTTATTTCCACTTTTTCTAAAAGCCTCAATTACCCTAAGTCTCTTAATTGCCTTTTTCCTACGTTGCCCTGAGGTTGTATTAATTTCGGTTTTTAATTCATTTCTAATAGCATTTAAATCTGTATTTTTTAGAATTTCAAGTATCGCTTCTGCTCCCATTGAAGCCTTAAACACTTCTCCAAACTTATCTCTTAAATCTCTAAACCTTGCCTCTGTTAATAAATCCATTATCTTAATTGAATTTAGGTCTTTTATCTTTTCTTCAACATCGATTTTGAGCAAATCAATTAGGTTTTCTGTTTCTTGAGTTAGCCTAACTTCTGCATCTTTACCCTTGATTTCCTCGATTGAAGAAAGATTTTTTTGAAAATCTTCTTCTGCCTGGGCTAGCATTTTAGTTCTAAGAGATTTTGTTACTTTTTTACCAGTATTTGGATCAACTTCTAAGGTGTTTATTTCTAGAACTTTTTGATCATTTTCGAGTTTATATTTATTTTTTAGTATTTCTGAAAGTACTCCTTCAACATCTTTATTCTCAGTTGCTAAGCTGGAGTTTTCCTTCAATCGTTGAGTTTCTGCCTCACTATATGCCTCTAATTGAGCAATAACATTTTTTCTTGTTTCTTCATCTACTTGAGTGACAATATACTGCGCAAAGTATAGAACTCTTTCCAAATTACCAGGTGATATATCTAGAAGCAAACCCAAACGAGAAGGGGTACTTTTTGAAAACCAAATATGAGCAACTGGAGCTGCCAACTTTATATGCCCCATTCTTTCTCGTCTAACCTTAGAACGAGCAACCTCAACACCACATCTATCGCAAACTACACCTTTGTACCTGATTTTTTTATACTTTCCACAATAACATTCCCAATCCTTAGTAGGGCCAAATATTTTTTCACAGAATAAACCATCTTTTTCTGGCCTAAGTGTTCTATAATTTATTGTTTCAGGTTTAGTCACTTCTCCATAAGACCATGCTTTCACCTGCTCGGGTGAGGCAAGCGAAATTCTAATTGCATTAAAGTCTGTTCCAGATTGCGGCATAAATTTTGTCCTAACTTTTATTTGTTTTTTTAGTCTTCAGTTTCTGTTTCTTCAATATTTTTTTCTGATTCTTGCAAATCTTCACCCTCAAACTCAATGTCTAAGATTGATTCATCTATTTCTTCAATAGAGCTATCTTCAAGATTAATGATTGTTTCATTATCTTCAATCTCTTCTTCATTTTCGCTATCATTAGAATCATCATCCTCTTCTTCAACTATTACATTAGAATCATCATTTATACTCAATTCTTCAATTTCAAGTAATTCCAAAGGCTCTTCACTGATATCATCCCAGCCAATAGGTGTTGAAATTGAATCATCCTGTTCAACTTTTTCAACGTCAGCATATTTGTCAATCTCTTCATTTAGCAGTTCAACTGACAACCCTAAACCTTGTAATTCCTTAAGCAAGACATGAAAAGATTCAGGTAAACCAGGTTGAATTATCTCCTCGCCTTTTACTATAGCTTCATAAGCCTTTACTCTTCCTATTACATCGTCTGATTTAACAGTTAACATTTCCTGTAAAGTATAAGCAGCTGAATAGGCTTCTAGTGCCCATACTTCCATTTCTCCAAACCTTTGACCTCCAAACTGTGCTTTTCCTCCTAATGGTTGCTGAGTAATTAATGAGTAAGGACCGGTTGACCTAGCATGTATTTTGTCCTCAACTAAGTGTATTAGTTTAAGCATGTATACATTTCCTACAGTTATTGGTTGATCAAAAGTAAGACCAGTAGCTCCATCAAAAACCTTTTGTTTTCCAAATATAGGAGCAGATAAGTTGTTTTCTCTGGAAACAGATAAGCATTTTTGCATAACCTCAGTGGGCTTTAACTTAGATGCATCAAAATTACAATAATCTTTTAGCCAAATTTGCATACATGCCTGTCTTGCAGTTCCCCTATTAGAGACCGCGTCACTCCATAATTTATCTTTATCAAACCCTTTTTCCTTTAAATATTCTTCAAGGATTTTCCAATCTACTTCTTTTGAGTCTATATTTTTTGGATTATTCGCATTTGACTCTTGAATAAACCAAGCTCTAGCAAGCTGATCTTCAATAACTACGTCTGAGGCACTATCAAAAACTGGGGTCCTTGCAGTGTAATTAAGCGCATGAGCAGCCCATCCTAGATGTGTTTCTAACAATTGTCCTAGATTCATTCTAGAAGGAACACCTATAGGATTAAGAACAATGTCAAGCGGAGTACCATCTTCTAAATATGGCATATCTTCTCTTGGAAGAATTTTTGCAACAACACCTTTATTACCGTGACGACCTGCCATTTTGTCACCTTGGCTTATCTTTCTAGTGTGAGCTATCCAAACTCTTATCAACTTTGTTACACCTGCAGATAAGTGATCTCCTTTTTGCTTCGTTAACACTCTAACATCAATAACTTTTCCGCTTTGTCCATGTGGAACACGCAGACTAGAGTCTTTGACATCTCTTGCTTTTTCTCCGAATATAGCCCTTAACAATTTTTCTTCCGCTGTAAGTTCTGTTTCACCCTTCGGAGTGATTTTACCTACTAAAATATCACCTGCTGAAACCCATGCCCCTATGCGAATTACCCCTTCTTCATCAAGATCTCGCAAACTTTCCTCACCTACATTTGGAATATCACGTGTAATTTCTTCAGGCCCAAGTTTTGTGTCTCGAGCTTCTATCTCATGTTTTTCAATATGAATAGAAGTAAATCTATCATATTTTACTAAATCTTCATTTAAGATTATTGCATCTTCATAGTTATATCCATTGAAACTCATAAATCCAACAATAAGGTTTTGACCCAAGGCTAATTCTCCATTATCAGTAGATGAACTATCCGCCAGAGGAGAACCTTCAGTTATAAGATCACCTTTGCTTACAATTGGATGCTGATTAATTGACGTCCCTTGATTAGACCTATCATACT
>Ga0315315_10006573_pt1 | contig 10741 bp, 7 predicted proteins | sample M140m3416metaG_FD_203699 | JGI IMG/M metagenome (GOLD analysis project Ga0315315, IMG submission 203699) | Ammonia-oxidizing marine archaeal communities from Monterey Bay, California, United States - M1 40m 3416 | ecosystem: Environmental > Aquatic > Marine > Intertidal zone | place: USA... | reverse complement strand
AGGACATGAATCCGAGTGTAGGAACCAGTCCGAATGGAAATATTCAATACCAAACTATTGGTACTGCCCCAAATCGAAAATTGGTCATTCTTTACAGAGAAATTGGTGCTTTTTCATGCGGAATTTCTGAATGTAATTACATAGGGGTAATTCTATATGAGACATCGAATAACATTGAAATTCATATTGGAAAGAAAACAGTGTGTGGATCCTGGAATGGTGGTCTTGCTATTCAAGGAATACAAAACGGTAACGGTACTATTGCACATATTACAGCAGGAAGAAACAATACAATATGGCAAGCCAATAATGATGCTTACAGATGGGAATACCTTGGAGGTAATAATTACAATTTAACTCCAATCACGTATGTTCAAATCACTGGAACTGGAAGCAGCCTTGTATGGAACAATACCTTAGGAAATACTTCACCTTATAATGGAGGAACCTTATCTATTACTACCGTACCATCGGGAACTACAGGATATTTCTTAACAAGCTCCGCTTGCGGAACAGCATTAGGAGCCGTATCTGATACCTCTTGGGTGACTACGGCTTCCCCTGAAGTAATTGCCACTTCTACGCCAGATGTTTGTAGTCAAGGAGTAGGAACTGTTAGCGCCTCTCCAGGAACAGGTTCTCCTCAGCCATGTACTTATTCATGGCCTGCATTAGGTGCAAACACACAAACAGTCAATAATATTACGGCGGGAACCTATTCTGTATTTATGACAGATGGAAACGGATGCACATCAAATGCAACAGTTACTGTTGGTGATAGTCCAGCAACATTTACCGGTTCCTATTCACCTGTTTCATGTACTGGTGGATCTGATGGAACTGCAACAGCAACGATGACACCATCAGATGGTACAGAAACCTATCTATGGAGTGATGGGCAGATAACTCAAATAGCTACAGGTCTGACTGCGGGAACTTATACATGTGATGTAAGTGCTGGCTCCGGGTGTAACGGAACGGTTACAGTCACAGTTGATGAAATCCCTTCAATGATTTTGAGTATCGAAAATCAACAAGATGCATTGTGTAACAGTTTAAATGATGGAACTGTTACGGTTGAAGTGGTTCAAGGTACTTCTCCATACACCTACTCTTGGGATCAAAGTAGCTCTATTGACAGTGTAGCGAGCGATTTATTTGCCGGTACACACATGGTTACAGTAACTGATGCCAATGGATGTACAGATCAAATTACTGCCACAATAGGTGAACCTCTACCACTAAGTATAACAAATCTCACTCCTGATTCTGTAATTTGCGCAGAAGCATATATTGATATTCAAGCCACAGGAAATGGAGGATCTACACCATACATATATACTTGGACGGAAAATGGGAATTCTCTCGATATTGGTCAAACAGTTACTGTAAACCCCACAGGAAACAATACCATATATTGCCTTACACTATCTGAAGAATGTGGCTCGCCAACTGTTACAGAATGTTTAACTGTTACATACCCAGAACCAATCATTCCTCAAATCACCCCTGACATACCTGTTCAATGCTTACCAGGTGATTTCACTTTCTATAATACTTCTACTAATGCTGGAGAAATTTTTACAACTGAATACATCTTCTCAAGCGGAAATGTGATTTTAGCTAATGGAGATGAGGATATTCAGCTGACATTGCCAAATCCAGGCTTATATGACTTAAATGTAAATATCATCTCTAATTACGGTTGTCTGTATACTGGAGAGTTTAATTCTATTGTAGAAGTAACACCTCTACCCACAGCTAATTTTAATATTTCTCAAAATCCAGTGACTTGGTTTGAAGCTGAAATACAAACAAGTGAAACTTCTATTGGTAATGTAGTAGATTACGAATGGTTTAGTCCTGGATCAAGTTCTTTAATTAACAATGGAGGCAGTGCTCTCATTTCGTACCCTGAAGGAGTTACTGGAACATACCCAATTACTTTAGTTGTAACAACAAATGAAGGCTGTTCAGATTCAATTACTTTGGAAGTGGAAGTTGTACCTGATGTTATATTCTATGCTCCAAATACTTTTACACCTGACGACGATGAACACAACCAAACCTGGTCTATTGTCATTGAGGGTATTGATGAAATGAATTTCAATCTAGAGATCTATAATCGCTGGGGAGAAATGGTATGGAAATCTCGTGATATCAAAGCAGAATGGGATGGATCATATGCGGGAGGTATTGTTCCAGAAGGCACCTATATTTGGAAGGCCTCTTACAAGGAAAAGAACAATGATGGTAAAAAATTGTATTCAGGATATATCAACGTGATCCGCTAAACTAATCTTAATGAAAAATAAAATCACTCTTGTACTTACAAGTGCAATAATACTAACATCATGTGATGTGCTTAATGAAGCTGCGCAGCATGCTGACGGCCTCGTAAACTCAAATAACAATAATACTGAAGCACCTAACCCTCTTACGAACGGTGAGGTAATTTCCGGATTGCGTGAAGCTTTAAACATTGGTATTGAGAATTCTGTAAAAAGCACCTCAGTAATAGATGGCTTTTTAAACAATAACGAAATCAGGTTGCCCTTCCCGCCAGATGCTGAAAAGGTAAAGGAAAAAGCATTAGATCTTGGTTTGGATAATCAGGTTGAAAAATTTGAAACAACTTTGAATAGAGCCGCTGAAGAAGCTTCAAAAGAGGCATTACCTATTTTTATAAATGCGATTAAAAACATGACCGTTGAGGATGGGTTCGCTATTTTAAATGGTGGTAATGGTGCAGCAACTAACTATTTAAAAAACCAAACAAAAACCCAGCTTAAAGAGGCATTCATGCCTAAGGTAAAGGAAGCTATTTCTAAAGTTAAACTTACTGAATACTGGAATCCATTGATTACAAAATATAATACTGCAATGACCTTAACGGGAGGACAAAAGCTAAACCCAGACCTTGATGAATTTGTTACTGACAAAGCTATAGAAGGCCTATTCCACATGGTCAAAAAGGAAGAAGACAAAATCAGGTTAGATCCAATGGCAAGAGTTACTGATTTATTGACTCGGGTTTTTGGAAGCCTCAACAATTAATATATTTTGAAAAAATTTGCAGCAACTGAGCTTGTCCTAAATTCTAAAAATCAAGTATACCACCTAGGTCTAAGCCCCAAAAATGTAGCCGAAAAGATAATTCTTGTTGGTGATCAAGAAAGGGTTTCTTTGGTATCATCTCAATTTGACAATATCGAGTTCAAATCTAGCCATCGTGAATTTTTCTGCCATACAGGCACTTATAAAAATAAACGCATATCTGTTATTTCAACCGGTATTGGCACAGATAACATTGACATTGTTATAAACGAAATCGATGCCCTATTTAATATTGATTTAGAACTAAAAACTGAGAAAGCTACAAGACAACAGGTTGAACTACTCAGGATTGGGACATGTGGAATTTTACAATCAGACATCCCTGTACATTCTTATGTGTTGTCTGAGTATGCCCTTGGCCTTGACAATGTTGGTCATTTTTATGATCTTTCTTTAAGTAAAGAAGAAGAAATACTATTGCATAATATTTCAGAATACAGCATCTTTCCAAAAAACATTATTCCATACATTAAAAAAGCAAGCCCAGAGTTTATGAATAAATTTGACGGGCCACTATGTCATAAAGGAATTACAGTAACTAGCTCGGGTTTTTATGGACCTCAAGGACGTGAATTGAGAATACCTACACACACAAGGGGCTTACATGGTAAACTCGAGAGCTTTAAAGATTCTAATCGAAATCGATTCGTAAACTTTGAGATGGAAAGTTCCGCCCTATTTACTTTGGGACAGGGACTCGGACATTCATGTGCGACAATTTGTTTAGGGATCGCAAATAGACCTAATCTTAACTTTTCCAGTGATTATTCAAATCATATGATTAAACTCATTGGATACGCATTAGACCGAATTTAATTTTTTAAAAAACGATCTAAAGTAAGGTGAAGATTAATTCCTCTCAGCTCTTTTCCTTGGGCTATAACCCTACCCTTTCCATCAATCAAAACAGCAAACGGGATTGAGCTCACCTCATATAAACGGCTGGCCTTTTTCTTCTTATCCCACCCATGATATTTCCAAGCCAAACCATCATTTTTTATGGCAGAAATCCAAGCCGACTTACTTTTATCTAGAGATACACTGAAGATTTCAAGACCTCTTCCATTCTTGAATTTTCGTTTACGGTATTTGTAATAGGCTTCTACAATATTTGGACTTTCTCTTCTACATGGACCGCACCATGAAGCCCAAAAGTCAATGAGAACAAGCTTTCCTCTCAATTTTGAAAGCTTTATTTTTTTTCCATCCGGATTATAAAGCTCGATTTCTGGAGCGAGCTCATCCTTATCAAAAACTTTACCTGATTGCTGCTGATAATTGTTATTAAATATGACAAATAAGAAAATACCTATTGAAAGAATTCCAAATGAGTAAGTAATCCTTTTCATATTAACCTATTCTCCTTATATCCGCTCCGATGTTATTTAAACGATACTCAATATCTTGATACCCCCTATCAATCTGTTCTATGTTATGAATGACACTCTTACCCTTTGCCGAAAGCGCTGCTATTAATAAGGATACACCAGCTCGAATATCTGGAGAGGTCATGCTTATTCCTCTTAAGTCATGCTCGCGATTCAAACCAATTACCGTTGCTCTATGCGGGTCACATAGTATGATTTGAGCTCCCATATCTATAAGCTTATCCACAAAGAACAATCGTGACTCAAACATTTTTTGATGAATCAAAACAGAACCTTTGGCCTGTGTAGCTACAACCAAAATAATCGACAATAAGTCCGGAGTAAAACCTGGCCAAGGCGCATCATAAATCGTAAGAATGGAGCCATCTATGAAGTTTTCAATCTCATATGAATCCTGAGCAGGAACATAAATATCATCTCCTCTTCTTTCGAGCTTAATTCCTATTCTTTTAAAAACATTTGGAATAACACCTAAGCTATCATAGCTCACATCTTTGATTGTGATTTCAGATTTGGTCATTGCCGCAAGCCCTATAAAGCTGCCTATTTCAATCATGTCAGGGTTGACTCTGTGGTAACATCCACCTAAAGATTTCACACCTTCAATAATCAGCATATTTGATCCAACACCACTTATTTTGGCCCCCATAGAATTCAGCATTTTACACAATTGCTGAATATATGGTTCGCATGCTGAATTGTAGAATGTTGTTTTTCCGGAAGCCATTACTGCGGCCATTACCACATTAGCTGTACCAGTTACAGATGCCTCTTCTAGGTGTATATAAGTTCCTTTTAGTTTTTTACATTCAACGGAATAAAAATGCTCACCTCCATCATAATTAAATGTAGCACCTAGTTTCGCAAACCCTTCAAAATGAGTATCTAACCGTCTACGCCCTATTTTATCGCCTCCAGGTTTCGGAATATATCCAACACCGAATCTTGCAAGTAAAGGTCCAACAATCATAATAGAGCCGCGCAAAGAGGATGCCCTCTTTTTAAAATCTTCGGTTTCAAGATATTTTAAATCAATTTCTTTCGCCTGAAAAATATAGGTGCCTTTTTCCACTTTTTCCACCTTCACACCCATTGCTTGTAAAAGAGCTATGAGCTTATTTACATCAATAATGTCCGGAATATTAGAAATGGTAACTTTTTCAGAGGTCAACAATGGAGCACATAAAACCTGCAAGGCTTCGTTCTTAGCTCCTTGAGGTACTAGTTCCCCTTTTAAAGGTTTTCCCCCATGAATTTCAAATGAAGCCATAACTTATTTTTTATATTTCTTTTTCTTTGACTTGTAATTGGACTTGTTCGACTTGTTGGATTTTGAAAATTTCTTATTCATACCCATTGTACGAAGCATCTGATTTGTACTTACGAGGTCATCTGGATTTTCAATTGACATTTCCCCATTAGAAAGCTCATTCAAATTTTCTGCAATCACATGATTTTCAACAGCCCCATTATTATGCACTAGATATTGCTTTTTCATGAAGTTAGCCATTGCCATTTTGAATGACTCTTTTGCTTCTGGCTCCTCAATCTCGGTAGCTGTTTTAAGTAGCTTTTCGGTATACTTACCATAATGACCATATTTTATTTTACCCGATGGATAGCTCATTTGATTAGGCTTTTCATTGAGTACCTCTTGCTTCGGAATTTCATAAGGTGAATCTACATCCAGCTTAAAATCCGACATAAGAAATAAATGAGTCCATAATTTGTGGCGAAAGTCATCTACATCTCTTAAATGTGGATTTAATTGCCCCATAACCTCAATGATTGCCTGAGTAGCTCTATTTCTTTCCGTCCTATCCTTAATTTCCATAGCGTGAGAAATCATGTTCTGAACGTTTCGACCATATTCAGGAAGAATTAATTTTTCTCTTGTTGTATTGTATTCCATAAATTAATTTTCTAAGATATTACCTAAGGCATTTTCGAAGATTTCTTTTGCTTCATTTACAAATCCAAAATGCTCATCATCTATTACCATTTTTCCTTTGGTCACATGTCCGAGTAAAGTCAAATTTACTTTTGATGAAATCATGTATTCTAAAAACTCATCCTCTTCATCTTCAGAAACAGCAACAACTACTCTTCCCTGACCTTCTCCAAACAAAAATGCATCTTCACGTATTTCTGAATCTGTAATTATATCAAAGCCTAAATTACGATTTAAACACATCTCTACCAAAGTTACATAAAGTCCGCCATCTGCAACATCATGTGCTGCATTTATTAATTTGTTATTTATGAGACTTTTAACCACGTCCTGCATTTTAAATTCTTCATCCAAATTAAAATATGGTGCGGGAGAAGCTTTTACACCGTGATAATTCGCAAGATATTCTGAAGAAGAAATATCTTCTTTATACTCACCTATTAAGAAAATCAAATCCCCTTTTGATTTAAAATCTAAAGACATTAATTGATTTTTATCTTCTAATATTCCAATCATTCCAATCGTTGGTGTAGGGTATACAGGGATCTCGACACCATCAGTTACTGACTGGTTGTAGAATGACACATTACCACCTGTTACAGGTGTTTTAAATTTTAAACATGCAGCCGACATTCCTTTAATTGCTCCAACAAATTGCCAATAGGATTCAGGATTATAGGGGTTTCCGAAATTCAAACAGTTTGTAATAGCACTTGGTAATCCTCCTGAACACACAATGTTACGAGCAGCCTCTGAAACAGCAATCATCGTTCCCACCTCAGGATCAGCATTTACATATCTTGAATTGCAATCAACGGTCATTGCCAAACCTTTATTTGATCCTTTTATGTTGACTACTCCGGCGTCTGAAGGAACATTTGTGGTCATTGTTCTCGTTCCAACCATGGAATCATATTGCTCATAAACCCATTTTTTTGAGGCTATATTTGGCATTGCCAATAATGCATGCGCTACATCCTTCAATGAATCTGGTTCCTTAATAGAATCAATACTGAATTTTTTAAACTCTTGGTAATAGGCCGGCTCAGAATATTCTCTTTCATATTGAGGAGCTCCACCACCCAACACTAAAGATTCAGCAGGTACATCACCCACAAGTTCACCATCCATGTAGTATCTAATTCTTTTCGTATCAGTAACTACACCGATTTCCTCAGCATGGAGGTCCCATTTTGTGAATATTTCTTTAACGACATCTTCTTTGCCCTTTTGAACAACTACCAACATCCTTTCCTGTGATTCTGATAAAAGAATTTCATAAGGCAACATATTATCTTGCCGTGTAGGGACATGATCAAGGTTTATTTCCATTCCTACGTCGCCAGCAGCACTCATTTCACATGTTGAGCAAGTGATCCCAGCGGCACCCATATCTTGCATTCCAACAATGGCATCCGTTTTAGATAATTCCATCGTGGCTTCCAACAGAAGCTTTTCCATAAACGGGTCTCCAACCTGAACGGAAGGTAAATCAGATGCTGAATCTTCTGTGATATCTTTTGAGGCAAATGCCGCTCCAGCAATACCATCCTTTCCGGTTGATGAACCAACTATAAAAACAGGATTTCCTGGTCCTTTTGCTGTTGCTGAAATCATATTATTTATATCAATAGTACCCGCCGAAAAAGCATTAACAAGTGGGTTCGTATTGTATGAATCGTCAAATGCTACCTCTCCCCCTACAATTGGAATACCAAAGGCATTACCATAATCACCTATTCCTTTAACCACTCCTTTGACCAACCATTTAGTTCGATCTCTTTCAATATTACCAAAACGTAGTGAATTTAATTGTGCAATTGGCCTTGCACCCATAGTGAAAATATCTCGATTGATTCCACCTACCCCTGTAGCTGCTCCCTGATATGGTTCAAGAGCACTTGGATGATTGTGAGACTCAATTTTAAACACACACCCCATTCCATCTCCGATATCTACCAACCCTGCATTTTCCTCTCCTGCCTTTACCAACATATGAGGACCATCCTTAGGCAATGTCTTCAACCATAAAATAGAATTTTTATAAGAACAATGCTCAGACCACATCACGGAATATATCGCGGTTTCTGTAAAATTGGGTGTCCGTCCAAGGATATTTTTAATCATATCAAATTCATCCTCTCTCAAGCCCAAATCAACGGCTTGTTCAACGGTCGCTTCTACTTGAAGTGTATCATTCATGTGTTATCATTTTATCGAACAAAAATAAGGATAATAAGGCTACAAGTATCGAATAAAACCGAATAAAATAAAAGCACTTGATTTAGACAAATGCACTCTACGTAATTAGGACAAATTATCATTATTTTGAGTACTTTTGTTTCCTAAAATATTTGATATGAGTTATGATATTATTGTAGTTGGAAGCGGACCTGGTGGATATGTTACAGCAATTCGAGCGTCACAGTTAGGATTAAAGACAGCCGTTGTAGAAAGAGAATCTTTAGGCGGAATATGCCTTAACTGGGGATGTATTCCCACCAAAGCATTACTGAAATCTGCAAATGTTTTTGAATATTTAAGTCATGCATCAGATTATGGAATTTCAGTTAAAGAGGCCAAAGCTGATTTTGGTGGAATGGTTAAAAGAAGTCGAGATGTTGCTGACGGAATGAGCAACGGTATCAAATTTTTAATGAAAAAAAATAAAATTGATGTTCTGAGCGGAACAGGAGTTCTCAAGGCAGGTAAAATTGTAACTGTTACTGACGAATCAGGAAAGTCAACTGATTATAGCGCAAGTAAAGGAATAATTATAGCTACAGGAGCAAGATCTAGAGCATTGCCGAACCTGCCTCAGGATGGTGAAAAAATTATTGGCTACAGACAAGCCATGACATTAAAGAAACAACCGAAGAAAATGGTAGTTGTTGGTTCAGGTGCTATTGGTGTTGAGTTTGCCTATTTTTATAACGCTATTGGAACGGAAGTCACTGTTGTCGAATACATGCCTAATATTGTTCCCGTTGAAGATAAAGATGTGTCTAAACAGCTTGAGAAATCTTTCAAGAAGGCTGGGTTAAAGATCATGACCAATTCCTCTGTTGAATCAGTTGATACAAAGGGTAAAGGATGTGTTGTACATGTCAAAACGGAAAAAGGTGAAGAAAAAATTGAATGTGATGTGGTATTGTCTGCAGTTGGAATTCAGGCCAATATTGAAAATATCGGACTAGAAGATCTCGGTATTGTTGTAGATAATGGAAAAATACTAGTCAATGATTTTTACCAAACTAATCTCCCTGGGTATTATGCAATTGGAGATGTTGTTCCTGGCCCAGCACTAGCACACGTGGCATCGGCAGAAGGAATTGTATGCGTTGAAAAAATAGCAGGACACAACCCCGAACCCATTGATTATGGTAACATACCGGGATGCACCTATTGCTCACCAGAAATAGCATCAGTAGGAATGACAGAAAAAGCTGCTAAAGACAAAGGTCTCGATATCAAAATTGGTAAATTTCCTTTTTCTGCGTCGGGAAAAGCAAGTGCCGCAGGTGCTAAAGATGGATTTGTTAAATTAATCTTTGATGCAAAATATGGAGAGTTGCTTGGTGGGCATATGATAGGAGCCAACGTAACGGAAATGATAGCTGAAATTGTAGCCATAAGAAAGCTGGAAACAACAGGGGTGGATTTAATAAAAACCATTCATCCTCATCCCACCATGTCTGAAGCCGTTATGGAAGCTGCCGCAGCTGCCTATGATGAAGTTATTCATCTATAAAAATCACTTATGAAACATTTCTTATTTATTTTGAGCATTTCATTTTATTTCATAGCAAATGCACAAAATACAGTTTGTCTTACAATTGAAAGTAATCCCAATTCCAATCAAGCAGGCCTAGGTTTGTTTACGAAATATGTAAATGTTTTAGATTGTTTTAGTGTTTATGCGGAGAGTAGTATTTCAGACGAAAAAGTATTACATGCTGCAGCGGTCGCTGCTGAACTACTTGACAATGATGAAAATGGGTTTGTAGATGACAATCAATTGAAAACGCAATTGCAATTGAGTGGTGCATTAATTCCTGTTTTCTCGCAAGAAGGAAGTAGCGCAGAAAATCTTTTCTTCAACCAATACAATGGTGAAGGTGCAGCTGCAGTACTTTATAACAATGAGATGGATCCAACACAAACAGGTCACTGGGGAAGCGATGCCACCGTGGAAGAGGTTATTCACGTTATTAATGCTGTTGGACATACTGCTGTTTATCCTAATGCCTTTTCAATTGAACCTGGTTCATCATTAATGACTGAT
>Ga0315315_10006570_pt1 | contig 10742 bp, 11 predicted proteins | sample M140m3416metaG_FD_203699 | JGI IMG/M metagenome (GOLD analysis project Ga0315315, IMG submission 203699) | Ammonia-oxidizing marine archaeal communities from Monterey Bay, California, United States - M1 40m 3416 | ecosystem: Environmental > Aquatic > Marine > Intertidal zone | place: USA... | reverse complement strand
GATCGACGGCACCAACGGCAGCGGCGGCTGCAGGCTCGGCTGCTCCAACTGCCACTACTCCTGCGAGACCCTCCCCCGTTCCAAGGAAGGGACCCCCTTGTGGGACGCCCTCATGGCGAAGCCGGTTAAAAAGCGTGTTTAGTTTTTAAAACATGGTGTCATGCATGCGTGTAATCCTCCTAGCTAAAAGTCACTTTTTACGTCAATAGATGCTTCGAGTGCAAGATGTGAGACCGCCAACACAAGATCCCGCAACACAGCGTCTTCGTTCCATGTTGCGGCAGAGTTCAACCATTCGGGGAAGTACTGCTCTACCGCTTTATGGTCTATTCCGTTCACGGCACTTTCCGCTCTTTTCAGCGCTGCCATTCTCAAAATAAGACTTGGTTTTGCGTCAGTTAGTGCTTCTACGTCTTCGTCTTCCGGTTGAGCATCTCTGTTTAAACGACGGCGATCCCTTCGTTGCAAGTACTCACGCCGAGCCTTGTAGTGGCGGTTTGCGTTGTTCTCGGCTTGCTGGTTGGCTTGGGTGATCGCGCTGTCGACGACTCGCCTAACGCCCTGAGCAAATTGTTTGCTTGTGTCAAAAGCAGGTTTTGCTACTGTTGACAAGATCGCGTAAGTGCCGACCGTGCAAAGGAGGCCAACAAATGCAAGAATAAACGCGCGAGTTGTCGAGTTCCGCGGCGGCAGGCTTGGGGGCTTGGTTTCAATTGGAAAATCGGCGACATTGTTTGGAAATTGGAATTGTGGAAGTAGCGAATTTCTTGCATTGTATGGCTGTCGACAAGACATCCAAGCGTCGTCAAGCATCACATCCTGTTTACCGTTTGCTTTGGACAAGTGTGATATCTAGAGACGACAGAACCATTGACAAAAACCGCCATGTCATTCGAGGTAAATCCGATCATTTGGACCTCTCAAACGCGCTCGCGTGGAAGTTCGACGCCTGTTGAGTTCCGACTCAATTTAGCAGCTAACAACCCGTCAACAATCGAATCTGGCCTTCGATTCTCCAACGCGTTGGAAACGAGAAGCATCAAAGGCGGCAATTCGCACGCCCAGAAGCCCGTAGATCACGCAATTTCTGATTTGATTAAAGGCCCAGGACGTTTGTTCTTGGCATCTCAAATCCTAATTGTGCTTACATTGGCAATTTTGATTTTTACATTGCTTGCAATGTCATTGCGCTTAAATTACAACGTGAACTACTACTACGAGGCTTCTTTGCCCTATATGTCTCAGTTCAGCAATCACTCATTAGGAATTTTGCGACATACCGACGTGTCCACACAGTATCTCGAGAGCGTAATGGCGCAGACTCATGCACTTGCCAATACATCCATTCCCGAATTAATGGATTCCGTTAATAGAACGGCCGCGATGGTCGCACGGCTACAACACGTCGCTCAAAATCCCGTTGTTCGACTTTCCATGGGGTAATCCATTAATTAGCTCCTACGGGGTTCGAACCCGTGACCACGGGATTAAAAGTCCCGCGCTCTACCAACTGAGCTAAGGAGCCGTTATGTAACAAATAAAGGAAACGTTTGTTTCAAAAAGTACCGCATTGGTAATCATGAGTGAACGCACAAAACGCGACACACAAAACAACGTAAAAGACAATCAGTGCCAACAAAACCATATGCACAGCTATGTATGAGATCAGCATCCATCTTATCATGCGTAAAATATTATTGATGGTCGAAATATCCAGTTCAGCATTTTGCCGAATTTCGATCATAAGTTCGAGGGTTTTGTGTTCGCGCAGCGTCCATGCCGTGTTTGTTTTTTGTTCGCGGGCGCAAATAACGTTCAAGGGTGTGCACGGCGCCGCTTGCGCGACGCCATTGAGAGAGGCTCGAGCCCGAGCGTCTGCGCCACAACGCGCGCGTGCGCTTTGCACTCCTCCCTCGTCCACGGGACGCAGTGCTGGCCCTGAAAGTTCAGCGAGGTCTCGTCTCCACGGTGCAGGACGACCCAATCGTCTGTCAGCAGGTTGTTGCCGAGAAAGGAGCTGCCGCATGATGGCCAGTTTGGCCAGTTCGTCCCGTTGTTCCCAAAACGAATCTCCTTGTGCACCACCTCGTTAACGTCTGAAGGCAGGTTCTGATGCGGCAGGCCGCTGTCAACGCGATCCTCCGACTCGAAATTGGTACCACGCACACACATGAAGCCACCCTCACACCTGTGCAAGCCAGCAAAGACATCGGAGGACGCCGCGTTCAGCGCTACGATGCACGCCTGCACATCACCCCATGTTACGTCGCGAGATGCCTTGAGGAGGTGCGGCGTGAGCCTAACCAACCAGTTTGCCTTGAATTTCTTGTGAGTCTTGGGTGGCATGCTGCGCGGGCTTGTGGTCGTGTCCCTCAAGTGTAACGGGTCTTTAGCGCTGAATTACATTCATAATATTGTGGTTTGTGAGTAAGATTTACGGTCATTGAACTCCTTAAAAATTCCGGCGCCGAACACTTCAACAGGCTAGCCCGGACGGTTTCCGGACATTGCTACTTTGAGTCGGCGCCGTGGTGGTGAGGTGGTGAGGTGGTGAGGTGGTGAGATAAACCACGGTCGTCGGACAATGTATTAGATGGGCTGGGTGTGCGTGTCATGCTGCCTTCGCTTTCAGGTCTAAATTCTCGTGTACTACACTGTCAACCCGTTGGTGTGATCCTCGAAAAATGGGAAGATCGCTTAAAACTTATGTTAGAGGACGAGGACGAAGAAAAAAAACAGCTTCCGGGTAGCATACCGACGAGCTACAACGACAGCCGCACCGAGTGTGCCATTTGCCTTCAAGAGCTACGCCATGACAAGAATGGAAATGAGAACGGTGACAAGCGCGTGCTCACACTCGTCGATTTTAAAGGAGCTTGTGGCCACTCCTTTCATGTCTCTTGCCTGAGCACGTGGCTGGACAATCGTAACTCATTCGACCAGACGCTCCAATGTCCCGTGTGCAAAAAGCCCATCCTCGACAAGTGGGTGGACGCCACCTACAATCGCATTCGCGGCAAGCGGCCGGAGCCGCAACCCTCCCACGGCATGACCCTGCGTGAACTCGAAGACTGGCGTCGCGCACGTGAACGTCGCGCCCGTCGCGCCGCACTCCGCGTGCCGGACCAAGGATTGTCATGGCGCCTCTACTTGATGGAGGCTTACGAGGAACTTTTGAGGGCGAGCGATGAAGCAGAACGTTATTACGAAAGCGCCAGAGAAATGGCGTTGAATAGGTGGCAAAATGTTTCAGAACGGGTTGGTTTTTTACGGGTTGGTTCTAGATGGTTACAGATCATTAGGACGCTTTCGGAACAAGCCCGAAGGCAAGAAGGCGATCCCCGACGGAATACTAATCTATGGTGACCACGAGCAGCCAGTCAATGCATGAAATGACTCGCCTTCTTTATCAAAGCTGCAAAAAACGACGACAGCTGAGTGGCAGGGGGGCGGGGGTGGAGGAGCTGCAGGCGTGTTGTCGGATGTAACAATTAGCGTAAACAGTGAGAATGTTGCTAAAATTACCATCTCCATATGCGGCGCCGGTGATATACTTCTAAATTAGGAAGGTGGTCGGACCTCTAGCTGGGCGGTCGGACCTCTATTCATGTCCGGAAATCGTCCACATCCCCCGGGGGATGTGGACGATTTCCGGACATCGAAAATGGCAATGTCCGGAAACCGTCCGGAAGTCGTCCGGTGGGTGGACGGTTTCCGGACGGTTTCCGGACATTGCCATTTTCGAGGTCCGGAAGTCGTCCGGTCGGGCCTCTAGATGTGGACGACTTCCGGACATGAATAGAGGTCCGACCGCCCAGCTAGAGGTCCGACCACCTGCCTAATTTGGATGTATCTCGCCGGCGCCGATAATTCACGACAGTAGAACTGCCCGGCAAATTTTCAAAAATTGCGAAGTACAATTGGGCAGGTCCGGTTGGCGTGTTGACACATTTCCACGTCCATTCGGCGCCTTTTTAATGGAAACAGACGTGATTTAGCCACCGTACTAATACTCGAAGTAATACATGTCTCTCGATGAAGAAGGCGGTGGCGAGGTTATCTTTTTGGCCAAAAGATGCCCTCTAGCCCGGGGCCAAACCGCAAGTTTGGTGCACTCGCTACTGATGAGCTCAACACGACATCTCAAGCAGAGCCGTATTACTTCCAATAACATCCAATTGCCAACCTTAACAAAGCAGTCGGTCTCGGCCTACCGACCCTAATTCAGCACCTGACAAAGCCAGAAGACCTTAACAACTGGGAAATCATTAATTCTATGGTCACGTATATCGCAATGTGCGGCGCCGACAAGTCCGGGAGTTGGTCCGGCGCTGCGTCGGTGCCGGACCTTTTTGGGCCCGTCGGCGCCGGGACCTCCTCAGGGTGCGCGACCACACAGCTGCCCGCCAAATGTGTTCTTGGGGAGGGGAAGCAAAAGTGCGATCGTCTGGATAGGGAAATGAGCAAGAAGCGGCGTCGCAGAGTCGTCTCTGACGACGAGAGCGGGGACGAGAGCGAGGACAGCGAGGACAGCGAGGACAGTAAAAACAGCTTCATAGCGAGCAGCAGCGACGAGGAGGATGACGATGACGACGACGATGACGACAGCAACAGCGATGAGGAAGAGGATGAGGAAGAGGAAGAGGAAGAGGAGGAGGTGCAGGAGAAAGGGTACCTGGACAAGGCGGAAATGCGCAGGCGGTTCAAGAAGAACCCGGAGCTGGGGGAGCGGCCTGAGTACGTCGACGCCCGCGAGCACACCACGCAGCTTAGTGCGGAGGAAACCTGGACGCACATCGTGAACACGATCGGCATGATGGCCTCCGAGAACAAGTGCGGTGTGCGGGCGACAGAGCACGGAGACTTCAGAGTCGTCGAGCGCTTCGACTACGGATCAGAAGGCGACAGGAGCTTCTGGAACCGCAACCATGGCATGGGGTCTTACGAGAAGATACTGGTACCCTTTGTCGAAGAGCTCTTCTGCCAGCAAGCGTACCAGCCTCCACCAGAAAACAAGAAGGAGATGCCAAAGTACGCATTCAGTGGCTGGACTCTCGTGATGGACTGCGACACCCAAGATGAGCTTGGTGACAGCGTCGTGGGAGAGGATCTATGGTGCATCTGCTGCCAGAACTACGAGAGGAACCAGCTCCGCAACATCCAGATCATGCAACACGTCAAGAGCGGAATCTACCTTCTCACAGGTGGCAACTGCGCCGCATACATGCTCGGGATGCCGTCCTCAAAGGAGGCGGCAGCCTTGTGCCCCCCGTGCGATCCGCACGACAAGCAGAAGAGGTTCCGGATGATAATGTACACTGGACGCAAGGTTGTATAATGTATGCAAAAATGTAAAGAGATTTCAATTTTATACCTAAACCTTGACTCCCTTTGAGAAGAGCAGAATCAATCTACACAAGGTCAGCTACGCCCACTCTTTCCCCCCACTTCCCCCATCAATCCACGTCTTTCGGATCCTCCGGCACGTCTAATGTGATGCGTAACATCGACTCCATTGTGCCTTCTGCAAGCGGGGGAAGCTTAGAACGCACCCAATTTTCCATCATGGTGATCATTGGCTTGCACGGGACCATCACGCCCGTCATCCCCTTTCTGTTGATGGGACTGCGGGAAGATACAAGCAGTGCCTGCTCGATGTGAGTGCGTTCGTAGAGGCACCCGTCGTCGCAGCAGACGGGGTCGCGCATCGCATGCAATGAGAGCGGACACAGAAATTCGTTGTGAGGCCGCTCGTCCTTGTTGGTTTTGTCGTCGTTCTCTGAGTCGATGAAACGACACACTAGCTCGTGTAGCGCGCTTGGAGGGGTTAGGTCGTGCCCAACGTAGAGTGGATGTGTACCCACTGCGGTTCTCGGCGGTGGAGGGGGCCGTGGCTGTGCCAACGCATGCGTGTCCAAACTTTCGGGAATCACCTCTTCGTCGCTGTCGTCCTCTTCGCCCCACAAGTCGACATGGTCGAGCTCGCGGTTCTCCTCTCTGCCCTCCTCGTCCGAATCCATGACCTGATGCATGTAGCGCATCCTACGCGCAGCGTCGCGTGCCCAATTTTCAGCCACGTCGCGCGCCCAATTTTCAGCCACGTGTCTCCCAGCCTCGCTCAGCGAGGCTGGAAGCAGCTGCCTCTGCGCAGCGTCTGTCATGCCGTGTTTGTTTTTTTGTTCGCGGGTGCAAATAACGTGGTTTGTGAATCAGATTTATGTTCGTCGAATTCTCCCAAAACTCCGGCGCCGAACACTTTTTGTATCAGTGTCGGCGCCGATAATTAAATTCAATGGCCCTTGTTGATTAAGTCAAATGCTTACTAAAAACAAGAAAACACAACCGCTGTCGACAGCAAAGGTAAGGTCCCTCGCACACAAAACATCGTGTCTGGGCGCCGACGGGGTCCTGTGTCGGCGCCGACGGGGTATAGGGTCGGCGCCGGAATACACCTCCACCTACTTAGTAACATTCTTGTGCCTGCAACGCAGTAATGGCTATCCACCTACTTCAGCTGCATCCCGATATTCTTGAAATTGTGGCGAATATTCTAATCAACTACGAATGTGGCAATAGGTTCATCCTTGCTTCAACGTGCAAACCACTCCGTCTTCTCTTGCCTGCTCCGTACAAAACAAGCCCAGCCACCTTCGTGCAATCCGTCGCACTCTTGCAATGGTCGTGCGGGTATGGATATCAAGCATTCACCGATGAAAGCACCTACATATTTGCGGCATTAGGTGGCCACCTCGACGTTTTGGAGTGGCTTTCGCTCGGCCACTCATATGTTGCCATTGGCATCACATATGCTGGATCTAGTAGACCGTTTGCAGCCGCGGCGTGTGGTGGCCACCTTGACGTGCTGGAGTGGCTCCGCGGTCGAGAGTGCCTTTGGGATATTGCCGCATTTGCAGCCGCGGCCCGTGCTGGCCACCTTGACGTGCTACAGTGGCTTTGGCAGAATTGTCCCTTTACACGGCGTCAACTCGGTGCAGACTCGGCGTTGACGTGCACAGCCGCGGCGGAAGGAGGCCACCTCGAGGTTTTGAAGTGGCTGCGCCAGGAAGTGCGCCAGGAACAATTTGATTGGGACTCGACGACTTTCACAGCCGCGGCAGAAAACGGCCACTTTGAAGTTTTGAAATGGCTGCGCAAAAACAAGTGCCCGTGGGATGTTAAGACGTGTGCAGCCGCGGCGCGTGGAGGCCACTTCGAAATTTTAAAATGGCTGCGCACGAACGGATTGGCTCTCTTGGACGTTTGTCCGTGGAACGAAGATACCTGTGCAGAGGCGGCGCGTGGAGGCCACTTTGAAATTCTAAAATGGGCGCATTCGACGGGTCTGCGTATGGACCCGAGAACGTGTCTAAATGCTGCGGCATACGGCCATTTGGATGTTCTGAAGTGGGCGCGCGCGAACGGATGCGCGTGGGATACCGGAGATAACGGCCACATCAAGTGGCGGGTGTGCATGGCCGCGGCACATGGAGGCCACCTCGAAGTTCTGAAGTGGCTGTGGGGCCTCAGAACATCCAGTGAATTATTTTGCTGCACCAATGACTTTTATCAGGCTGCGGCAACTGGAAAACAAAAACTTTTACAATGGACACGCTCAACGAAATATGAGTGGGACGAATTGACGTGGCACGCTCACAAGATTTTGACGTGTAAAGCACCAGCACAAAGACAATGTGGGTTAAATGATTGGGACTACCGCATGCGTGCAAATGCGGGTTGCGGTGGCCATATAGCAGTCCAAGAGTGGCTGCGATTTGGGCTCGAATGGGAGTAACTTCAATACCCCAAATCACGACAACTAGTTGTTTGAGGTGCACGCAAGACACTCCACCGAAACAGGGCAGTCGCCAGCTGGTGTTGTGTCAGCTTTTGCGATGTAGTATCGCCGAACCCTTCGGCAGCTGCTGCTTTCAGTGTAAGTGCGCGTATTGCGTCCATACACACTACATCGTCCAGAAGCCGCACATCGTCGTCTTTGGATCGCAGGATTGCATCGACAGCTGCGGCTGTTTCCTCTGTCATGAGAGTTGTCTCTGGCGAGATTTGCTGATCTTTCAGATCTTGGCTCAATTCTGCGTACAGACTCGATGGTCCATACCAAGAACTTGGATGCCGCCGACAAGCACCAATCGACTTCCTCAACACGCGCGATGTAAGCGTGGCGCAGTGAGCCGGAGATTGAAGCGAGTCAGGCATAAACCCCGAAATAGATCGCAGTGGCCACGAAGCTGTCAAATACCGTAGCAATGAATATTGCACACCGACACTCTTGCTGCACACGCTCCTTACCTCTCGCGCGGCTTGCTTCCCAAACACGGGAACAGCCCGCCACTTGCCCGCATTGTTGACTAAATAGTAGGCTTCGTTATTGTCGCGTTCCCTTTGCCAGTCGCTGGTTTGGCCGATGTATGTGGCAAAATTGACCGGCTCTTGCGAACCAAGACGACATGGAACGACCAATTCCACGTGGCACATCACAGGACTCGGCTGGAAAGTGTTCACCGCAAACGTAACCGCCTTGTCTACTAGAGTTGGTTTTGAACCAGGTGGGGGCTCGTGCGGTTCTAAAAACATTGCGAAAACAACATCACCAGAGCCGTCGTCTGAGGAATCGCACTGATTTGACCGCAACAAACGTGCGATCCCCTCCGAACGAAAATCACCCATGTGTGTATCTACTATCTGACAATTGCCCGCCACTTAGGAGATATCTCCAGTTTCTTTACTACACCCGTTTGTCACTCCCAGCAGACAACCCTCCACCCTCCAGCTAGATTTTCCTTGTGAAAAACTCAAGAGTTTAAGATGTCGATGGGCTCGTAGCTAGCTCGAGTAATGTGCGAGAATCTAAAAGACTCCTGAATCGCAACTCTCGGCTTTATTAGAGGCTTGGCGCGTGCCGTCGAGTAAATGAAATTACTCGGCGTCGCCGTTCACGTCGCCGGCGTCGTACTCGTCGTCGTCTTCGACCGAAGTTTCGCCCTTCGACTTGGCATTGGCATTGGACTTGGACTTGGACTTCTTGGCATCCAATGGAAGAACGACAATCGTTTTCGGCATCAGGGTAGTGGTGTTGAAGACCGATTCGATAGTCGCATCCCAACCGAGTTTCATATGCTTGAGGTTCAGCCGCTGCGAGGACCCAGATCCCATGCGTACAGCGTGTGCCTTGTATGCCGCCTCCTGCGCAAGAGCACAAAGCCACTGCTCTAGCACCATCTTGGCGCCCTTGGACACAGACGGAAGCCACGGAGCCCGAGAGCTTTCGTCTTCCTTGTGAACGCGCATCATGTCGCAATCCGCCGCCAGGACCCGGCTTGCGCGCATTGCCGCGCCCGAGGCCGCAACGTTGTAGGCGTGTGTTCCAATCAAGCGGGTCGTTCGGTAAAAGGTCTTCTGTTTTGTGCCGCCCTTGCCGTCGGGAATCGCCTTCTTTGTGATCTTGCAGAATACTGGGGCGCGAGCTGCTACGTTCCACATTTGGTCGTATGCTTTGCGTGCGTTTTTGCCGTTGTCCAGGATATTGTTGGTCGAGCGCATGATCACATCACCATGTCCCGACTTGACCATTCTGATCACTAGCAAGCAGTGGTCGAATGTTAATTGTTTTTGTGTTGTCCAGTGCACACCGACACAACCACTCTGCTTAGCGCACACAACCACAAAATATGTATACACGTACAGGCTTCCACTGACGACTTTTTGTATCTAGTTTACACGGCCATTGTTTACGGCGCCGGTTCTTACGCGTTTGCTCTCATCCAAGAGAAAATCCTAGTTTTGCAAGTTGTCGTGCATTGGCGCCAGTTTGCGAGACAATTGTAGCCAAGCTGTAACCTACTTCCGACAGTGCCTGCTTCCGAATTCCTGTGTCCAAGAGCACGCTTGCATTCACACCCTCAAGAGAAATGCCGACAGGAAGCTGCTGCAAGACAGCCAATGCTTCGATCGGCGCCCCTGCGCAAACACTGAGGAGATGTTGTGTGTGAATGCCAAGAATGTCGACCGCTTCGGTGCCAGCAATGGCCACCGCGTCCGATGCTCCCACAAGAAAGCTTTGCACGACATCGTTCGACCCGTACGCTGCGTTGGCTTCAGATGCGAACTTTGTGTCGGCCAGGTACAGCGAATCGAACCCAAGCTTTCTTAAAGAAGCACAGTCCGCGACACCCATGAGCTTTAGCATCTTGGGTCCAACGCCTGCAGTCGCCATGTTGCTCGCTTTCACTCCTTTGGAGAGAAGCAGGTCTGCAGTAATCTGTGTCTCTTCAAGCGCGAGTGCTTCTTCCGCAGAGCATGTCGTATTGTGGAACAGACAAAGGCGCATTTTTGCCGATAATCTCTCTTCGAGTGCAGGAGGTCGCATGGACCTGCTAATAGCAAATGAAAGCATTCAATTGATACACACAAAGGTCACGTGCGTGTGTGTCATTTAGCGATGCGATGCACGTCGCGCAGATGGTCGAATCCCTTGATACGTTGTAGAGATGGGCTGTAACCTTTTCATTCATCGGAGTCTGACGGTTGTTGTGCATCGGGGAGTTGCGCTTCTGGGGGCTGAGGATCTGATAGACATGGCCTTAGACCTTGTCGCCAATCTTCATCGGAGTCTGAGGGTTGTTGTGAATCGGGGAGTTGCGCTTCTGGGGGCTGAAGATCTGATAGACATGGCCTTAGACCTTGTCGCCAATCTTCATCGGAGTCTGAGGGTTGTTGTGAATCGG
>Ga0315315_10006566_pt1 | contig 10747 bp, 8 predicted proteins | sample M140m3416metaG_FD_203699 | JGI IMG/M metagenome (GOLD analysis project Ga0315315, IMG submission 203699) | Ammonia-oxidizing marine archaeal communities from Monterey Bay, California, United States - M1 40m 3416 | ecosystem: Environmental > Aquatic > Marine > Intertidal zone | place: USA... | reverse complement strand
TCCAGCAGGTGGCCATGGTGACGAAGAAACCCGTGGTGTGGAGGGGCACGACGTAGTAGAGCTCGAGCTTGACGTCGAGGAAGAAGGAGAGCAGGAGGGGGAAGTAGTTGATGCGGAGCCACATGCTGATCGCCCGGTCGGCACTGAAATCCTGCTTGATGTCAAAGTAGAGGAAATTTCCGAAGCCCGTCATCCAGACGTAGGACGAGACGAAGAGTCTGATCTCGTTGTAGGCCGAGAACATGCGGTAGTAGTGGTACATGATGAAGGCGAACTGCATCCACCCCTTCCACTCCTCGGTCTGAGCCCTGCCCAGGAGCTGGACCCCGCGCCTGGGGTCGCTGTCCACGTGCTTCATGGTGGCAAGCGCCGCGACGGCCATGCCGCCGCATACCACCCAGAACATGGTTGGGTTGACGTTGTCATTGCGGGGGTACGAGTTCGGAAAGTTGTTGCCCAGGTTCGCGATGAAGAGGATTGCCGCCACCTGCGCCTGGGCGAGCAGGAAGTCCCTCCTGCTGGACCAGCGGGCGAGGAGCGACGGGGACGGCATGGCGGCGGAAGCGGAGGCGCCGAGCGCAGCGGATGCGCCAGTCCTGGGGGGTTGGGGGGATGTCGGATGTGGCCGGCGGTGATCTGAGGTGGTTCGGGCGGGGCGGGTTGTTGGGTTCCAGGATATCGGACACGGCTCGGAGGGAGACAATGGTCTGCTGTGTTGAAAAAAAAAAATTTAGTAAAATGCCTGGCAATTCCCAATTCCCCAATTTCCCCCTAGAGTAGAGGGGGGTCGGGTCACAAGAAACAGGAAGTCATTTTGAGGAGAATTATGCCACTCTGTCTCTTTTCGTCGTTGGGAAAAAAACGGATAATACTAGCTAGTACGCTCAGTAGATTGATTATTTATTTATTTATTGTGCTAACTACTATGCATAATAGCTAGTATGCATAGCTAGTATGCATACGTACAAACTTTGTTCCGCCTCGAAAATGACACCATTCGAGCAGGCTACTCTAGCTACTAGTTAGTAGCTAGAGTACTTTCTTAGCAAGTACGTTGGTATTATGTTATAGCGATTTACAGCTGTACAGCTGTACAGCTGTACTGTATCCTTACTAGCTAGCATGCATACTACGAGCTCGTGCTCTAGTAGTTAGTATGGATAATATGCATACTACGCATAATACATGCACCACGTTAATGCAGTATATGGGTACGAGCGTATGCGTACTAATATGCATACTACGAGTACTCTAATCTCTAGTACCTACTACGAGTATTATATAGTATGCTTACTAGAGCAGGGCATCTGCGATTTCGTTCGAGTTTCTTCGAAGAACGACGCTGAGAGTGAACGAAAGAACATTTCCCGCTCACGCCCAGGGCGCACCACAGCGAGCGATACCGATCGGGAGGCCCCATCCTCGATACCCCCCAGCGGCAGCGGCCGATCCAGACCACCCATCAGGCAGGCGGCAACCTCATCTCCTCGAATCCCTTGCGAATGCGTCCCTCGGTCGGGTCGGCTGGCTCCGCGGAGCCTCGGCGGGGGAGGGGCCCACCCTCCTCGCCGTCGGCCGGCCGGGGCGCCCCCCCCCGGACCTTCTACCGCCCCTCCGTCTTCAACTACAAGTGCCGGGGCGCCTTCCACATGAGCTCCGAGGACTACCGCGGCCGGCCCGGGACCGATCCCGGGACCGATCCCGGGCCCGATCCCGATCCCGGTACGGACCGAGGCCAGGCGGCCGCCTCCGGCGCTGGCTCAGGCCGGCAGAGGCTCTACGGGCAGGACCTGCCCCTTTGCCAGGGCATTGCCACCGCCCTGCGCCACGTCACGGATCTCCCCGCGGCCGAGACCAGGGAGGAGGCAGTCCAGATGTTCGAGGAGATGGCCCCGCCCACGCGGTACGTCGCGGCGAGCAGCGGGATGGGCGACCCCGAGCAGGCCGATCGGCTCAACCGCGCCGACGGGGCCGGCAGGAGGCCCGGGGAGGGGAGGGGAGGAGGTGGGGCGGGGGGGGAGGAGACGTACGTGTCCTGCTACGGGACTACCGACGTCCAGGTCCTGACGGTGCAGGAGATCGAGACGGAGCCGGTCGAGGACGTGGCCGGGGAGGAGCCGCTGCAGGGGTGGCACCCGCTCGACGCCCTAGGCAGCGTCCCGGAAGGCGGGCTGTTCGGGCTCCTGGGGGGGATGGGCGGCGGCGCCGGGGGAGGGATGCGGTCCTTGTCAACCTCGAGATCCACCTCCACCCGGATGGTGAACGGGAGGCAAGTAACGACGACGACCACCACCACCGTCGAGAACGGCAAGGAGACGAGGCGCACGGAGACCATTGTCAGGAACCCAGACGGGTCCATGGAGATGACAGTCGTGGACGATGACGACGGCCAGGGGAACCCCGATCGCTCTCGCACTCCGCTGCAGCTGCGTCAAGAGCAGCAGGATCTGCCGGGGGCGGCGGGCGGGTCTGACTTGGAGGAGATCGACCGGATGATGGAAACCGCGCTGGGATCCGACATGGGCCGGGGGATCTTCTCCCCCCTTGGCGGCATCGCCCCGTTCCAACCGTCCCATCGCATCGTCCGCAAGTCGGAGCCCGAGATTACCGCCATCGTGCCGGAGTGCAAGGTGGGCGTGACCGTGAGTACTGTCGAGACCGATACCGAGGGAGACACAATCGCCGCGGTGCGACTTGGACCCGTGGAAATTGCCGTAGGGGACTCGTATGACATAGTCGACGAAGATGCGCAGGAATCGGTGGCCTCCAAAGGCAAGGGCGAAGGATTCAAGGGCGTTGGTGCAGGCGGAGACGATAGAGTACGTGGGGGGGAGCGGCGAAAGGCGGGGGGGCTGTTCGGCGACGGGTTGTTCGGCGACGACGTCGATCCGAAGGAAATGTTCGTGTCGACCGTGGAAAAGACGGCCACCTCAATGATGAAGAATGCAGAAACACTGAAGCAGGAGCTTTCAGATGACTTTCCCTCGAGAGTGATGAAGAGCGGAGAACGCGTCGTGGGGAGCTTCAGCAAGCAAGTTGATCGAATGGAAAAGCTTGGAGCTTCCTTGTACAAAATATGGTCCGGGGAGGATCGGCCTAGCTAGCGAGTAGGTAGTCTCGAGATTGGTCAGAGTCATGCTGAGAGGCGTGCATTCTCACATTTAGGATCGACGCAGTTAATTCAAGCCTAAACTAGGGCAGTATCTTGCAAGAACGCCACCGAAGAATTCCTGATTCGTGTCAGCCGGGTGGGTCTCAAAATCCGTCTGATCTCTGCACGAGAGCGCGTATCAGCCATTCACGCGTGTTCAACGGCTTCATCGCCGAAGTAAATTTGAATAAATAAATAATAATAATCAAACCGATGCACTTGGCTTGACCTCATTTGTTTTCCTCTTGACTTTACCCCGGCATGAATAAGACCTGTCCGCTCCAATTACGGACAGCTATTGTGCTGGCATCCATAGCTTCTTTTACTCTTCATTACGGAGATGCACTTTCGACTGACACAAGCAGGTCCTCATTTGCCAAGCCTTCAAGAGCGGCGTCGTCGTGCATATTATTTGCTTCCAAGATAGACAGATATTCCACGGCGAACAGTGGAAGAGGCTACTGTAAACGATGCCAGCGCCCGCCAATTGTGTGCATATGCCATGCTTTGCAAGAGTCGCCGATCGAATGTGGGGTGCGAATTCTTATTTTGCAACATCCTCGCGAAGCGAGGAAGAGAAAACGGACGTCCACCGTCCCCCTGATTGGTTTGTCGATAAAAGATGTCGATGTTTGCGTTGGAAGTACCTTTTCTGAAGGTAGCAACCCTCGCCTAGATGAGGCGCTGAGCGAATGCGACAGTTTACTGCTCTACCCGGGTGATAGAGCAGTCCCTCTTGGAGCATATCTCGATACCAAAGAGCAAAACATTTCGGGCAGCCAAACGATCGAGACCGTAAACAGTGGAGGCCAGCGGACGCTTGTCGTAATAGATGGAACATGGGCCCAAACTCAGACAATGATTCAGAAGTCGCCATGTCTAAAGCGTTTCAGCCAGGTCATGTTTGACGATGATGCTGTCAGCCTCTTCGACCCTATACGCCAGGAACCTGCAAGTCATTGCACTTCAACGCTCGAGGCGATATCTCGCGCACTTCGCCTTTTGGGGGGAGGAGACGCAGCAAGTAAGGCAGCAGATGCGTTGGAAGATAGCCTCACGGCTATGGTCGATGGGCAGCTGAGGTTTGCTCTTGACGACTCAACTTCTCGACCACGATTTAAAAGGAATGACGATGTGGAACCGGAGGATGATTCGGGAGAAAGCCACAGACAGAGGCAAAGAAAAATCACTAGGCGACGAACCGCTCAGCTCAGTCTCCCGCGAAAGAAAACTCCAGAGGAGATTGAAGCCGACAGAATCAGATTCATTTATGTCGGGCACTTAGGTTAAGTCAAGTAGTATCAATAGGCCAGTCCAGCACTCTTTGCCAAATCGAAACAAGCTCGTAAGAATAGAGAGCCTACAAAGAATCAATCACCTTCATAATATTTTTGCAGGCCCCATCAATATCATTCACCTCAGCTCTGAAGCACTCCGAATGGAGACAATTTTCTTTCACCATTTTCTCACACATGGTGACCCTATCCCTTTTCATCTTCATCGGCAGGTCGTCGTCAATGGGGCTGATGGTAATTTGCATAGCATTGGGATTGACCCGGAGAGATTCACGGACGATACGCTCAGTTGCCATTGTCCTCTGCTCGGTGAATCCCCCAACGAGATTGACAACGCAATCGGCGGGCTTCAGCGCATCATCCTGCCAACCAACCCAGTCCTGGCCTACGATGTCGAGAAGGTCACCGCCATCCCAGTCTCTGAGCTCGACCCGCGGGTTCCTCGCGATGAAACTCTCGCCCAGCCAGCCAAAATCTGACGACACACGGGAAGGTGTGGCCGCAAGGAACGCATTACGACATAAGATGGTGACGTCGTGCCCCTTGGCAACAAGAGAAGACGATAGCGCTCGGCCCATTTTCCCTGTTCCTCCGGCCACGACAACGTTCAGAGCTGATACCGGGCCGATCATAGTGAAAGCTATGGCAACCAGCACCAGAGTTGCCAAGGAAGCAAGCATTGCTCTCGTGGGCTCTTTGATAGTTGGATGAGCCATCGAACGGGGTGCACGTTCTGCCTGGTCTTTCTGGATATGAATGCTTGAGGATTGTGAAAATAGGCGAAGAATGACGAATGCGCCAAGAGGCGCGAAGAGCTGAAGAGATACTCTCGGAGCAGCTATACACTTAACGTACACATTATGTATGCATGTAATATTATTATTACGAGCTCGCATTATGCATAATACTATCATACTAGCTAGTAGTATGCAAACAACACGAAGGAGAACGAGAAGACTCCGGGTCTTCTTGTCCGGACGTCCTTGGAGAAAGATCTTCAATCTTATTATATTTTTTTGTTTTACTTTTACTTGTCAACATCTCTCTTCTCTGATATCGATAACAGCGACTTGCAACATGTGGGTGGCAGCTGTATTCAAGCCTTTCTTGCTGCTATGGGCGGGCCTAAAAGCGATTGACGATCTTGCAGGTTTCATCAAATTGAGTCGGCTATTTGCCAGCGTCGTGCCCTTCCCAGGGAAAACAAGAGATGTGGAAGAAATGTGCGGACTTTGCGACGACATCGGTGAGTTGAATGAATTTTCCAAGCCTATAACTCAATTGCTATTTCTTTTGTTACTACCTCTCACTTGTCCATTCATTTATTGATACTTGCAGTTGGCGGAATCTTGGCTGGGGGCGACGGTATCAGCGCCATTTCCTGCGGTGCCACTTGTCTTGGCTCACCAAGGTGTGTACGAATGTGTGAGAATCTGCAAGAAATTTCTGAGTCTTCGACAGAGTTCCCTTGTGTAACTGCAGGCATTTGTGATCCTGTGGCTGCAGGTCTGTTGGATACGGCCGATATTGATTGCAGGGGTGGGGCCTTCTTCACGTGCAAACCTAATCAGTATTGTCGTCGTAAGCGTGATGGTCTAAAGTTGAAGTGCGAACTTCGCCCTGGGATTGCAAGGTGGAACGGAATGAAACATCTTGCATCCCGACACACGGTAGCCCTTGCGGAGGGCTTGAAAAGTCAGGCACACTGCGGAGAGGAAGGAGCCGGACCTTACTGCATTGCGAGGCCTACAGGGTTGGGTTTGATAGCAGAGGGGACGGGTTATTTTATATCACTTGCCGTTGGAGGATGGAAGTCGATCGTCGCTATCGAGACGCCGGGAGGAGCTGACGATCGGCAGTGGCTAACTTTTTGGCTAATTCTCGCCGCTTTATTGTTCGTTGAGCGCTTCTTTGCTAGCATAGTTTTGTCCACCTTCCCTTTGTACTATGAAGCCAAGTTTGTTGCCCTGGTTTGGCTAGTGTGGCGGTCGGGGGCCGAAACATGTTATCGTAGAATTCGAAGGATTCTGGAAAGGCGAAGTCTACTTCACTCAGATAATAGGTTGGCTGAAGAACAGATGAGAATCATGAAACTTACAGGCAAGGGTATTGTTGAACGGCATCTCACATCCTGGGCTAGACGCAACGCAAGCCTAAGAGAAAGCGGTGAGGATTGGGAGTACGACGACGAGACTGGGGACGACGCCACACGGCAACTCTTTGAACTATCCAAATTCCTCATCTCTTCGGCAGGGGCAAAGCAAGTCGAGCAGTCTGCGACTTTGTCGGACCAAGATAAGGCCCTCCTTATTGAGCGCGCCGCAGCTGTCGTATCTTTCCAACCGAGATATCTTCGTATCAACATTTTGGGAGCAATCGACGGGCCGAGAGGTGAGCTACCCGTCATGGATAGGAATGGCAAGGCCGATGCCTACTGTGTGTGTCGCATGGTTCCAAACGAAGGTAAAAGCTATCCCCAAAGGGGAGTCACATCGACGACGGCATATCGATGTCGAAGGCCGCAGTGGAACGAGGATCTCGAAATTCTCCTCAGAAAAGGGGAACTAGACTCTGATGGCTTCTTTCGCAGCCATAGTATGGTCGCGTCTGGTGCACTGCGCCTCGATGTGCACGACGATGAAGTAGGAACGTGGAGTCTAGTCTGGTACTTCTTTCGTGTCGCTGTCATTGCAAGTGCCATCATTGCCGTTGCTTCTTACGTTGCAGGCATCGCCGACGACGTGTCGGAGGCACAGCAGTTCGCTGCGTTCATCGTGGCTGCGCTGTTGCTGGTGGGAAACACCGTGTCCTACATCTTCGCGGTCCTTCGACGTTCCGATGACGAGATGATTGGCTCGTGCACTGTCCCTTTAGCTATCCTCATGGATCACAGAGAGCACACACTTCTCCTGAAGCTTTCTCCTCCTGACATCACCGAAGCGAAAGATGGTGGAGAAAATCAGAAGGAAAACAAGCTTCGAAGGGGGGCGCCTGGAAACACAAATTCTGTCGGTGGACACGGCGTTATTCGTATAAAGCTCATGCTTTCAGAGCACTGATTAGATAGCAATCAAATACGCGATATTATATTTACTATAACTAGCTCGACGAGTACCATTGGAGAAGCACAGATTCTGAAACGCCTTCAGCTCCGTGCAAGTGTCTGTTTATTCACTCGGCGTTGCTTTTTTTCTGTTGACGATTCCGAGCCCTCTTCGGGAGCAACCCTCTTCTTCAAAACTCGTTTCGAAACAATTAGCTTGGAGCCCGCGATTTGAGCTTCTTCGTTGGAGAGTGCCATGACCCTGGGTGATTCGGCCTTGCGTTCGGTGCTTTCTCCTGACTTCTTGGCCAATGATGAACTATCATGAGATGACTTGGTTTCGCTGGAATCGATCGTTTCACCTTCAACGCCGATACCACCCTCATTAGACGCACCACCAAGCTCCCATACGGGAGCTAGTGAGTGTACATATGAATCAAGATCTTTCCGGTTGACTGCTGGCACGGGCTTCGTCTCGAGCTTCCTTGCAACTCTCGTCTTCTTCTCCTTCTTCTTCGCGGCATTTTGGTCGACTGCTTTGAGTGAGACGCCAGGGGGGGGTGAGAAGGAGCCGCGCGTGTTTGTGATCGTATGAGTGGATCGCGGTCGACGTGGTGGACCCCTAGGCCCATGGGCCGCGTCTCCGTTGACAGTTAGTCCTGCTTTCGCGCACACTGTTGAGCTTGTTGATCCGGTTGGGGACGGAAGGAGCGATTGGTTGTGTTGGTGGCTTGCTTCGGCATATATCTTGATTGCTCTGGGAGAAGTCGAGAGAGACATGATGTCCCGTTTGGATGTTGCTGTGTGAGCTAAATTGATCTCGACAGGAGGGGCGTTTGTTTCGTTTGGCGCCATCATTTTCGTCGCTTCGGGACCCTTGCGTTCACCTTGGTGCCCACCATAACAAACGAGGGTTGACTCTAATGGAGCGGAAGGGACTTGATGTCCTTCGCTGCCTGCCAAAGAAGCCTTCTCATTGGTGTGTGGTGACGCACTCTTGTCTGGCGAGATCGGGTCTGGAGAGATTGGAACGTCTTGGGGAGTAAGCCTGGGGGCTTCGGGATTCCTTCCCATCTCGATCGTGGCTTCATCGCTTGCCGCGTCCAACCCAGTCGAATCGGGGCCACCGAATGAAGTTTCTTTCGTGCCCTGAGGGAGCCCCGAGGGAGAAGGATTGCCCCCTTGGGCTCCAGTGGCAGCCCTTCGAGCCCCTTCCCCCCCAATGCTTCCCTCGTCCGGAGAAGCCGAGCCCTCCCAGATCGGACTGGCCTGACACGGGGAGAACTGAGTCAGCACCTCATGTGTTTTCCCGCCTTCGCTCCAGCTCCAGCTCCGGTGGCTGGTGCTAGTGCTGGTGCTGGTGCCCGAAAGGTCCGGTAGGAGAGGATCGGGGGATTGCTCGCCCGACGGTCCCGGCAGCTCGTTCTCGCCACCCTCACCGGGGAGGTCCTCCCCTCCGGCTGGCCTCCAACGCTCCCCCCCGCCCTCCTCCCTGCTCCCGCTGCCGCCGAAGTCTCCCCGCGCCAGGAAGGGCAGCACGGCCTCGTCAGGGAGCACCCGGCGGACCGTGGATGGGGGGGACTGGACGGCACCGCATGCGGCTCCGGCGTCGGCGTCGGCTTCGGCTCCGGAGTCGTCTGCTGCGTCTGCGTCTTCGTCTGCGTCTGCGTCTGCCCCCGCGCGGGACGAGCTCGCGCTGCAGCAGCAGCCTGCCCAGAGCAGCAGCCCGGCCAGGAGGGCGAGGCCAGCAGGGCGGGGGGAGGGGACGCTGGCACCGGCACCGGCACCGGCACCTACGGCGGCCAGGCCCGGTTCCGGTTCCGGTTCCGGTTCCGGTTCCGGTTCCGGTTCCGGTTCCGGTTCCGGTTCCGGTTCCGGTTCCGGTTCCGGTTCCGGTTCCGGTTCCGGTTCCGGTGCAGATTTCGGGGCCCCGCTCGCGGTGCCGCTGAGACTGACGCGGCGGACGGGATCCCCCCCATGAGGACCTGCCGCTCTGGCGGGGATGGCTACGAGGCGGGCCGCGGCGGTCCTCCTCTTTCTCTCCCCCCCCCCCTCGACGAGGGCCGCCCGCAGCACGACCTCGTCGCGCCTCCACCGGTCCCCCGCTCGCTGTCCCTCCCTAGGTATCAGGAAGGCTGCCGTGGCCAGGCCCGTCCGCAGCTGCTGCTGGAGGGACGGCCGGGGAAGGTCCCCGGGTTGGCGGCAGCCCCCCCCCAGCTTCCCGAAGCCGGGGCGGACGCGCCTCTCCATGAGGACGGGATCTGGTCCAGGCGGGACGGCATCCCCGGCAGGCGCTGGGGGACGGAGCTCCTGCAGGGTGACCCACCAGGCGCCACCACCACCTCCTCCTCCTCCTCTGCCCCCGCAAAGGAGGGCGAGGGACGCGGTCACCTCTACCCTCGCCTGAACGAGGACGTGGGATCCGGGGTGAGGGGCGCCGCCGGTTCCGGGAACTGTCCCGGAGGAGGAGGAGGAGGAGGAGGAGGAGGAGGAGGAGGAAGGAACGGGGCACATCCCGGGAGGAGGGGGAAACTGCCGCGGCTCCCAGCGGTCCGCGGCCCGGCAGGGGGGAGGGGGGAGGACGATCCCCCCCAAAGCGACGAGGAGGGGCAGCAGGCCCTGGGCGCAGAGAGACCGGCTGCTGCTGCTGCTGCTGCTGCCGCTGCCGCTGCTGCTGTGGCGGTGGCGGCGGCGGCGGTGGCGGCGGCGGCGGCGGACGATGGAGGCGGAGGGGGGAGAATTGGGGGACTCGGAGGAGAAGGAGGTGGAGAGGAGGGAGGGGGGAGAGGGAGGAGGCCTCCGAGGCGGGGATGAGGCCTGGGAAATTCCCCCCCCCTCGTCCCCCTCCTTCCCGGGACCGGGGCAGCGGCCGGGGCCGGGACCGGGGCCGGGGCCGGGGCGGAGGCGGAGGCGGCCGAGCTGGCCGGGAAAGGCTGCGGCGAGGGAGGCCGGAATGGGACGGAAGGGCGGCAGCGCAGAGGGCCGCTCCGTCACCATCGCCGCCGCCGTCTCCGTCACCCTGACGAGGGAGGGGGGGTCGGCAATCGTCCCCTCGGAGAAAGCGACGGCCGATGCGGCGGGGGGAGGAGGGGGAGAGGAATGGACGGGGGGAAGAGGAATGGGCGGGCGGAGCCTGGGATTCCTGGGGCGGATGGCCATCTCACGGCGGCGGGAGTCCGGGACAATGGGCTCCTCCGGCGATCGCTTCTCCTTCGGGGGATCCTCCGCGCCCTTTGAAAGAGTACATATTACTATGCA
>Ga0315315_10006559_pt1 | contig 10753 bp, 11 predicted proteins | sample M140m3416metaG_FD_203699 | JGI IMG/M metagenome (GOLD analysis project Ga0315315, IMG submission 203699) | Ammonia-oxidizing marine archaeal communities from Monterey Bay, California, United States - M1 40m 3416 | ecosystem: Environmental > Aquatic > Marine > Intertidal zone | place: USA... | reverse complement strand
CGCGATGTTGTCGGCGTAGGAATCGGGTCCACCGCGGAAGGTGGCGGTTCCGGCGACCAGAACATTGGCGCCGGCAGCAATCGCGCGCGGGGCTGTCGTCCGGTCGATTCCGCCATCAACCTCGAGGTCGATGTGTTGTCCGCCGCCCGCCATGTAGTTGTCGATCCTGGCGCGCAGGGCGGCAATCTTGTCGAGCTGGCTTTCGATGAAGGCCTGACCGCCAAAACCGGGGTTGACGCTCATCACCAGAATCAGATCGACCATGTCCATCACCTCGTCGACCACACTCACCGGAGTCGCCGGGTTGAGTACGATACCGGCCTTCTTGCCGAAACCGCGAATGGTCTGGAGTGACCGGTGAAGATGCGGCCCGGCTTCGGGATGGAGCGAAATGATATCGGCGCCAGCATCGACGAAGCTTTCGATCATCGGGTCCACCGGACTGATCATCAGGTGGACATCAAAGGGCAGATCACAATGGGGTCGCAGGGCTTTTGCGACGGCGGGCCCGATCGTGATGTTGGGCACGAAATGCCCGTCCATCACATCGATATGGATCCAGTCGGCACCTGCATCCGCAACGGCACGCACCTCTTCGCCGAGGTTTGCGAAATCGGCGGCCAGAATGGATGGTGCAATGCGGACGGGCATTCCCGCCTCCGGGTTTGAAGCCATGATGTCTGGTAACCGATTTGCGCGCTGCGCCGCAAGAATTTGCGCGGCAGGCGGTGAAAAATCAGTTGCGGATCAGTCGTGCGGCGAAAAATCCGTCCATGCCACCTCGTTCGGACCAGTGGCATGGCAGGGTGCGCAACATGCCATTTGGTGTGATGGCTGCAGGCGCCAGTCCGTCCAGCTCGGGCCAGTCCGCCGGATCAAGCGGGTCTAGGGTCACCGGGGCACCGGCATCCAGCAGGGCTTCGATCTGGGCTGAGCCTTCTTCGGGCTCAAGCGAACACGTGGCAAAAACTATCGCGCCACCCGGCTTCACCATATCGACCGCCGCGCGAAGCAGGTCTTGCTGCAGGTCGGTCACGGCTTCGATGTCCTTCGATTTTCGCCGCCGGGGGATGTCCGGGTGTCGCCGGATGGTGCCCGTGGCTGAACAGGGCGCATCGAGCAGCAGGGCATCGGCGGGTTCTTCGGGACGCCAGGTGACCCCATCCGCGTTCACGATCTTGGCGGTCAGGCCGGTACGCTTGAGGTTGTCGCGCAATGGTCCCAGCCGTCCGCTGGTGATGTCGACCGCGGTAACTGCGGCACCCGCATCGGCGAGCTGCAACGTCTTGCCACCGGGGGCTGCGCACAGATCGATGACCTCCTTGCCATTCACATCACCCAGCAGGCGTGTAGGCAGCGCAGCCGCCGCATCCTGAATCCACCATTGACCGTCCTGAAATCCCGGCAGGTCGGCAATGCGCCCGCCGCCGCTGCGCCGCAGTGTTCCGCCCGGCAGGATGTCAGCTTCAAGCTGGGCAGCCCAGCTCTCGGTGTCGGCCCTCGCGGAGACCGAGATGTCGAGCGGGGCTTCGGTCAGATGTGCCAGGGCGATGGCTTCGGCGGTTTCCAGTCCGAAATTGGCGTTCCAGCGGTTGAACAGCCAGTTGGGGGTATTGGCCTCACCGGGGTTTTCCGGGGCGGAGATCGGCGTTCCGGCTGTCTTGTTCCGGTCGATCCGGCGCAGGATGGCATTGACAAGGCCCTTGAGCGCGCCCCTGCGGTACTGGCTTGCGACCCGGACGGCCGCATCAACAGCGGCATGGGGTGGGGTTTCGAGGAACACCAGCTCGGCGACGCCCATACGCAGGACATTGCGGATGCGGCTGTGGCGGCCCGAGAGCGGGCTGTTCAGCCGGGCTTTGATGACCCGGTCGATCTCACCGAGATTGCGCAGGGTCGCACCGACAATACGGCGCACCAGCGCGCGGTCGCGCGGGTCGAGCTTGGCCAGCGCCTTGTGTTCGCCCAATGCGATATCAAGCGGCGCACCGCGGTCGAGAACGGCGTCGAGAAGGTCACAGGTAATGTCGCGGGTATCAGCCATGGCGCTTTAGACCATATTCGGGCGCGTATACAAAGATGGGCCGATCGCAGATACGAAAAAGGGGCAGGTGTGGCACCTGCCCCAAATCCGGTTTCCTATCCGGCGTGATCAGGCGGCGCTTCGGTCTTTCCGGATATAGGCCATCGCGCAGTGCTTCTCGCAATACGGGCGACCGGGAACTGTGTCGGCTTCACAGAAGCTGAAGTTGTCTTCGCCGGGATCGCCGGTGGGCCAGAGGCAGTCCTTTACGTCACCACCGCGACGGGCGAGCGGCGGAATGACCTGTTCGGCATGGCGCTGATTGTCATCGGGAACAATCTTTTCGCCACCGATTTCCTCATCTGCCATCGTGCCGCGCAGGGCTTTGGCTTCCAGGGCCCTGTCGATGGCCCGGTTGCGGCGGCGGGAGCCGGTGCCATTGCCCCGGATGGGGGATGGCCGGCTTTCAAGACCAAGACGATGTGCCTTGCCGATCACCGCGTTGCGGGTCACCCCACCCAATTGGACCGCGATCTGGCTTGCGCTCAGACCTTTTGCCCACAATTCACGCAGCATCGCTACCCGTTCATCAGTCCACGACATTTTGGAGCCCCATTTTTCTATTTGTCTCTTGGAGGCCCTCAAACGAGCACCTCAATCCCGGGGCAAAGCCTAGATCATGTGGGCTCAGAGAGGCAAGACCACAAAATGGTGTAGGAGCCACTAGATGTGGACAAGGTAAAGATTCTGTTTCCATATTTTGGGTCGAAATCGTCACTTTCGGGACCAGGGACCGCGGCGGGACCCGGCACCCGGGACACTCCCGCGACCTGTACTAGCCTGTCTGCGCGGGGACCACGGGCCACGGGATGTGGCCGGTGTTACGACAGGGGAAGCCGTTGAGTTACCTGACATTTCCCTCAGTTTTGCCACCCGGTTTGCGGTGCTGGGATGGGTCGAAAACAGCTTGTCCCGCTGGTGGGTGTGCAGGGGATTGATGATGAACATATGGGCGGTCGCGGGATTGTTCTCTGCTGCCGGATTGTCGATCCGGCGTGAACCTGCTTCGAGTTTTTCCAGCGCATCAGCCAGCCAGTCCGGATTTCCGCAGATTTCTGCCCCGCCACGGTCGGCGTCGTACTCACGCGTACGACTGATTGCCATCTGTACGAGCATCGCGGCCATGGGGGCCAGGATCATCATGGCGATGGTTCCGACAATACCCAGCCCGCTGTTCCGGTTGCCGCCGAAAAACAGCGCGAAATTGGCCAGCATGGAGATCGCGCCGGCGAAAGTTGCGGTGACCGTCATGATCAGTGTGTCGCGGTTTTTCACATGGGCCAGCTCATGGGCCATCACGCCGGCGACCTCGCGCTCGTTCATTAGTCTGAGAAGCCCGGTCGTTGCCGCCACGGCGGCGTTGCCGGGCCCCCGACCTGTCGCAAAGGCGTTGGGTTGCGGGTTCTCGATCACATAGACCTTGGGCATCGGCATGCCGTCCCGCGCAACAAGCTCGGAGACGATCCGATGCAGACTATGGCTCGCCTCGACCTCCTGTGCCTTATAGTAGCGCAGGACAGTGGCGCCGGAGTTCCACCACGCAAACAGGTTCATCGCAGCGGCCAGCGCCAGTGCGACCAGCATGCCGCCCTGCCCGGCCAGCAGGAGTCCGCCGGTCATGAAGATCGCGGTCATTGCAGCAAGCAGAAGTGCGGTTTTGAAGTAGCTGGTCATGTTGGTCTCTTGGCAAATCCGATGTGATCGTCCATATCAATGAGATGGCTGACAAATCTGACAATACAAGCGGTACGACCCCGCTTTATCGTGAGCGTACGCCCAAGGGCGCACCCAAACGCGCACCTATGGCAGCACCCAAAGCCGCCGAAAATACGGCAAAGCCCGGTGCCGACACGCCGAAGGCTGATGCAAACAAGCCGGGCGAGGTTGGTGGTCCGAAGGGTCCGGAGCCGACCCGTTACGGAGATTGGGAACGCGACGGCAGGTGCGTCGATTTCTGAATTTCCTACTGGTTCTGTGACCTGAGTGACGCGCATCCTGCCGGATGGTGATTTTGTTGTCGCCGACCTCGAATACACCGCATGGGAAGGCTCGCTCGCAAACCGCTGGAGCGCGCCCGGGGAGTTGCGGGAAGTCGTCCAGATCGGTGCGGTGCGGGTTTCGCGTATCAACGGATTCCGGGAGGCCAACGCCATGTCGGTGTTGGTCCGCCCGACGCTGAACCCGATCCTGTCGGATTATTTCACCGGTCTGACGGGTATCACCAACGCTGACCTTGATCGCGAGAGTGTTTCATTGACCACGGTATTGGATTTACTTGCGGCCTTTGTGCAGGGCCTGCCAATCCTTACCCATGGTGGTGACAACCGAGTGATAGATGCCGAATGCGCTGAGAAGTCGCTCGACAATCCGCTGGCGGATGGTGACTGGAGGGATATCCGTCCGGTGGTCGAGAGCGTGACCGGCCAGACTTTGATGAGTGCAGATCTTCCAGCCCATTTCGGTTTGCCCGTTTTGGGCGGGGCGCACAACGCTCTCGCCGATTCTCGGGCCCTCGTGCAGGTGCTCGCGCATCTGTCTGCATGCGAGAACGCGCCGCGGGGTTGGACTCAGGCCTTCGGAATCTCTGCGACCACGTCTAGCATCCGGCCCTGAGGGCCGAATTCACCGAGGACCTCGCCGATTTTTTCGGCGTTGCCGTCACGAAAATTTATGAAGTCCTGGTGGGTGTCCAACAGCATGTAGTTCAGCACGGTGCCGGTGGCGTGTTCCACATGCACCGTTGCGCCATGGAACTGTGGCTGGGCGGCCACGAGAGTGCCGGTGATGCCTGTCAGAGCTTCGACACAGGCGTCAAGCTTGTCGGTGCCGACGGCGAATTCAACCATAACAACTTGCATGAACAACGTTCTTAACGGTTCTGGCGGTTGTCGACGAGATCGTCAACGACGCTGGGATCAGCCAGCGTGGTGGTGTCACCCAGCTGGTCGTGTTCATTGGCGGCAATCTTGCGCAGGATGCGACGCATGATCTTGCCGGAGCGGGTCTTTGGCAGGCCTGGCGCCCACTGGATCAGGTCCGGCGTGGCAATGGGGCCAATCTGCTTGCGCACGAACTGGACCAGTTCCTTGCGCAACTCATCAGTGGGTTCCTCGCCCAGCTTCAGGGTGACATAGGCATAGATGCCCTGTCCCTTGATGTCGTGAGGGTAGCCGACCACGGCTGCTTCCGCGACCGTGTCGTGTTCAACCAGCGCGCTTTCGACTTCGGCGGTGCCCATGCGATGGCCCGAGACGTTGATCACGTCATCAACCCGGCCGGTGATCCAGTAATAGTCGTCCTCGTCGCGGCGACAGCCGTCGCCGGTGAAGTACATGCCAGGATAGGTCTTGAAATAGGTGTCGATGAAACGCTGGTGGTCTCCATAGACCGTGCGCATCTGGCCGGGCCATGATTTGGCGATACACAGATTGCCCGAGGCCGCACCCTCAAGGACCGTGCCTTCGGCATCGACCAGAACCGGCTGGATGCCAAAGAACGGGCGGGTGGCCGAACCGGGTTTGGTGGCCGTCGCGCCGGGCAGCGGCGTGATCAGGATGCCGCCGGTTTCGGTCTGCCACCACGTGTCGACGATGGGGCAGCGTTCCTCGCCGACAACATCATTGTACCAGGCCCAGGCTTCCGGATTGATCGGCTCGCCAACGGTGCCGAGCAGGCGGATCGATTTGCGCGACGTCTTTTTCACCGGGTCATCCCCTTCGCGCATCAGCGCACGGATGGCAGTCGGTGCGGTGTAGTAGATATTGACCTCGTGCTTGTCGCAGACTTCCCAGTGCCGCGAGGCTGTCGGGTAGTTGGGCAGGCCTTCGAAGATCATCGTGGTCGCGCCATTGGCCAGCGGGCCGTAGACGATATAGCTGTGGCCGGTGATCCAGCCGCAATCCGCCGTGCACCAGTAAATATCGCCGTCGTGGTAATCGAAGACGTACTGATGGGTCATCGAGGCATAGACCATGTAGCCGCCGGTCGTGTGCAGCACGCCTTTGGGCTTTCCGGTGGAACCTGATGTGTAGAGGATAAAGAGCGGGTCTTCCGCGTTCATGGGCTCCGGCGCGCAGTCACCGGGCTGGTCCTCGGTCAGGTCGTGGTACCAGACGTCGCGGTCGGAATTCCAGCCGATCTCCGCGCCGGTCCGTTTGACCACGACGCAGTTCTTGACCCCGGGGCACTGTTCGAGTGCCTTGTCGACATTGTCCTTCAGCGGAATTGTCTTGCCGCCGCGCAAACCTTCATCGGAGGTGATCACAAAGGTGGATTCACAATCCTGGATTCGGCCTGCAATCGAGTCCGGAGAGAAGCCCCCGAACACGACGGAATGGACCGCACCGATGCGGGCGCAGGCGAGCATCGCAACGGCAATCTCGGGAATCATCGGCAGATAGATCGTCACACGGTCGCCTTTCGCAACGCCGAGTTCCTTCATCCCATTGGCGAGTTTGCAGACGCGTGTGTAGAGGTCCTTGTAGGTTATCTTGGCGTCGTCCTGGGGGTCATCTCCCTCCCAGATGATCGCGACCTGATCCCCGCGCTTCGAAAGATGGCGGTCCAGGCAATTGGCGGATGCGTTGAGGACGCCGTCTTCGTACCACTTCACGTGTAGATCCGAAGCGTCATAGGAGACGTTCTTAATCTTGGTATAGGGCTTCATCCAGTCGAGGCGTTTGCCGTGTTCGCCCCAGAACCCGTCCGGGTCCTGAATCGAGTTTTCGTACATCTCAAGATACGTGGCGTTGTCAGCACAGGCGCGTGACGCCCATTCCTCGGGTACCGGATAGATTTCGCGAGGCATGACGCCGTCCCTCCCTGTGATCGTATTGGCCGGCATGGATTACGTGCGCCGGATTGTTGGCGCGCATTATCGGGAAATCGGGGCGGCCGCACAACTCATCCAAAAGATTCAACTGCTGTGTGGTCAAAAGATTCAGGCGCCGAAGAGCACCATGCCGTCATCATCAATCATGACCGGCAGTTTGGTTAGGGAGCGGCCGACGCAGGGACCCTTGGTGCAATAGCCATCATTCTTGCGGAACTTTGCACCATGGGTGGAACACTGGATCAACTCGCGTTCGACATCCAGAAAGGTGTCCGGTTTCATTTCCAGGGTAATCCCCTGATGCGGACACATGTTCATGTAGCAGTGGATGTCCGCACCATCAGGGATCAGGAAGACCGGCATCACGGCGTCGGGCTTGTCCTTGAAAATACGCCGGAGGGTGAACCCCTTGCCGGCTTCACCCACCTCGTCGATATGGCACAGCACGCGGCGATTGCCGCGCATCACCGGGGCGTCGGAATCGGTTTCGCCTGTCATGGGTTCACACCTGCCATGCGGCAGATCTCTTTCCATTCGGCCGTCGTGACTGGTTGGACGGAGAGGCGGGAATTGTTCACCAAGATCATCTTTTCCAGCTTCGGGTTCGACTTGCAGTCCGCCATGCTCACTGGTGTCTCCACGGGCTTCACGGTTTTGATATCGACCATGCCAAAGCGACCGGATTCGTCCGTGTGGTCGGGATAGTGCTCGCGCACGATCTCAACAATCCCGACGATCTGTTTCTCATTGCCCGAGTGATAGAAAAACCCGAGGTCGCCGACCTTCATGGCCTTCATGTTGTTAATGGCCTGATGGTTGCCGACGCCGTCCCAGTGCTCGGTGCCTTTTTTCACCTGATCGTCCCATGACCATGCGCCAGGCTCGGATTTGAACAGCCAATACGCCATATGAAGTTTCCCCTGATCGGTTGTGCCCGTCACTTATAACGGTAGGATTTGTTGGTGCCAGTGAACGCGACGCGCTCAGGCCTCAGGCCGGAGCGGGCGTGCCAGAATGGCGGCGATGGTGTCCTCGATGCCGGCACCATGATGCAGGATGTCGTTGACCGCGGCGCAGATCGGCATCTCGACACCGAGGGTGTCGGCGCGGGTCAGAACGGCGGGTGCCGTGGTGATCCCTTCGGCCACGGTTTTGCGCCCGGCAATGGCGTCGGCGAATGATGTGCCACGGCCCAGTTTTGCGCCGAGCGCGTAGTTGCGGGATGCCGTGGATGTGCAGGTCAGTGTCAGGTCGCCCAGCCCGGACAGGCCCATCAGCGTGCGCGGATCGGCGTCGAGCGCCACGGCAAAACGTGTGATCTCGGCAAGGCCGCGGGCGATGACGGCGGCGCGGGCGTTCTGGCCGAGACCATGCCCGTCCACCACGCCGCAGGCGATGGCGATCACGTTCTTGATGGCGCCGCCGACTTCGGCGCCGACAACGTCGCTAGCGGTATAAGGCCGGAAAGACGGGGTCCCGAGCGCTTCGGCGAGTGCGGTGGCCAGCGAGTCATCGGCGCAGGCCAGGGTCACGGCTGTGGGCAGGCCGCGGGCCACTTCCGCGGCAAAAGTGGGGCCGGAAAGGACGGCCAGCCTCGCGTTCGGCGCAGCGATTTCCGCGACTTCGTTCATCAGCAGGCCGCTGTCGAGCTCGATTCCCTTGGCGCAGATCACGATGGGAACCGGGCCCGGTTTGGCGTCTGCAATTTTCGTGAGGGTCGGGCGCAGGAACTGTGCTGGGGTGACCATGAGGATCGCGTCGGCATTTCCCACGGCGTCGTCAAGGCCGGTTGTTGCGCGGATGTCCGGGTCGAGGGGAATGTCTGGCAGAAACACCTTGTTCTCGTGACCGATGTTGATGGCCTCGGCGGTCTCGGCTTCATGGGCATGAATCACCACCTGGCGCCCGGCGCGCTGTGCGACGCTTGCCAGGGCCGTCCCCCAGGCGCCGGCACCTATAACCGCGATTCGCTGGATGGGGTCTGCCATGGTCAGCTCAGATTGATCGCAATGGAGATACGTGTGCCCTCACCCGTATAGGGGCGCACCGCGTGGGAGACCCAGGATGGAAACATCATCACGGTCCCTGCGACGGGCTGGATGGTTTCGCTGGCACCCATGGAGATGCCGCCGGGCACAGCCGGGATCAGATCCGGGCGGTACATTGCCGGGGCGACCCCGCGCGGATCCTGTATTTCGAATTCGCCACCTAGGGACGGGTCGGCGACCGCGCCCCCGTCGTCCACATAATAGACCGCTGACCACATGCAGCCGGGATGGGTGTGAAACTCGTTGCCGTGGCCGGACCGATTCACATTGGCCCAGGCGTTCATGCGCCAGTCCTGAGGTGCGGGCTGGCCGGCGCGGTCGGCGGTGAACTTGTCGGCGAGTTGTCGCACGAAAGACAGCAGCAGAGTTGTTTCCTCACCGCCCCATTCGGGAAGGTCCCACGAAGACTGCCAACCGCCGAGATTGGAATGGGCGGCGGAGGGGTGTGTTTCCGATCGGGTCAAAATGGTTTCACGAAGACGGGTGTTGATGGCCTGCCCGTTGGGTAGCGGCGCGAAGGCAACCGGGGTTGCGAAGAGCGGCTGAACGTCAATTTTGGTGCGAGGTGTGTCTGCGGACGACATGGCGATGAGGTGGTGGGTGAAGCGTTCGGGTTCAACCTTATTCGGCGGCGCGCAATTCGGCCAGCGGCCAGCGTGGCCGTGGCTGGAAATTCAGGGGTGATGTCAGTCCGGCATGAAGTCGCTCCAGCCCGGCCCAGGCGACCATGGCCGCATTGTCGGTGCACAGGGCAGGCGGCGGAACAACGAGCCTGATGTTCCCGGCGGTGCAAATATCTTCCAGGGTTGCCCGCAGGGCGAGGTTTGCAGCCACGCCGCCGGCTGCCACAAGCGCGGGAGGAGCCACGCCGAGTTTGTCTTCGAACTGGGTGAAGGCGTTTCTGCAGCGGTCCGCCACGGTATCGCAGACCGCGCTCTGGAATGATGCGGCAAGATCGTCGATGTCCTGCCCGGCGGTGGGGGTATCAAGTTTCAGCGCTGTCTGGCGTACCGCGGTCTTCAGGCCCGAAAAGGAGAAGTCGCATCCTTCGCGACCCTTGAGAGGGCGCGGCAGTTTGAAACGTTTCGGATCACCCCGGCTGGCGGCGTCCTGCACCGCGGGCCCACCGGGGAATCCGAGCCCGAGCAGTTTTGCGGTCTTGTCGAAGGCTTCGCCGATAGCATCATCGATGGTCGTGCCGAGCAGGCTGTACTGGCCCAGCCCCTCCACCGCGAGCAACTGGCAGTGACCACCTGAGACCAGCAGCAGCAGATAGGGGAAGGCCACGCCGTCGGTCAGGCGCGCCGTCAGTGCATGCGCTTCGAGATGGTTGACGGCGATGAAGGGGCGGCCGCGCGCCGAGGCCATCGCCTTGGCTGTCATGCTCCCCACATGCACGCCGCCGATCAGCCCGGGACCGGATGTCGCCGCAATACCGTCTATGGCATCCAGGCTCAGATCGGCCTCTGCGACGGCGCGTGCGATAATTGCGTCAAGATGGTCGAGATGCGCCCGGGCCGCGATTTCCGGTACCACACCGCCGAAGGGCCGGTGGTCGTCGAGCTGGCTGAGCACCACATTGGACAGGATTTGTCCCGCCCCTGCCCCATCACCTTCGACAATGGCGGCAGCGGTTTCGTCACAGCTGGTTTCGATTCCGAGGAGTTTCATGGCGCTGATATAGCCCAATTCGGACGATAGGTCGCAAGGACAGATACGCGTTGCACGAAAAACGGATTTTGCCTTCGCGCCAGACATGGTTATGACGTGATGTATGAATGCTTCCCCGCT
>Ga0315315_10006557_pt1 | contig 10757 bp, 9 predicted proteins | sample M140m3416metaG_FD_203699 | JGI IMG/M metagenome (GOLD analysis project Ga0315315, IMG submission 203699) | Ammonia-oxidizing marine archaeal communities from Monterey Bay, California, United States - M1 40m 3416 | ecosystem: Environmental > Aquatic > Marine > Intertidal zone | place: USA... | reverse complement strand
AGTACTGATGTGCATATGCGTTACAGTGTTCATAGGACACTGAAGAACATTGGTACACCCCCTTCATTTGTACACGAACCATGACAATGAACGAATATTCGCCACGCGAAGTGATTGCCCTTTGTCGGCAGCGAGAAATTCAGGCGATTGATCTTCGGTTTACCGATTTCCGTGGCTACCAACGTCATTTTACAATCCCGGCATCACAGCTCACAGAAGACCGGTTTCAGGATGGCTTCTGCTTCGACGGATCATCCATGAGCGGCTGGCAGGCGATCCACGAAAGTGACATGCTGATTGTCCCGGACCCGCAAACAGCATTTGTCGATCCCTTCATGCCATCCACATTGGCCATCATTGGCAACATTAAGGATCCGGTGACACACCAAAGCTATGCGCGCGATCCACGCAATATCGCTCGTAAAGCTGAAAACTACATGATCTCGACCGGCATCGCTGACCGCGTGGGAATGGGGCCTGAAGTCGCCTTCTTTGTTTTTGACGACGTACGTTTTGACCAATCCTCTCACGAAGCATTCTATCATATCGACAGCAACGAAGGACAATGGTACCGAGGCAAGTCTGGAGCTGGCGGTTATCAGGTACGTTATCGCGAAGGATATCTGCCGATGCCACCGGCTGATTCACTTGCGCCTCTTCGAACGGAAATCATGCTTGCTCTGCAGGAAGGCGGAGTTCCCACTGAAGCGCATCATCGCGAAGCCGCAACTGCCGGACAGTGTCAGGTTGATTTGGATTTTGACTCACTCGTACGTACGTCCGATCACCTCATGCGGCTCAAGTACCTCGTTCGCAATGTCGCAGCCAGCCATGACAAATCGGCGACATTCATGCCAAAGCCACTATGGAATGACAACGGGTCAGGCCTCCACCTGCGATTATCACTTTGGAAAGATTCAACACCGTTGTTTGCCGGCAGCGGGTACGGTGGACTGAGTGAAACTGCGATGTTTGCATTGGGGGGACTGCTGCGACACACAGCATCACTGCTGGCCTTTTGCTGTCCTACGACCAACAGCTACAAGCGACTTGTGCCTGGCTTCGATGCTCCGGTGAACCTGTCATACAGCTATCGCAATCGTTCTGCCGCCGTTCGGATTCCTGTGAATAGTGGTGACGATGAACGGCGTTCGCTGGAATTTCGCTGTCCGGATTCGGCCAGTAACCCGTATCTGGCAAATTCCGCAGTTTTAATGGCCATGCTGGATGGGATTCAGAACCGCATTGAACCCGGCCGTCCTCTGGATAAAGACCTCTACGATTTGGAACCTCAGGAACAACACGACATCCCACAAGTACCACACTCATTGAGTGAATCGCTGGCGGCTCTCGAACGCGATCATGATTACCTCCTGCAGGGCGATGTTTTCACTTCAGATGTCATGGAGACCTGGATTCGCCACAAGTACACAGAGGAAGTCGACGCTATTCGGCAACGACCTCATCCATTTGAATTCACCATGTATTACGACTGTTGAGCGACCCGCTGGATGGTTCCCGGCTGATTGCACAGAGAATTGCCCGAAACAAACACGAAACAGCCGAGTTTTGACTTAAACAGACAACTCTGCTTACAACAAGTTGCGTACTGATTACCAAATTCCGGCGAGCGAGACGGCTACGGGCTACACTTCCCAAAGCGATTCTGTTGCCGATTCGTTTCACAACGACGGATTTTCGGAAAACAACGTTCCAGCGCAACTAGAATTTAAGAGCCGTTACCACATGATGCCGTACTATCCGCTGGCTGACGGCTGCGTACGATTCCTCTCGACGACATCGACCGCAATCTCTTCGCATAACACGGTTCTCAAGACAGTGGCAGTCTGATTTCCGACTTGGTTTTCTGATTCTTTAAACGTCCAGGCCCATCATTCGCATGAGTTCGATAGCGTTACTACGTTCGACCACTCCGTCTCGAAGCTCATAGTCAAAAGTCATGGTACCGTCTGTAATTTGATCTTCGAAGTGATAATTAGCAGCCCGACCATCCAACGACTGAACGATACGAGTCAGTTCCAGGTCGTGAGTGGTCACCAGCCCGACGGCTCCTCGATCCAGCAAAGACCGAATCACGGCCTCCGCTCCTCGACGGCGGTCGTTGGAATTCGTGCCGTTAAGGATTTCATCCAATAAAAACAGTACAGGGCGGTCTCGATCTGTTAGATCTACCACCTGACGCAGGCGTCGAACAACGCTGAAGAAAAGTGACCGCCCCTCCATCAACGAATCACTGACACGCATCACTGTGCCCATCTGAAATGGTGTCGTTGACAGTGTTTCGGAGTTAACACGTCCGCCACACCACGTCAGTACCAGATTTGCTCCAATGGCCCTCAACAGAGTACTCTTGCCCGACATGTTCGATCCACTGATGAGCATCAACGGGCGTTCTCGGGTTAACTGCACATCGTTCCGAATGCACTCCTGGTTTGAAAGCAACGGATGCCCCAAAGACTTCGCTGCGAATACAGGAGCTCCATCTAAAACATTTGGCAAATTCGCATCGGCATTGTCAAAACTCCAGGCACCGACCGTTAGCAGAACCTCCAGTTCCGCGGAGGCATCAATCCAGCCTGGAATCAAAGTGCCATATTTTACTCGCCAACGTTCAATTCGATCGGTCAGCAGAACAGTCAATCCGCACAACCATGCAAAAGGAATCAGAAACTGATTACGAAGCGAATTATTCAGCCAGCCAATGAGTCGACTTAACGAACGGATTCGGACCGACGCTCGGTGCCCTCCCGCAGTCAACACCTGCTGCAGTTGAACGATATCAGGATCATCAAACGAATGCGTCTCCAGTTCTGTCAGAATGCATGACAGCTGCCTCAAGGCATGATCGACGCTATCAACCGCTGCAACAACTGTCTTGATCTGAGGTCGAGCCAGCACCATTAGTGGAACCTGGACCAGCAGAACCAGAAGCAACACATAGATCTCCAAAACATCGGTCGCAACCATGAATAAGAGAACGACTCCAAGAACTCCAAATATCGCTGACAGAGTCACAATCCAGGGAGGCACAGTTTTCGCTAATTCTGTGGCCCAACGATTCAACGTCGCTTCGGTCGCTTTCCAGTTGACGGCATCTTCGATGATCGCCAGTCGCTCGCGCAGATCGATTTCGTCCCGAAGTGATTCAGCCATTTTCTGACGTCGTCGCACCGTATCTGCTTCTGGAACATCCGTCATCCATCGAGCCAGCAATCGACGAGAGGGCAGGGCTCGACACTGGCACATTTTCTGAAACAATGATCCCGTTCCAAACAAATCGAGATCACCAGACCAGGGATGTTCAGAGGACACAAATTCTTCACCAGGATCGGGAAGTTCTTTCCAGTGGTTCGTGAGTCTTTGGATACACGACGAATACCATTTCTGAATACGAATGGTTGACCGCAGGCGTCGAAGTGCCGGACGATGAGCGAGTATTGTCAGCATAAGAATTCCTGCCGTAACAGAAAACGGAATCAACGCTCGTCCGTCACCACCAGCCAGCCATGCTCCCTCAACCATTAATATCAAAAACAACAGCGTGCGAGCCCTCACAAAACGGCGGTCTCGCTTTCTTAGTGACAGAAGTTGTCGAGTCGCTGATTCAAGTCGCTGACGATAGGTTTCAGCGGCCTCCTGCGTTCCAAATTCTATGGGCAATTCACCGGACAAGTTCGACTCCAATTCTACTGGGCAGACACGACCGACCGGCCAACCACTCCCGAATACGTACTTACTACATCCTCAGCTGATCAGCAAGAGGCCTCCTGCTTTTGCAGACGCAGGCGACTGCACGACAACTGCCGCCGAGGTCTGTGAGCATGGATGCCAGTGACACAGTCACCCTTTCACAAATGGCACATTCACGATACGGAAAGCATCTGACACACCTTGGCGCACAAGTCTTTCGATGGTCTGAGACCATAACAACGCATGATGCCGTTCGCAGAGTTAGCAGCATCAGCCAATCGACGCCAAACCCATACCCATTTCCGCCAATATTGCCGGTTCAATGTCCATCCAACTCGACCGAATGCCATTACGGTCATTCACATTCGATCCGGCATGTCGGCGCATACTATCTAATCATTACTATAGACGACATCAACCTGTTCGTCGCAGGAGATCCAACAGGCATCTATGTAGCGACATGTCCTGAGTGTCCAGTTTCCGGGCATTGACTTCACGAATGGCGCGGCAATGGTGAAAGACAGAGGAATTCGATTGGAATTTCGCATCCAACGTAATTTTATTTCTCAGCCAAAACCGGCGGTCAACGATTAACACCGCTACATTATTTCGTTCAGGATTCCATGGCCCGCTCTATCACCAGGAAGAATGCCAGCCCAAGTCGGCTGACGATATCTCAGCGTGTCACACGTTGGTGTTTTCGTCCTCAACGACTCGTCATCGCTGCTGGACTGGCGTTGGGAGCACTCTTTTGGGCTCAACTGCAGCGTAGCCTTCCTGACGTTGAATCACAGGAAGAATACCAGGTTGGAATTGATCAAATCACGGTCACGCCGCCTCCTCGATGGATCCCTCAAGATCTGGTCGCCCAGGTTCTACACCGGGTGAAACTGGACAAGACCATCTCACTGCAGGATCCCACTCTCAGCGAGCGAATCGCAGCAGCGTTCGTGACTCATCCGTGGATTCTGCAGGTTCACCGTGTCACCAAATCATTTCCAGCTCGCGTGCATGTGGAAGTGACCTATCGGACGCCCGCGGCCATAGTCCATGGCGTCGGTGGTGGCTTCTATGCAATCGATGAATCGGGCTGTGTTCTGCCGGGGAATGACTTCCCTCGATCGGATATCAACCGATACCCCATCATTGAAAACATCAGCAGCGTCCCTCAGGGGCGACAGGGGCAGGCCTGGGGAGATCCGGCTGTCGCAGGCGCCGCGCAGCTGGCCGCTTTGCTTAACATTGCGGACGAATCCGGTCAAACTCACTGGGATAACTGGGGACTTAGTGCCATTGAAGCACCGTCGGTGGTCGGCCTCTCGAATGAAGAACTCGACCTTGAATACAACATTAGAACAAAAGGTGGTTCGACGATCATTTGGGGCAGGTCACCAACAACAGAACACCCGGGAGAGCTGAGTGTCGCGAAGAAACTGCAGCGGCTCAATGATTACCACTCCGATTTTCGAATTGACGGTGGTTTCGACGATGCTTCAGTACCCTACATCCTGGATGTTCGCCCATGGCGGGGAATCAGCCGCAGAATGGCTAGCGGAGAAACGGCGACTCATTAGATTACTCGGAGCGAACAGAATTCACGCAATGCATCATCAGACAGTCTTCGGATGTCCAGCGTCGGCAACGCAACGGGGAGCAACAGTTTGAGTGAATCGTCACCATCAGTATTCGGCCGTCTCTCCGGGCGAGGCGTCGTAGTCGCAATGTTCTCAATGGGAATCATGGCGACCGGTTTCCTATGGGTATACTGGACGATTCAGCTGACGCCGTTCATGCCGCTACAGGAAGTTCTGGAAAGTGAGTTTCCGAAATCGCGCCCTCAGGTTAAGGGCGGAACGATCAAGAAATCGGGAGACACGGTCCTCAAAGTCGTGCTGCAAACAGACTTTGATCCACGATCGGATTCCAGAGCCGCTGGGGCAAAGATCAAAGCACGTCTGGAGCGAACACGAGAACTGGCCAATGAGCTTGCCGACCTGTCGTCGTACAGCATTTTGGCACTGCATCTGTACTTCCCGATGAAAGAACAGGGAATCAGCCAGAAGACGTTCTTCCGCGATGTTGCGACGTGGGCCGAACTGGATGAAGAAAAAGTGATCGCCTGGGAGCCTGATCCGACTCGCGAACACCAACCGGATGAAGCATCTGCCGATCCCGCGACGTCTCACTAAACTACTGTCCAAGAATCTCTACGGAATCTTGTGACAAGCTGGAGGCAACAGGCACGCGCGGAGCAGCATCACGCAGCGTGGCCAGGCAAATCACCTTCAACCACCGAATGATCGCTTACCGTTCCATGCAACGCTGCCAGGCGTTCTTCCTCACGCCGAAGACGTTCCTGATAGCGTCGTTTTTTGCTGCGACTTAGACCGCTAACAACATCCAGTAAACCCGGCAGAAATCGTTTAAGCTGAAACAGCCCGTGAGCCATTGGAGTGATCAGAACCATACGTCGATTTCGGCGAATGGCCTTAATGGTTAAGGAGGCCACGCGTTGAGGCGATGCACACACAATGGCCGGAGGCTGTGGAACCGAGCGATCGTTGGTTGCTCTTTCTGCGGAACGATATAAGTCTGTTTGCACCGGCCCCGGGCAAATCGCAGAGACTCCGATTCCAGACCGCCTGTATTCAGCCCGCAGAGACTCCGTGAAACCAATGAGTCCAAATTTACTCGTGTGATAAGCAGCAAATCGTCCCCCAGCAACCAAGCCGGAAATACTACACATGTTTACGATGTGCGATTCAGGACGTTTCAGAAGATGTGGTAACAACAACTGAGTGATCTGAATGGGAGCGAGTAGGTTGACGGACATCAACCAATCCCACTTCTCCTGAGTCATCTGATGGGTGGAACCATAGTAGGCGACTCCGGCATTGTTGATCAGAACATCGATCACCTCTGAATCACGCAGAGCGGCCATCACCGTCTGTTCAACCTGATCCCGGTTCGCCAAATCGCAGCAATATGTGGAGACGACTGCTCCGAGTGCAACCGACTGCTCCGCTACCTCATCCAAACCATTTTGGTCACAATCCACGAGCAGCAAACGGCATTTCAGGCTGGCAAGTTGTAACGCAATCTGCCGGCCTATTCCTGACGCAGCGCCGGTCAGAAAAACGTTGGCCCCCTCCAGTTTTCGCATCTGTCTGAATGTCCCGTCCTTGACAATCATGTTCAGTGAACGTGACCAGATTTTAGCACGAGCCTACCTAAGGCTGCGAGCCTGGTTTCCAACGCTCGGCGAGATTTCCTCGAGTCAACCGACTCGCACCATCAACCGATCTCGAAAAAAGACAGGGATAATGCGTACGAGAAACAACCAAATCGTCTTACGATCTGGCTGATTCTTCGAGGTTCACGAATGGGCTCAGACGTCGAGTCTTGTCAATGATTGCTGCCTTTTCGGCCTCCGACGCAGCTGCAGCAAAACGGAGTCTCAGCTTTTTCAGCTGAACACCACGTTTACGACGGCGAGCGATTTCACGTGTTCGTTCGATTCTACCCATTTGAACAATTTGCCTTTGAGCACTGGATCAGCGTGTTTCGAGGCGACACAGGATATCGATGCCCCTGCAAAAGTCAATTCGAGAATGATCTATCCAACTGCCAGCCGGGCAGAACTTGACCTCTACCAGGCAGATACAGATCCAAGGTTTGTAGTGACTGATGGCTGCTGACAGATTCGTTTTCGTCCAACAACACGGCAAATCCGCATCGTGGGCCGCTTAACCGGAACCATAAGGGCAGATGCAGCATCAGTCGATTCTGCTGGCCAGGAGGCAAAAAACGATGCAAAAGCCAGTTCCCGATAGCAACGACGGATATGAATCGGGTCCGCACCAAACCATTCTCTCTGCTGAGACACCACCGTTACACCCTCCAGCTGCTGAATCCGATCGTCCAGGTCATGGGTTGCATCGACAATTTCCGCCAGTGAATGCTGGCACATGGGAAAGACCACCGTTCTAAAGAGGTAATATCGCAGCCGCGACAATGTTTTCACGGATTCCAATGGCGGACGAGTCACCACGATCCGACAGTCCGAATTCGCATCGCGCAGACGTCCGCAGGCGTCAGCCGCTGCCTGTACAACTTCAGCAGGTGTCCGACCATAAACCAGGTCATTCCCCAGGTCCGTAATAAGCGCCGCGCTGGGAGGCAACTGACCACCACCCGTAAACTCCGACCACAATCCACAGCCAAGAATTCCGGGAGCAGTCCGCAAACCGAAGTGGCTGGATGCCAGGTACGAACGTCCCATACCGTGAGCGGTCAGAATTTGCAATGGCCCATTCCAGTGATCAAATACCGCCCGCATCAGCTGAGGCCACCCCAGCGATAAGTTGCTCGCTCCCAAAAGAACAATCCGGCGAACATCACCAGTCAGATTAAAGGAGGTCACTGCAGCTTCCAAAAGCCTGGAACAAACAACACCATCACCGCAAACAATTCCAATCGTCCGAGTAACATCAGGAGTGTCAGCAGTATTTTTCCGGGATCGGAAAAATGAGTGTAATTGCCATGCGGCCCGCAAACGCCCAGCCCAGGACCAATATTGTTCAATGTCGCGGCGACAGCTCCGGCACAGTCGATCAGAATTGACGGACTGCCTGTCTCTGTCTCACTCCACTGAGCAGTTGAACGTGGTGAAACCGATTCCAACCCCACTAAAGCCAACCAACTTCCAGCGAAAATTGCGGCAATCAACCAAAGGTAAATTAACACATCCTTAGCCACGGAATCTGCCATGCGTTGTCCGGCAAGTCGCACCGGACGAACCAGGTTTGGACGAAATGCCCGCTCGACTTCCAGCAGCAGCACCTTAAACAAGACGATCAGGCGAATCACCTTGATGCCACCTCCTGTAGATCCCGAGCAACCGCCTACAAACATTAAAAGAAACAGCCAGGCCTGGTTGAACAAGGGCCAAACCACAAAGTTCTCAGTCCCAAAGCCAGTCGTCGTAATCACGGAAACCACATTGAACAAGCCATGACGTAAAGCGGTCATCGCGGTGCCATACGTCCCTGAACTCCACAACACGATCGTCAACACACCAGACGAGACTGCAATGAGACCAAGATACACACAAAATTCCGGATCTCGCACAACCGTCCACAGTCGCACCAATACCCCGCCGCGGTCCGGACCCGACGGTTGCTTCAGTAAAACATAATACAGATTGAAATTGGTCCCAGCCGCCAGCATGAAGACGATTAAAGTAAATTCCAGCAGCGGACTATTGAAGGCACCGACACTTGAATTACGGGTGCTAAATCCCCCCGTCGCCAGTGTCCCAAACGTGTGACACAACGATTCGAATAGATTCACTCCCTGCAGCAGCAGAATCAAAGCCAGGACAGCGGAAAGGACAAGGTAGATTGCCCACATGATCATCGCTGTTTCGTGTACACGTGGTCGTAACGTACCCGCAATGGGGCCGGGCACTTCGCGACGCATCAGAGCTTTTCCCCCCGCTCCCAACTGCCCCAAAATCGCCACGAACAGTACAATGATTCCCATTCCGCCGAGCCAGTGAGTGAACGACCTCCAGAACAGTACACTGCGTGGGACATAGGCAATGTCTCCCCGTTGAGCCGCCTCTTCGCAGTTGGTGAATTGCTCAAGGACTTCCAGCTGAGTAAGCACAGAAGCACCAGTCGTGGAAAACCCAGAGATCGACTCAAACATCGCATCGGCCAGCGACATGGAAATTCCCGGCAGCCGGTAGGTAGGAGTCAGCAAATACGGGAGGCCTCCCAAAAAACCACACAGCAGCCAGCCGAGCCCCACGACAGCCAGCGCTTCCTTCCTTAAAACCGTGCGTGACGGCTTACGGCCAATGGCAATCAATCCGCCTCCGACCACCATACTGATGATGATCGACTGCAACATACCTCGTAACGAATCTGCTTCGAATACTGCCGTTTGACCAAAGGCCGGCCACGACCATGGAAGACTCAGTACCATGCACGATGCCACCAGCAAAGAGAGCAGTCCGAGTAAGCGGGAAACAAGTCGCCAGTTCATCGCACCCAGTTCCGTTCACAACTACGAAGACATAATACCGCACACGGGAGCATCCCAGGTCAGCGCATTGCTCGTCTTCACCATGTGATCCATCGGCTCAGACAGTGCCGGGGGAAGAGGAGCAGTCCGGCGTTGCGACAAACTTACATAACTGCTGACGATCTCAAACGTAGCAGAGACATCCTGCTTGTCATCGTTGGTCATGAAGTGCAACGCATGAAACCGCTTCTCCGTTCGACCGACCAATCGAGTGTAAATCCGAATCCTCTGGCCGACACGGACTTCGGACAGATATCGAATATGCGATTCCAGGGCGAACGACCCACCGTCATGTTCAGTATCAAACAACTCCATCACATCCATTTTTCGCATGAGTCCCATAAAACCCATTGAAAACAGATGTGTGTACCACATGACGTTCATGTGTCCCATCGCATCCAGGAAGTCTTCAGGAATGACCTGAGTATGAGTTTCCGGCAGCTGCTTGACATCAGCCAGTTCAATCTTCATTCGGGACATAGTCGAACCAACTGCTTTCCAATATTCGCTCCCTGCAACATATCAATGAATGCCTGCGGCGCATTTTCAATTCCATCTGTGACCTGCTCGCGACATTTCAGTTGACCGGCCCCGTACCATTCCGTCAGTTGACGCAGCGCTTCACGATACTGTGGTAGAAAATCAAAGACGAGAAATCCCCTGACCACCGCCCGCTTGACGATGAGATGCCAAAACAAGCGAGGCCCCATCGCCATATCGGTGTCATTGTACTGTGAGATCTGTCCACAAATCCCCACTCGAGCTCCCACATTCAGACAAGAAAACACTGCGTCAGAAATTGGGCCGCCTACGTTGTCAAAATAGACGTCAATCCCCTCCGGACACATCGTCCTGAACGCCTTGTGATAATTGTCCGTGGACTTATAGTTGAAGGCCGCATCATAGCCCAGGTCTTGAGTTGCATATCGCACCTTCTCGTCTGATCCGGCAACCCC
>Ga0315315_10006556_pt1 | contig 10759 bp, 10 predicted proteins | sample M140m3416metaG_FD_203699 | JGI IMG/M metagenome (GOLD analysis project Ga0315315, IMG submission 203699) | Ammonia-oxidizing marine archaeal communities from Monterey Bay, California, United States - M1 40m 3416 | ecosystem: Environmental > Aquatic > Marine > Intertidal zone | place: USA... | reverse complement strand
TTTCATATCTTTCACGATCTCGCTTTGCTTGTAGCATAAATTTATCACGTTCTTCTTCTGATAGAGTATTCCATCGTGCACGCATATGCTTAATATAATGTTGATAAGCAGTTAGAGGTTTTACACGCATCAACAAATACTCTCTAGTTGCAGTGCGCTCTTTTTGTATAGCATTGATTATAGTGCGCTGTCGTTCTGTAATAGAAGCCATTTGCAATTTTATTCGTCATCTTTTCTATTCATTTTGTATTTTAATTGTCTGAATCTATCACGCGAGGTTCTATATCGCAAACCACCGTTAGCATTTCCATAGATCTTGCCGGTCACGCTCGTACGTGTAATGCCAGGTGGGTGGTACAATTTGAATATTACCCAACTTTTTACCCATTTTTTAATTATTCTATAATTCCTAGAGATCAATATGTAATTACATAATAGGTCGTCAACTAGTTCGTAATAAATAGTATTATCAAAATCTTGGAAAGTACCAAAATTTGGTCTATTTGAGGTATATTCTTTCATTGTTTTCTTAATTGCCATGGAGGTTAGATAATTCTTATAGCTCCAAAATGATGTGTCGAAGGTCGAAGCAAAATGTATCTTTTTCAATCTTTTCAACAATTCTGATTCCACTAAAATTTTAACTTCTGCTGGAGAAACGTATTCAGTTTCGTACCACACGGGGTCGTATTGATGTACATGCCAAGCTTGCATTTATTTGTAAGATTGGTGATAATTAATTCAAATCTGGTTTTTCTAGTAATATATAAATGTCAAGCAACAGTGATTTTAATTTCCCAACGAAGTTGAGAACAGCTGCTGTCAAATTTCCCAGGGGTGTCATGAGCAAGTCTACCATAGAAATTTACCGTGTAGCGACAAATAAAAAATATGCTCCTAAAGGTCTTGGGTCGGCTATAAAATTTATTCAATACTATCTCAACAGAGGAGGTAGTGGTATATCTAACTCGCAGAGAAACAGAATAGAAAAGGCGAAAGAAATGCTTCAGAAAGATCTACGACGTGTCTCTCGGGGTAGAGGTAAAAAGACGCCATCTATCACACCCAGACGTAGTGTTAAAACACGTAAATTTGATAAAAAGAGGAGTAATTCTATCAATGTAATGTCTTGGAACGTTTTAGCAGCAGCAGCCACGAAATATCATTCACCCGGTAGAAAATCAGAATTAGGAAAATACAGTCGAGAAAGACATAATAAGTTGGTAAAGAAAATACTCTCAACAAATGCTGACTTAGTTTTTTTACAAGAAGTTGATAAAGTTTTTGCAAGCAGACTTAGAACTCTAAAAAACTACAAAACTATTTTTAAAATACCACCAATTGCGTTACCCAAAAATGCATTTGGTAATGCAATAATGTTTAAACATGATGTGTTGAAAAAAGTATCAGGGACTACCAAATTACTATGGAGTAAATCAGAGAAAGACTTTGATAGAAAAAATGCTCTGATGACCACGTTGAAATGGAACAATAAACATGTTGATGTCGTTAGTTTACATTTAAGCGGAAGACGATCAGACGCTAGACAAAATTTGTTAAGAAAAATTACAAGACAACTTACAAGTCCTTATTCGATTATAGGGGGAGATTTTAATTGTAATACCAAGAATAAAGCATGCTTGGGTGAAATTAGAATGAAAACAAAATCTGTCGTTTATACAACTTGTTCATTTGATTATGATCCTGAACACAGACCAACAGAAATAGATAAAATATTGGTTTCGCCAAATCTCAGATTAACAAATTACCACGTGAAAAAAGAAAATTGTGGTAGAAAAAATCACCCTTATAGAAAATCTGGGAGTGATCACTTTCCGGTTCTGACTCGAGTTGTTCTTCAACACAAACCTTACAAGCCAAATGATTGTGAAATTTTGGCTACGAGAAGTTTCGAGAACTGCTATAAAGGGCGGAAGTTATTTTCAAAATGCTGGTTTCCAGCGGTAGAGAGTTACAAACGATGTATTAAGAAAATGAACAAATAATAAAATGGAAGATTATAAAAAGCACTTATTACATTTTATGTTTGTGTTGGGAAGTGTTGCACCACTGAGCATTGGGTTGTTTCTCATAGCAAATGGTATTAGCAATCTTCGAGTGTCTGAAATTACAACTCAACTAACAAACGTCGTTGACCAAATTAAGAGCTTAGAATATACTATTTCTGGATTAAACTTACAAGATTTTGAAGATTTAATAGGAAATCTTAATAGCACTCTCTTTGTAATTTCGTCGAATCTAAATAATATCCAAACTAACACACCAGGTCCCAATTTACCAAATTTACCATAAATAAAATTAAACGTTTTTTTGTTTTAATAAAATGATTAAGAAATTGATTGGACCGGATTATCCCAAAACATCTTGTGACTGCAGTGAATGTCCTGCCACCGGAATACCCAAATGGCCAGCTAAACCACCCGATACATCAACAAACAACCTGGGCTTGAACAATAGAAACCAATTGCGCAAAATTTCTTCATGTGCAAGTACCAGTTTCGTAGCTTCGGGTAAACAACCAAGTCCTTGGATATCTGAAGAAGGTAAGAAGAATATTGAAATCTTAAATCCCAATTTTGGTTTAGAGGTATCAGATGGATTTTTCCACGAACCTCATTCAGCTAAATGTGCATGTGGGGTTTGTGAAAAGCCTCGTCATCACAAACATCATCACAAACATCATCACAAACACTGCAAGGTAGAAACTCCAAAAACAGTAACAGCTTACGACCCACGATTGATAAATCCCTTGTATGGTTCTGTTACACAGCAACTAGATAGTATTCCATATAGCGGCGAAGTCCGATTGAAAGATATTTACGACGAAAAATATACAGACTATGGCAAACATTATAAAAATTATACTGATATTCACGCTGGACAATACATGTATTACTTAGATAGAGATATAGAACCAACATATTCTTTGCCGGTATACACTGTTAGAAGTCAAGTAAATAGCGAGGTGTTTCAAACACCCATGGGCGGTTTATGGCCAAGATACCCCAAGGTGCCTACCACCCAAGATAGTAGATATCTATCCTCGCAACAATTTACCAGAGATACAGTAAAAAATAGAGAAGACTTAATGGCATTGCAGATGGCGAGATTCAATAGAGAAAAGTACCCAGTGGATATGATGTAAATAAATGGTGAAAATGAATTTAGCATGGAAATAGCATTGTAGAAAATGGATCCTTCAGATGCTAAAAAACAACGGACTAAGAAGCGGAATCAAAAACTCCGCAAGCTACGTAAACAGAATAAGACGGTTGATATCAAGGACACCAATCGATACAAGCACTGGGAAATTCGAACACTTATGCTTGGTATGGTGCTGAGGTATTTCCCTCAAGCTCAAACTGATCTCAATGATCTAATCTCTCGTTTTGGTCGGGAAACCGGTGTCAAACTATTTCTAGATTCTATGCAAGCGTCGGGTGCATGTTTCCTACCCTTTACTCAACCTGTTCTACACCCAACTAAAAATTGAGAAATGAATCTTAAAATTCAAAGAATTTTAAGAAAGCAATGCGAACAACATCAACAGTATTTCCGTATTTCTGGCATTGGGATGACAATGAAAAAGAAGTAACAGTATTTAGAATTTACGCTTTGACGAAGGATAATAAAACAGTAGTATTACGTATAAACGATTTTACGCCTTACTGTTTTCTGGAATTACCAGAAAAAGTAGATGGTGTAGAAATTAGATGGGACGCATCAAAAGCTCAATTATTGAGTAACGCCATTAACGGTCGGCTCAAGAGTCATGGACCAATTAAAACATCATTTACAATGAAAAAGCGCTTGTATTATTGTAATTGGGATCGTAAGAAAAAGAAGGAACGTTTGTTTCCGTACTTAATGCTTGCATTCTCGTCTCCTTTTGATAGGAGATCTTACGCGTACAGTGTTAATAAGAGGCGATTCTTCGTGAGAGGCGTGGGTAATGTTCAATGTAGGATTCACGAAGAAGATGCAACGCCATTGTTGCAATTCACATGCTTCCGGTCGTTACCTACAGCTGGTTGGGTTAAATTTACAGGTAAACAAGTTGGTCAAGATGAAAAAATAACATTATGCGACGAAGAATATATAGTGAAATGGAAAAGTATAAAATTTGAAGGTGGCGACGAAGTACCAGCTCCATTGATATTGTCAATGGATATTGAGGTCAATTCTACTAATCCGAGTAGAATGCCTAACCCAGAAGTACCTGGTGACAAAGTGTTTCAGATCTCTTGCGTTTTGAAAAGAGAAGGTGCTAAAGATTACAGGAAATTTTTGTTGTCATTGGGTTCTCCTGATAAGTCTATCGTAGGTAAAGACACCGAGGTAATTGAGTACAACACTGAAGCGGATCTTTTACTTGGTTACGCGGAGTTCTTGCAAACATACAGACCTAATATTGTCACGGGTTACAATATTCTTGGTTTCGATATTCAATACATGATAGAACGTGCTAAATTTAATCTTGTTATTGATCAATTCAAGCAGTTGGGATTCACAGAATTTATTTCAGCACAAGAACGTCAGATTAAGTGGTCGAGTGCTGCGTACAAAACACAAAACTTTAAATTTTTGGATGCGGAAGGAATCTTGCATGTCGATCTGCTTCCATTGGTGAAACGTGATTATAAGTTTGACAACTACAAACTTAAAACTGTATCAGAGTTTTTTATAGGCAAAACCAAAGATCCCCTCGATGTTGCTGGTATTTTTAGATGTTATCGACTGGGTATGAAAGGTGGAGAGCGAGGAGCAAAGGCGTTGGGTGTAGTTGGAAAATACTGTGTACAAGATAGTGTTTTGGTATGTGAGTTGTTTGACACGCTACAGACTTGGGTTGGGCTATGTGAGATGGCTAAAGTTTGCAATGTACCGATTTTCTATCTTTACACGAAAGGGCAGCAGATTAAGGTATATTCTCAGGTTTATAAAAAGTGTATGTTCGAGAACAGAGTAATAGAAAAAGATGGTTATATTGCGAAAGAAGATGAAAGTTTCACGGGTGCTTATGTATTTGAACCGAAGCCTGGCGTGTACGACAAGGTAGTACCATTTGATTTCTCGTCACTGTATCCAACGACGATTATTGCGTACAACATTGACTTTTCAACACTAGTTCGTGACGATGATGATATTCCTGATTCTGCATGTAATATTATTGAATGGGAAGATCATATTGGTTGTTGTCATGATACAACCGTTCGTAAACAAAAAGTAAAAAAGGTGATTTGTGCTAAGAGACGTTATCGTTTTATTAAATCACCGATGGGAGTGTTACCTACACTATTGCAAGCTCTACTAGATGCCAGGTCTGGTACTAAGCGAGAAATGAAAGCTGCGAAAAAAGAACTACGTGATTTGTCCGATGATTCTGATCGCGCTCAGTATTTGAAAAAGTTGGTTATCGTGTTGAACAAACGTCAGCTATCATTCAAAGTTTCTGCGAATAGTATGTACGGAGCTATGGGAGCAAGGCGTGGGTATTTACCATTCTTACCGGGTGCTATGTGCACTACAGCATGGGGCAGAATGAACATTCAACGAGCAGCGAAACGATTGCAAGAAGTTCATCATGGTGAGTTGGTATATGGTGATACAGATAGTAATTACATCCATTTTCCTCAGTTTGATAACGCTCAGGAATTGTGGGATCACTGTCTTGAAGTAGAAGAAGATATCTCTTCAATCTTTCCACCACCGATGCGAATGGCTTTCGAAGAAGTGATTTATTGGCGTTTTTTGATTTTGACAAAAAAGCGTTATATGTATTTGGATTGTGGTCGGGATGGTGTTGTGTCAGATAAAGTCGGGAAAAAAGGTGTATTGTTAGCGAGGCGTGATAACAGTGCTTTTATCAGACAGGTTTACAAGGAAGCTGTTGAAATGACATTTGCTCGTAACACATGGGATCAGGTAATGAAACATCTATGTGATAGATTCAATAATTTGTGTTCCGGGTTTTTTGGTCATCGAGATTTTGTGATTACGAAAAGTATTGGTGAAATTGCGGATTACGCAACAATGTCGTCGGGAAGACTTGCAATTGATAATACCAAGAAACGAATCAAACAATTAGATGATTATTATATTAAATGTCACGATTGTGATTACGAAAACTTACCGAAACACGAAGATATCAATAAATGTTCAACCATTCTCGACCGATATACTTCTCACGATCCTTTATCGTTTTCTCCGGGTGAAAAAGACATATTCAGGAAAAAATTGGGAGATTGTTGTTATTTTTGCGCAGTAGAAGAGTGGAGAGCTCGAAAACGAGGATTACCAGCACACGTTCAACTGGCAGAAAAAATGAGACGACGAGGGCAGCGGGTTGACGCCGGTGAGCGTTTAGAGTATATCGTAACTAATATGGATAACTTGAAAGCCAAGTTGTGGAGAAAATTAGAACACCCAGATTATTACAAGACGAGGACTTCCGCTATCAAGGTAGATTATCTTTATTATTTGAAATTGTTGTCTGTGCAGATGGATCAGTTGATCTCGGTGACTTACAAACAGGAAAAGTTTACAGCAACACAATTAAAAGCTCGATTACAAAAGGTAAAAGTTTGCGAGCAGGTTAAAAATATCTTCACACCGGGATTAGAATTTCTCTAAAATGAATGAATATAAAAACTTTTTTGTATAACAAAAAAGTTTTATGGCATGTTTAATACCCAAACCATCATCACAAACCTTAACTACACAATTGACACTCGAAGAAGTTCTTCCTCTTTTGAAACAGGAATTGCAAAATACAGATATCGATTTGAAAACTAAATTAACCAATATTAGATCTTATGCTACATTAGGTTTGTATATGCTGGGTACGCAGGAAGTTGTGTCTCAAAAAGGTCAAGATATTCTTAGAGATAACGAATTTATGAGGGATTTAGTCATTTTAATGAAAACACCAACTTTCAAAAGATTTCGAAAAAAACATATGAGTCATGATATCAAATCTTCTCTAATCTATTTTGAATTGTACGAAATGCTAGATAAGTTTTATAAAAGGCAAATGAAAGAGACCATACCAGATGACATTGCAGCAGAGTTGTTGAAATCTATTATTTCGCGTAAAGAATATAGAACTCCTCTTGTTGGAATTTTGCATCAATACATACAAAAGGGTGGTAGCAGGAAAAAGCTGTATCAAAAATTAGAAGAATTGTTTTTAGATACGGAAGTTACCACAACTTTAACATTAAAAGATCATTAATTTTGCCTAAAGCGCAAGCTAATTGACCTGTGGAATAATAAGTAGACAATCTTGACGCCATCAATGTCAAAATGAGTAACGTTGTTTCTACTGGAAATCTATTACTTCGTTTGTCGTTGTATTCTCTTGTTAGCTCTAATGACCAGTAAATCCTCTTTTTTGGATTCCAGAGCTTTCTAGATAAATTTTGTTTCCCTAAAAAGTAAAAACTACCACACAAATCTGAACTTGAGAGAAATAAAAGAACTTTGCTTAGTAACTCGTCTGGTAATAATGAAATATTCATTTATCTTAAATGAATATTATTCTTATACTTGATTCTGGAACATTTATTCCATTCATGGGATCACATGTCATTCCAATCAAAATCCAATTATTCCAAATTCCTCGTCACAACCAATCGCGTGCATGTAATCTCTAATTTCTTTACATGGAGACGCTACATTCGCGAGAAAAGAAGACCAGAATAATGTGGCACCGGGTGTATGAATATGCGTCTTACCAAGAACACTTTGATGGAAGAATCTGGTCAAGTAAGATAGCCCCATTCTGGTCTTAGGTGCAAGACTGTCTCCGGCGAGTACTCTGTACACCCAAGACCTACCGTTTCGGGTCATAAACCATCTCATGTAACATTTGGTGGGTGGATTGTTGCACACGCAGTCACCGTGGCAATATAAAGGAGATACTGTTTCATTCAAATGCCTTTTCATCATAGATGTGGCTCCTTCTAAAAGTGACTCCATAGCATAGTGCATCATCAAATATTTTACACGTTGTCTGCGTGGTGTGTGAGGACACTCAAGCGGTGCATGTCCATTAACTTGGCGATACAATACAGGAGGAGCCATTACAAATCCTAGATCGTTATTTACGTGGTTAAACTTTAATCTCCAACGAGCGGTGCTGGGGTCTGCCCAATGACCACTACCACGACGCCACCAACGTTGTAAGACACTCGCTTGCTTATCTCGGGCTTCCTGACAGGCGCGGTAATAGACGTTTATCACCACTGGGAGTATTCTCATAAACAATTCTCCCGTATTCTTTGAAATCGCTTGATTTTTATATGCATTCATCCTATTTCTCTGTTTATTTTACATGTAAAAATCAATTTCTTCGGTGATTATTTTAATTCTATTGCGACTTTTGACTCGTCGCTAATTCCGATGAATAAAGGCTTAGACACGGGATTTGGTGCCTTTCCGGTATTCACAATCGCTGAACTTTCGATACCGGAAAGCTTAATATTTTCCCTTGCTCGAATAGTATTACATTCATTAATGAGATCTAGACCACAGCCGTTACCGCATTCAGCTTTGATGACACTTACATCCATATTTTTCATAAATACTTGTTCACTACCCACAATAGCAATCCCACGAGACGCACCACCATTGTATTCTGTTTTCAGAGGTACAACTGCGGCTTTACTAGCGGTCTTTTCAGTGGAATCAGCTCCGGGTAAAGAAGCATTTTTAATATTCCGAATTTGCATATCAAAACATTTAACATCTTTGCCGGCAGACACAAACAATCCAATAATACCTTTCATTACATGTGCCATAGAGTCTCCACCAGACACGAAATAGTAGTTATTATCTAAGAGTACTTGTTCTAAATCGTCAGCACCACTCAGGGCCCAATTGATAATGGGATCAGTGATGTTAACAGTACCACTTCCTGGTGAAAATTTAGCTACGAACAGTTTAGCATCGGACACAACGTTGCCCACGTAAGCACCGGCTGTTGATGCTACTAGTACTTGGAAAACACTTCCCACTGGTCCAACTTGTACCTTACCACCATAAGCAGAAGGATCGTGATTAGGATCATTGGCGTTACTAATACCGATGATCTCACCTTGACCCGTTTCCATATTCTCTATCTGAACATTGTGGATGATTATATCTTCATTTCCGACGGCACCAACTCTAGACGTTTTGAAACCATTCACCACCACGCCTCTAGAATTAATAACAATACCATAACCACCACCGTCGTAAAGTCCGCTAGAATTCTTGAATATACCATCGGGTACTGGTTGATTTGCTTTCACAGCATCTAGAACGGTGTTCATCTCCGCAACCAGACTATTCAAAATCTGCTCGCCTGTTTTATTAGTCCCACCGGCAAATTCTAAAGCAGCTGTTGGCTGTGCTGCTATAATTTGTTTCAAGAAGGGTTGGATAAATCTTCCAGCTGAATACGTGGACAGCACAGGAATGGTACGAGACATGTTACAAATGTTTACATTTCTGGTCAAGCAGTGAATACCACCGTTAAGTGCAATTCCAGCAACCTCAAATTCAACGATATTTAAATTTTGAATGATCACTTTTGTCATACTATTCCCATGAATTCCATGATGGGAAGACAGTCCCAAAGTACCATTGGCTACCAAACATGTATCCGCGGATGTGATCAAATCTCCAAAATTAGCGGGGCCCTGATTCGGTATGAAAGGTGTACTCGCAAGCTCTATATTAGCGTAGAAACGCTGTTGTAAATCAAATACTTTGGATTGTCGTAATATCTTACCATTCAGATCCAAAAAGATGTTTTTACCTTCCACGGTAATAGCTGCGAAGAACCCTAGATGGTAGCCACCAAATGGGGCTGTTGGATACTCAGCACTAGCACCACCAGCTGTCTGAGCCGCGGTTGGTAAAAAGTCATCATTGGGATTTGGCTCAAACACTATGTCCTCCATAAGCACATAGTGCGCTGAGTGACGAAGCCTCACTGTTCCGTTAGCAAAATCAGCTTGTCGTAATTCAACTCTGGCTCCCGCAACAGGATTGGCTTTAAAAGCGGACCACGACATTGTTGGACCATCAGTCCATTCCATAAAATGTGCGACAACCGCTTTAATCTCATCGCTATATAAATTAGCATATTTAGTCAAACTAGTGTCTTTGTAATTATCAAAACTGTAAACCTCGATCCAAGCAGGTGTAGGGTTTCTCCATTTGTATGCGTTCATTTATTACATATGATAAAATTTATCATATGTAAAAATCGTCTGGTTAAGAAATTTTGTCCTCGGGGTGGAAAATCCAAAATCAACGACGGCTCTTTCTTTTTTCTTTCTTTCTTTCTTCCTCCTCGTATTGCTCCCACTTGGCCTTCAACTCTCGGGTCATCCCTTTAGAAAGCCGTTTTTTTAATCGTTTTAATCGTTGTTTGAAATTTTCTTGGTCATTTTTAGCCTTTTTTTGTAATATTTCGATTCGTCGTTTTGTCTCATCTACGTTTGCCTTGTTTTGTTTTGCTAGTTCTTGCAATCTCGTGACGCCGAAGAGTCCTTTTGTATTTATTTCCAACACACGGTCATCTAGATTTCTTTTTACACGAAGGGCTGTGTTTGATTTACCAATCATTGATTCCTTTAATCCTGCTATTTCTTCCTCGTTTTCAGGTTTTTCTCCTTTTAAACTTAGAAACGTATCCTGATTTGTTAGCTTTTGTATTTCATTCCTATCTCTTTGCGCACCTATAAAC
>Ga0315315_10006555_pt1 | contig 10761 bp, 8 predicted proteins | sample M140m3416metaG_FD_203699 | JGI IMG/M metagenome (GOLD analysis project Ga0315315, IMG submission 203699) | Ammonia-oxidizing marine archaeal communities from Monterey Bay, California, United States - M1 40m 3416 | ecosystem: Environmental > Aquatic > Marine > Intertidal zone | place: USA... | reverse complement strand
AATACTCGTACTTCTTCCCATAGAATTCTGTCCGCTTCCAACGGACGGGTGAGGCGTACTTCTACCGCAACTAGAACATCGGGCCTTATTCGACGGACCTTGTCCAGGAAAGCGCATCGTGCCTCCGCTGGGATACGGGCGAAGGGCAAATATATTTTTCGGGCGATTGATCAAGCATCGCGCCGAGCAACTTCTCGATCCATCCAACTTGGTCGAGGCATCAAGATCCAATTGAGGCAACGAAGCCGAGCTGCCGTCCTTCGGCTTGACCAGCTTGACCGGAGGTACCGGCTAGCAGAGTCAGTGGTAGGTGGCACGTGCTCGAGCACCGTTAGCAATTTTTTGAGTGGATCGATGTTACTGTGTGCGGTGTCCGTTGTCGCAGCTGCCGTCTCTGTCGCAGTCGCAGGAAGGTGTCAGGAAAGACGTGGAGTCTCCTCGCATCAACGACAACGCTTCCGGCGTTCGTATCTTGGATCTTCCGGTCGATCTTTCCTCCCTAATGATTTCCGTACATCTATGTAATTACTTGAATACTTCGAACCGTATTATTTTAGGATTGGGCTTGATGAATCATCTTGGAAATCTGGTTAATTCCTTCCCTATGGCCAGTCTTGGTCAAGACAATCACGTTGCAAAGCGGCTTTTCTCCTGTCTCCTTCATGGCAGCCGTCTGAGGGATGTCAAATGTGTAGACAATATCGGCATTCGAACCGAAAACCTCGTCGTCAAAATGTTTGTAATATACAGGAGATCCCTCCCCTCCAGAACGAAAGCACGGAGCCAGGATGACGAAAGCACCAAAGTCAAGGCTCTTGCGCTCGTCCTCCCCACCTCCCGCATTTTTTACCGCCCAATCCATATCTTCAACAAGCTGTTGATGTAGCACTTCGACAATTTCAAGAGGCATGTTTACCATGCGATTATGTACGAAAAATCCAGCGGGTCGCTTTGTCTCTCCGGACAGGACCGTCTCTAATTCCTCCTTATATTGATCCGGACAATTGTCCAAGCACAATTTCTTGAGATAACGAATTGCCGGGTTCGATCCCTTGGTCGTCACATTTAGGACGGAGGCAAATCCAAAAACGTCGTCATCCCCATCAGTGTATCCCTCGGCCGAAATTACAGTGCCTACTGCAACATTTTCAATCATGAGATCGGACAACAGAGATGACTGAGGGGCATACACCGGATTGGAAAGAAGCAGCGTTTTCATACCGTGGAAGAACTTTTCACTCATGTCACAAAAGAGGAAGTCCACATTCACGGTATCTACCTGAGGCTCTTCTGATCTCGCGGTCTTCTTCTTCTTCTTCTCCCTCCTCTTCTTCTTTTCTCCCTTACCATCTTTTATCTTCCGCTGGACATAATCCTCAGGCAAAGGAACCTTCCGTGGTTTCTTGGTCATTGGCCCACCGCCTCCGTCTTCGTCCTCGCTGCTCAATTCCTCATCTGATGTGGTGTACCCAGGTGCCCGGTGGACGACACCTTCCAATACAAGCTCGTCGCTCTCGTCCTCATCAGACGAGTCAGATGAAGACCAGCCTTCCCCTCTGTCGGAGTCATCATCTGCGGTGGCAACGCCTTCTGCCAGCCGCTTCTTCTTCCCTTCTTTCTTGCCCATCTTTCTTGAAGGCGTTTGCTCAGATCGCTTGATTAAGTGCAATGAACAGACAAACAAACAGACAAACAACGCGGGTGACGAACAGACGTCAATCGCCCGCGCGCATTCTGTTTCTCTTCTATGAGCTCTTAGTCATGCTCGTGCTTGGCACACGCTCTATTTTCTGTGGTAGCTACTGTACTAGCTAGTATGCATACATTTACATTCCTCCTAGTAGGATTCATGCTCTAGTACGTACAACTAGTACAGTATGCATATTATTACTAGCTAGTATTATAATTTTCGCGCATTTCTCCTTCTCGTTCTCTGGGATTTCTCACTCATCGTTACACAATATCGATTGCTAATCAATTCCTCTTCTTTGGGCATCGCATTCCGATCGGATCCGATCCCATCTTCGTCCGCGGTTCATCGCGCTGAAATAAGATGCAATACAAAGTCCATCCCTCAGCTGTACTGATAGCCGCTCTGCTTCACATACCCAGTGCTAGCGGCTTTGCACCAGCGTCTTTGCTTCGTAATCCTTCGTTCGCCTCGCCGATTGTGCTTCATGCGGAAGATGGAGAATCACCGTCACAAGCGGACGCGGAGGCCAGCCGTCTCCGGGCCAGGGCCGAAGAACTTCGCGAGGAAATTCGCAAGGCCGAGGCGGAGCTAGGAGATTCTAGAGGCAGGGAATACACCGCCCCACCGCCAGACCCGTCCACCGCCGTTGCGGAGCCGAAGGGCATGTCCTTAAAGAAAAAGCGAGTGCTCGTCGTCGGTGCTAACGGTCGCGTCGGATCCATGGTCTGCCGGCACCTTCTACGCACAAATCCGGAGACGGAAGTTGTGGCTGCGGTCCATTATGTGGGTGAACGCACCTCGAGGGGATACGGCAGGCTTTCGTACGAGGTTGGGGCCGAGGACGGCCGCGGCACCATCGGATCGGCGTGGAGTTCTGAGGATCGGAACGCCTCGTTTGAATACGTCGACGAAATGGCTGATTATAACCTTCAGAACCTTCGGGTAGTTGATGTAGAGCTTCTAGACCCTGTGCAATGCATGACGATTACCGAGGACGTAGATAGCGTGGTTTGGTGCGCAACCGATTTTGATGGCAACCGGCCCCGGGCCATAGCTAGCCTCAATGCAGCATTCTTGTTTCGAGCAGTAGCTGACCCAACGAAGGGTCGAGTGGAGATTGAAGGTTTGCGTAATATTCTCGGTGGACTCAAGCAGGGAAAGCAGAATAGAAATGATTTGGAACGCGGTCCGAACGACCCAATTTCATTTGTCCTGATCTCGGCGGAAAAGGAAGCCTTCGGTGACTTCGAAACCCCGTTCGGATCATTCATTGCGATCAAAAGGGAGGGTGAAGAAATGATTAGAAAGGAGTTTCCGAGCCTATCCCACTGTATCCTCCAAATGAGCAAATTCGACGACAACTTCAGCGAAGAAGGCCTTGAAATTTTGCGGGATAATGGAGAGAGCGAGGAGGACCAGAAGTTTCGTCGTAGAATCAATCGACGAGATGCCGCTCGTGCAGTGTCAGAGGCGCTAACGGACGAGACGCTAGTTGACCAGACGGTTGAGCTCTGGACGCAGAAGGTAGGAAGATGAACGGATCCTTAGGTAGTGATTGTCTATATTAAAGATCATTGCGAAGCTTCATATATTCTTTTAACGAAATGCACCCATTCGGCTTCACCAAGTCCATCAGATCATGCTTCTTCAGCCGCTCATTTTCTGACAGCAAGGAGGAAATTGCAACAAAACAACAATCAGCCAAATCATTAGAAAGGCCATCTAAAATACAGTCCAATGCCTTTGACGCGGGCGCATAACGACCACTCAGGTGATACAACACCAACTTTTGCCTTGATTCGTCCCATCTGTGACTTTTCAATACTGATGACACGTCCCCTATATTCATATGCCCTCGATCCCTGGCCAAAGCTGTGTTCTCAAGGTCCAAAAATGTTGCCTCGCAAAGCAATAGTGCCGCAGTAAACGCTTGATTCAGGTAGTCATGGCCCTTGCGTTGCATTTCGTCCTCTGCTTTAAAAGAAGGTTCTGATCGCATTATGCCAGCCGCGCACGTATCGCCGGTGTAGGCAACTTCCAATCGTTCTATAGGCTCTTCCTTTACCTGCACCCCTTTCTTCACCAATTCGCTTATTTGTTTCCCAGTCATATCATTATATTCAGGTTTGAGACCAGATGCTGTTCTAGAGGCAATTGAATACCCAAGAGCCGGATGCCCTCTGTGGTCGACCGAAAAAGCTCGGAGGAACAGCTTCTTCCCCCTGTGACTCTTTTTCTGCTTCAACTCAATTTCATCCCCAGTGTTCACGCCTACGATATTCATTCTCAACAATGGCTCACTTCTCTTACCACGTCCATCGCTCATGGCATCGAGAGCTGCTGTGGCCTTTCGTGCGTCCTCGAGTCTTTCCACCAGGGAGGAGGGCACGTAGTATGTCGGTGTTGAGCCGCCAAACAAGACAGAGTGCGCCCTTGCGTGACTGAAGATACCCCCCACATGGTCGACGTGCCCATGGCTGATGACAACAATGTCGGATTCAAATGCAATGTCAATGGCGGGGGTCGATCCAATGTCAAAGACGACCCGAGTCGGTCTCTTGGAGCTGCCCTCACTCTCCCCGGGTTTGGTGCGCAACACGAAGGATGTTCCAACACCCGCTTTTGACCAGCATTTTTCAATCTCAAAGCAGGAGCAGAAGCGGCGAGGTGAAATCATTGCCAGGGCAGCAAGGAGCAGGGCCGCTTTCCTGTCCCAGCGAGCATAAAAGGGCAACCTTGAGTCCAGAGGAATTTGGTTCCTTAAGAGGGGAATGATCAAGATGTGATTGATCAGATCAGATCAGATGAATGATGGCATGATAACGAACGAAACGAGCCGACATAACCCAACATATTAACAGGTTGCATGCAACAGGACTGTGTAAACGAACCGTAGTCACAGTACACATCCCTGTACTTCCTTTTATGTACAATTGTCAGTTACTCCCCAACTCCGTATCCGGGACTAATAACTATGAAGGGGTTTTTGAATCTTTAAAGATATTCTATGACTAAGCAATGCTTGCAGAACGATCCCTCTTCCTAAACTAAGCTTGCTTATAATACAGGAGAATACATATCTGTGTCTCGCTTTCAAGGCAAATATTCTGAGGACTTTCCCGCCAGGCGCTGTCCGACCAGTCCAGCTCTTTGGCATCCGCTTCGGAGAAGGGGTTCAGCGACGAAGGGATGGAGGTCACCTTTTAGGAGCCAGCGACCCGTTCTTCTTCATCCCATTATCTAGAGACGAACTTAGAGAGTGCCACATCGAGCGCGGGCTGGGGCTGTCTTCCCTACAAGGAGCAGATAATAAAGAAAGAAATCGAGCGAGCAAACCGAGATGGTGGAAGCCCTCCCTACTCAGGCATCGTTAATGAACTTAAGAACCTCGGGGTCAGAGTTTACATAGTATCGTATACCTCAGATGACCTTGTAACCCCAGAAGAGTAGGAGCCAATTTTTGTCGAAGACCACCTATCTCCAGTAAGTTTTGTTGTTCCAAACCTACCAGATGTCATCATTGATCCAATGCTTGCACGAACTGGACTCTTTCGTCTTCCGATCGAGGCGTACATCATTTTCACATTCTTCTTAGGGATGAGTATCGCTGGAGTGTTGGCCTTTACGACCTTTACAGGCGAGGATGATGGCATCATGTCGCGCCTTGACAGCCTGTTTCCATAACAGAGAAGTACGAGTATAGTACGACGTCTACAATGTACAACGCTTTGCCTTGATGCATTATTTTGCTGTTCTATTTCCAATCAATGACTTTCCTTGGACCGAGCTTGCCATTTGAGGTGTTGCGCGAGGTCTGCTGTAACCGTCGCTGTGTGCTTTCAACGACGGCAGTGACCCCCTGCCTAGCGGTGGGCATCCTCACTGCGTAAATTAGGCGTCTCGCAACACTTGCTACTGAACCGCTTAGCTGCACTAGCCCACCCAAAGACGAAATTGTCGCGTCATCACTTCCAAGTGTCATCATTTCCCCCAAATTTAGGTATTCAAAAGGAAGCAATTGAAATCCTTTTCCTGATGAATCCCTCCGCCCAGAACTATTCATCAAGGTTGCAAATAGATTCCAGGCAACTACAGGTGCTTGTTGTATTGCCACCTGCGCAGTGGCCGCATAAGGCACCTGACGCGCACGAGCACAGTCGCCCAACGCAAAAACATTGTCCACGTTCTTTGCTCTCATGAATTTACCGGTAACAATGCGCCCGTTTTTGTCTCGCGGAAGAATTGAATTTAGGGCGCCACGTCTCGTATTGGTAGATGTGGCCCCAGCTGTCCACAGCAACAAATCAGCGTCCAGAACCGTATCTTCTTGGTTCCTGGTTTTTGACGAATTTACTTTGACGCTGCACTTCTTGCTATTGCCATCGGCATAGTTTTCCTCAAACGCACTGACTTTTACAACGTTGGTGTTTGTCATGACCCGTATTCCCGCTCTGTTCAAACCCTCCTGGCCAACCTGCCGATTGAAGTCCGTGGCATACTGTGAATCCAATCATTACATTGAAATGTCAAACGAGTAAGATAACGATAAATAAATAAAAATTTCCGCGCACGCAGCCATGTCAATGCAGCTGCAACATACTCGCAAACAGGACAACAACATACCTGCAAGACCTCGTCGCCTCGATGAACAAGGGTGACCTCAGCCTTATCCTTGCCACCGAGCCGTTCCAGCGCATTAAGAGAGAGTTCCACGCCACTATACCCCCCTCCAACAACCACGACCCTGAGCGCTTCTTCTTGCAGCTCTGATATCGAATCAAGAACATTGAAACGTTTTTGAAGCTCAAAGCACTGCTCGACAGTATAGAACGGCAGTGCAAACTGGTCTGCCCCAGGAACTGACGAGAGATTCAAATCTGCTCCTGTGGCAACAACGAGGGCATCGTATCCCATGGTATCTCTGATTTGACGCCCACTTTGAGCATCAAACTCACTTGTGTGCACGACATTATTCTCAACATCGATCCCGTTTACTTCACTCTTGATGAAATCAATATCTGTGCCTTCCAACAATGAACTGTACGTTGGTGCGACTTCTTCCAAACTTGCGTCGTCTACGCACAACTCATACAAAAGCGGTAAGAACACGAAGCGCTCGTTCTTATCAATGAGGGAAATCCGAGGCTTGCAACCGTCCGGCCAGGGCAAACCCGCGAGGGTTAGCGCTGTATTTACCCCCCCAAAACCGCCCCCAACGATGCATATTCGCGGTATAGATGGGTCTATGGCGTCTGCCTTGGACTGGAGATGATGAGCAACTTTTGCACTTCGGTAAGATGTGGCAACCAGGGCGATTGGCACAAAAGCGTGGGCGAGGCAGGACGACACGAGTAACAGAGCGATGATGTGAGTCATCGTTCGGTAAGCGCGTATGTGTCTATGTTGTCTCGGGGACTATTCTATGTCATATTGATCAACATCCCTTCGCTCTCTCGTTGCGCTGCTTTATTTTCGGCGTCAAATAAAAATGAAAAGAATGAGTCAGATTGCAGATGAAGATGTGTATATGCATGCATACTACAGACTGTGTTATTACTACTTACAGAGAGGAAATATTGCAAAGTACATGCACCATCAATTGCAGAGTGACAGGCTTTGACGCACACTGTACTCTAGTAATAGAGTATGCATCCGTATTCTCTCGTAGTATGCATACTAGCTAGTAAGTACTTGAGCCTAGTAGTATGCATACTCACATTCACTATGCGTATAGGCAGTTACTGTAGTATACGTACCGTAGTTCGATATTATGCATTCTCTCTCTCTATAATATTTTATTATGCATAATATACTCTAGCTAGTAATAATGCCTACTACGAGCGTAGATAGCTAGATTATGCATACTAGCTAGTACTACAGTACTATGGATACTAGGTACTCGTAGATAGTATGCATACGAGCTCGTACATGATTTAGTGTCCAAACGCTGGGTTCTATCCATACTAGCTAGTAGTAGTTAGTCGACTATTCGTCAGGGGGGTAAAAACCTACACTGTAGTTCCCCTAAAAAAGGTATAGATTTAATCTATTCATACTACTAGAGTACGAGCTCGTACTGTAGTAGTAATACGAGCTCGTAGCTCCTTAGAGAGAGGATATTCCGTCATTTTTATGATTCTCCGTAGAACCATACTACTAGACTAGTAGCTAGTACAGTGTTCTTCGAGGACGGGGAAAGCTCGGTTGTGCTGAAAAAACCCCATCAGTATTACTCGTAAAAGAGTCGTCAAATAGCTAGTATTCATGCTCTAGAGTAGTAGTAGTGGTAGTAGTAGTACAGAGTAGGAGTAGCAACTAAAATAGTAGTGGGAAGATCTTCCTCATCTTCGATGTCAGGATCTCTCATGTATCAGCCATCAGCCATCAGCTGCCAGTCAGGCATAGCTTCCTTGCCTTGCCTTGGGCTACATTGACGAACTGCGTTTTGGCCTGGGACTCCACCATAATGATATATGCATTCGCCCTCACCAGTCTTGCCATTTTAGCGCAGTTGGTGTCCTGCTTTGTTGCTCCAACAAGAAAGATCGCATTTTCAAATCGACCATCTACCCCTCACCTTTTGTACAGCACAGAAGAGAAAGGTGTCAATGAGCCCGTCGACATTGGTATCTCCCCTCGGCAATTTCAAGCTTCTGATATCGATGACACCAACACACCACCTTCCCTATCCAAGATTTTTGACTACCTCCGCTGCCTCAAGTCAGGATCTGACATTCGAGGACAATTCTTTGACCATAGGCGTATCGGTTCGTTCATCAATGTCATTCACGCTCTAGATAGCCGGCCCGATGGGTGCCCTCCGCCTCTGACCCCCCTAGCCGCGCACTGCCTCGGAAGCTCCTTCGCCTCTATGGTGAAGGAGCGCTTTCCCATGAAGGAGGAAGTAGTCGTGTGTATTGGGCGCGATCCGAGGCCCCACGGCGTTCGACTGTCCGATGCCTTTGCGCGTGGGGTTGAAAGCGTCGACGGTGCGAGGGCCCTCTACAACAACTTATCGACAACCCCGTCAATGTTTGAGTTCTGCAGGGTCGGAAAGTGCGACGGGGGAGCCATGATCACCGCCTCTCACCTTCCGGAGGACCGCAATGGGATCAAATTCTTCACCTCGGCTGGTGGATTCGACAAGGCAGATATAGATGACCTCATTAGTGGCGCCATGACCGAGGCTCGCGGGTGGCACGACTTTGGCGTTCTGCCCGCATCATCTGGCAAAGAGGGTGTTCAGTGCTCGGAATGGGTGAGTTGATGTTGTCCTCTTACAACATGTGAATTCTTCTTGACTTCAATGCATTTCTCTTACATAATTTATATTCTGTTCTCCGTCTCAGGTCGATTTCATGCCTGACTACAAGGATTCGCTTCGAAACGCTATCATTCGTGAAGTCAAGGGCGACGCGACGGGCGATCGCCCCCTCGAGGGTCTACGCATTGTGGTCAACGCAGGCAACGGGGCGGGATACTTTTTTGGTGACATATTGAATGACCTTGGCGCCGATGTATCGCATTCGATCCTCCTCCAACCTGACGGCACCTTCCCTTCTGGTGTTCCTAACCCCGAGGATAGAAAGATGATCAAGGAGACCACTATGAAGTGCGAGGAATGTAACGCCGATCTTGGCATCCTGTTCGATACCGACGCCGATCGATCTGGATTTATCCTTCCCAGAACTGTTGACGGGGGCAATAATGCCGATTACGAACCACTGAATCGTAATCGCCTTATTGCCTTGCTTAGTACAATATTTGCCAAGTCCTCTCCAGGGTCTACCATTGTAACGGACTCGGTCACATCAGAAGGGCTGAGTAAATTTCTCGTGAATGATCTTGACCTGATTCACGTTCGCTTCCTCAAGGGCTACGCCAATGTGATTGGAAAAGCCAGAGAAATTCTTGAGAACGGAACCGGTCAGGCCGAGATGGCAATCGAGACCTCCGGCCACTGTGCAATGAGGGAGAATGGATGGATGGACGACGGCACGTATACAGCAGTAAAGGTGGTGGGGCTGCTAGCTAGGACCGTCAAAGAAGGTGGCAACAGCTTACTAGACTCAATTTCGGGTCTCGAGGAAATGCCGGTGGAGGACGAGATTCGAATGGAGGTTGTCGATGGATCGCTCGATTCTACAGGCCTCATTTTCGACCAGCTCGCCGAGGCAATTGCTCGCCGTGCTAATGAAAAAGGTGGCGAAGAGGGCTGGGAGCTGGATGAGGAAAACTTGGAAGGCGTCCGCGTTAGGACTGGTGGTGGTGCATTTTTCATGCTGCGGAAGTCTCTTCATGATCCTCTCATCTCTCTTCAGGTTGAAGGCAAAAGTCACGATGAAGTGAAGTCCAACGTCATTTTACCAGTTCTAGCCATTATTGAAAAGCATCCCAGCATCTTGGATGGATTAGATGTCGAACCTCTTCGGCAGTAAAATATATTTGAGCATTTTAGGTCGAGTTTTGAGGCAGTTTGTCAACTGCATATACTACTACTACTAGACTAGTAGCAGTAGTAGCACTATTAAATCCTAGTCAATGCGGTAAAGAATTTTGCCTTTGCTTTTCCCTGATTCGATATGCATGTGTGCGTTGGCCACCTCGTCAAGTGTGAAGGTCTTGTCAATGCTTATGCGGAGCTTGCCTCCCTTGAGCCAGTTGAAGACATCGGCCGTACGCGATGCCAACTCAGAAGGACTGGCGACGTAATCACCAAGTTTGGGCCTTGTCACGAAGTTTGATTTCTTATTGAGGCGAAGTAGGGGAAAGGCCGGTACGGCACCGGAGGCATTGCCGAAGGAAATAAATATACCTCTCGTTGCCAAGCACTCCAACGATATCTCGTACGTGCTCAATCCCACACCGTCCACGACGCACTTGCACCCCTCGCCGCCCGTGATGCCCATGACCTTGCCAATCACGTCGACTGATTCATAGTTTGCATATGTTGCACCAGGAGCCGAATCGAAAACAATGAGCTCATCGCAGCCCACGGTCTTTGCAATGTCCAGCTTGCTCTTCGAGGTGGTGCCGATAACTTTGTACCCCAGAATCTTTGCCATTTG
>Ga0315315_10006553_pt1 | contig 10762 bp, 7 predicted proteins | sample M140m3416metaG_FD_203699 | JGI IMG/M metagenome (GOLD analysis project Ga0315315, IMG submission 203699) | Ammonia-oxidizing marine archaeal communities from Monterey Bay, California, United States - M1 40m 3416 | ecosystem: Environmental > Aquatic > Marine > Intertidal zone | place: USA... | reverse complement strand
CCGAAAGCGTTCCGTGAAGAAGTAGCGGTTAGTATTTAAACGTCCCAACGCGTCCCGCCCCGGGAGATTTCCATTGGCGAAAGATCCGGGCTTAAGAGACGCCATCATTGCCTCTCCCATGTAGGAAGTTGGGACAATCTTGATGAAGTACTGGAAAAGGCCCGTCTCTCCGTTCTCGTGTGTGACCGTCTTGGAAACCCCATCCAGCGTCATGGTCCCGGACCTCCCGTCGCCTGTAGCGTAATCAACGAAGCCGTAGTCCGGGCCGAAGCTCAGTCTGTTAATAACGTGCGAGGCATTAAAATTAGGGGCATCCTCGGGATTAAATTTGTGGATGTGCCTCCCGTTCCTCTCGACCCCTTCGCCCATGGCGATGTGGAAGTTGCCCGCAACGCGCTTGAACGTCATGTACCCGCTCAGATTACAACCCTCCCCACCCGTAATGTGCTTGAGCTCATCCTGGCCACTCTTGCCCTCCCTCTTGCACTGCTCAGCGCTGAGCACCACGGAGTTTGACCCCCACCGCTTGGCCCGGTAGGCTTGGATGACGTCGTCGCAAGTGTTGCAGCAGGCCCCCGCGTTGGCCTCGGCGCCGTAGCATGAGCCGCAGTAGTTCGCAGGGAGCTTGCCGTCCTTGAACTTTTCCTCCATCTCTTTCTTCGCGATGTCCTCGGAAGCGTGCTTGTTGGCCTCAACTCGGATCTCGCCCTGGGACACGTATGTTCCATCAAGGTGTAGCCTCTTCTTCACGAGGGTGTCGGCGATGTCGAGCTGGGAATCCCCGGCAACGTCCATGGCGTCGAGGTGCATGTCGTCGCAATGCAGGGCAGGGAAGGTGATGTTGAGATCGACCCTCATCCTCGTGTTGAGGCTAATAAACATTTATTCCATTGCCGAAGGAAAGCGCGAGAAGGAAGGAAAAAAAACAGTGAGACGAAATGGGATGAGCGGCAACCGGCAGATATGACCAGCCATCCATGAATACCGTCGAACCAATGACCCCGCCGCCCTCACCTGGTATCGACGTAGGTGTGTTCAACCAGCCTCCCCTGCTCCGCACGGTGGCTCGCTATCTCGGCGAGGACGAGCAGACCGATCACCACCCAGCTGAACAGCGTCACCTGCCCACCCCGGTCGGTCCGGACCTGGTAATCCTCCTGCACCTTAGGGAACAGGTCGAGGCGGCGGGCCAGCTTCCTCGTCTTGCGGTACTTGCCGTCAGGGCTCCTCGCGCCTCCATAGGAGGTGAGGGGAGAGGCGGCGAGGGCCACGGCGTTGTGCCTCTGACGCATCCCTGTCGCACCTGCGGCTGAGGAGGAGCCGAAGGAGGCGCCCGCGCCGTAGGGGGGGGCGTATTGGCTACTCCCACCGCCATAGCTATTGCCTGACGGGACGGGAGAGGTCACGGGGGAGACATCGACATCCTGGAGGGAGGGGGAGGGCGACTCGGTTCCGCCGCCAGCTCCGTATCGGCCACTGTGGCTGGACGGGATTCCAGCGGCGTGGGTGTTAGCGCTGGATGCATATCTCTGGGTGTAGGCGCCCGGGTCGGCCATGGTAAATAAATTATTATTATTGAAGATCCAACTACTTACGAGCTTATCAGTCGTCCTCGTCCAGGCTGGCTAGCTACTACTCTAGCTAGAGTAGTACTCTAGAGTAGTACTCTAGAGTAGGAGTACGAGCGTACTCTACTCTCGTATACGCTCGTATGCATAGTAGATTACGAGCTCGTATTATGCATAATATGCATAGAAGTTAAGCTCCTACGTAGGAATCCAACTCCATGAGAGCTCGTAGATGATTTACCTACTGTACCCAATTTTTGAAGCTACGCAGACAGCCCGCTGCGGCAGCAGCGGCTCCCGCAGCCGGGATACTTCTAGAGTAGGGAGGGCCGGGCCCCCTCCTCGCCTCCTCGGTCCAATTCTGAAACTACCCGGGGGTGTATTGTTGTGAAAATATGAATACTACTCGTAGCTACTCTCGAACTATTTATTTAGTATGCATACTCTAGTAGTACTCTAGTACTAGAGTACTAGAGTAGGGTAGGAGTACGAGCTCCCGTAATAATACTATGCATAGCTAGCACATACTACTCTTAGAGTACTAGCTAGTACTGTATGCATATTAATAATACGACTCGTAATACATACTCTCGCGTATATACTTATGAAATAATTGAAAAAAATCCCCCCTTATGCGTCACCCTGGTGACGCGTCAACCTGCTCTGTATGATTGTACATGGATATCTAGACGGTGACAAATATTTCTCTTAGTCTGAAAACTGCGAAGGTGACGCGTAAGAGGGTGTAGCTCCCCCCACTGTGTTTCTTCGTATTGAGCGCTAGCTAATATTGAATTTTGCGTCACCCTGGTGACGCATAAGTGAAGTGGAAAACAATGCATACCTAATTTGCATACTAACGCGTCAGAAAGCCGCTTCGTCATCCATCCGAGATAGCGTCATGAGCTCAATGCATGCGTATTGGATTTCACCCCAAGGGGAAGTATGCATACCGTACACGTGTGTACTATGCATACTAATACGAGCTCGTACAGTAGTATGCATACGAGCTCGTACATACTCTATTAGTAAAATTAGAAAATATGCATAATGCATACTACTCTAGCTCGTATGCATAGTACCAGCACTTAGTACGAGTGAGTTATAGCTAGATACGTACTCTAGTACTAAGAGGAATACCTCTATGCGTACTGAAAGAACTTTTGCCACACTCTTCCAGAACTTCAAGAACGAGGCGTCAGGAGGTGAAGCCAGGCAGAAAGAACCATGGGGAAGACACGGAGCCGCCACCTCAGATACCGCGCGCCTCCCGCGGCGGCGGTCCTAGTCCTAGCGGGGATGAGGATGTCGACAGTCGTCGCCGCCTTCGGCATAACCGGTGCTCGGATCTGCGGTCCAGAATTGTCATCGGCGCCGGCCTGGCACCGGGCTCTGGCGCCGCTGGCCAGTTTCCGAGGTACCGCGAACCGCCGCCGCGAGCTGGTCGTCCAGCACATGTCCGATGTCAATGGGGGGGTGGGAGATGGCGGCGGCGGTGGCGGCGGCAAGGGGGGTAAAGGAGACGGCTGGCTGGACCGGGGGGAGGAGTCGGATCAACTCCGCGAGGTCCGGGAGCTGATCTCCGAGCAGAGCCTGCCGGTCTCGTTTGGCATTGAGGGGGAAAGGAACGGCGAATCCCCGTCCGCGGATGATCCCAGCGAAGAAGAAAGGCCCGACGGCGATGAGGAGGAGTCAGCCGAAGCGCCAGCCAACGGCACCGGCGCTGTGAGTGCCGGCCTGGCCCGCCCGGACGATGGTTCCAGCCAGGGGAGCGGTCTGGATCTCAAGGACAACCCTTACCTCGACGTCGTGTCCCGCCTCAGCCCTTCGGATCTCATCTCTAAGTTCACATCGAGCGCCCACCCCCGCGTCCAGGACGCCGTCCGATCCACTATCCTCGGCCTCATCGGCAACCTTCCCAAGATGGCTTTCGACACCACCACCGTGACGACGGGCGAGAGACTCGCCAGCCTTATGTTCCAGCTGCAGATGACGGGATACATGTTCAAGAATGCCGAGTACCGGCTTAGGTAAGTCTGGTTTCATTGGTTTTAAGGCGCTTTTGACTTTGCCACAATCTTAATAGCTGACTTGCCTGCACATTTTTTCTGGACGAGCGCTCTAACCAACATCAACTTCTCCTCTCCTCGAAACAGCCTCGCACAGAGCATAGGTATGGACAAGGCACCTTCCATGGAAGGATCAGCGGGAAAAGGCTTCCTCCTCAATGGAGATCATTTTCAAGATGAGGGGGAGGAAGACGGTATCAAGCTTGACGGCAACATTCAGGGCACAATCCGAGTCAAGTACAGGAGAGGAATGGTCGTCGCCGCTGACGATGACGAGATGGAGGAGGAAGAGATGGAGGAAGAGCCCGAAGATGAGCTGCTAGCTGAGCTGAGAGAGATGCGTGAAGCCGATGGGATGGAAATAGAGGTCGATGCCGCGGCGTACATGTCCGAGCTGCGAGATGAGGTGAAGCGCCTCAAGGAGGAGCTGCAGGAGACCCGCAAGGCGAAGGACGAGACTGTTAAGAACGACCTTCTCCTCTACATCCGGACCATGCCAAGGGAGGAGCTAACGAGCCTCACTGGCACCGTGAGCCCTGAGGTGCTCAATGCGATGAAGGGCCTTGTGAATGTGGTTATGTCGGGCATTGGAGAGGGGAGGATTGAGGCCGAGACTGTAACCGAGCAGTCTGGGGAAGCCATGGCGCAGTTATGCATGTGGCAGCTGGTGGTCGGTTACAACCTTCGCGAGCTCGAGGTTCGGGAGGAGATGCAAGCCGCTCTTGGCGGCTCATCCGACGAAGAGAATGAGAAACGAACTTGGTACGGCTCGGGATGATTAGTGCTAAAGAGACATTAAAGGATATATAGCTTAGCACAAATATTTAAAGAGATAGATTGGCTACCAGTCATCATCGACCTCGTCGAAGTTACTGTGCTTGTCGCCCAATGCGAAAACCAAAACTTTATTCTGTTCGTAGCAAGGGACGTATATTTTGGCGTAGCCGCTCTGCTGTTCTGCAAAGGCGAAGTCATCGTATCCAATACCGATGCTGCCAACGGTAGCGCCAGTCTCTATCTCGCACATGAGCGAGTAGTTCGTGCTCTCGTCACGGTTGCTGCACTTTTCCTCATGTTCTGACGTCGGCTTAAGAATATAAGCTGCCTCAGCGCAGTCGCCGGCTATCCCAATCAGGGGCCTAGTCCACTTATCGCCGGCCCCCTTTTTAGTAGGATAAAATGTGTAACAAAATCCTGGTGCACCTGGATTGATCAAGTTCCCGATCTGACCCCGAACGCGAAAGCCGGTTGCTATGATGCTTCGGACCCAGGGTTCCGTCTTCCACGCATCCTTTCCAGCGGGAACCCGGTAGGCAAAGAGAGAGCCACTATCTATTGTACTCTTTGATGACGAACTCGTAGAAGCTGCGTCTGGATTTTCCTTTGCACCCAATGAAGGCCTTCTATCCAAAGCTGTGCTGGTATTTGTTGACTCGTCTGCAAACGTACATTCGTGGCTGGTGACGAGCAAATGCGAGAAAGAGTCCCCCGGTTTCAGCGTCTCCACTGTGCTGCCGCTATCAACGACTGTTTGCACTTTAGGCAGGGCGATCCCGTCGAGATTGGCCAGGATAGAGGTGAACGATGCACCGCAACGCTCGTCTAGTGTTCTGCGAAAGATGACTTTGGGTTTCTTACCTATTTGTATCGAGTGGAGCGATAGTTTTTGGCTGAAGAATTGGCTCGCAATTAGTTCAATCGTATCATCGGCTGAATCAAGATCTGCAACACTGAACATGACATCAGGGCCCTCGTCGAGAACTCTAGCCTTCCATGGAGTATTACTTGCAGAAAATGGGTCAAACAAGGTCCCATCCTCATCCAAAGGGGTACCAGTTTCTGGATGGAATGAGTGGGGTTCAGGGCATTCGAGCCAAACGAGCTGTCCTGCCTTGGTCCCCCCACCCTCTTGATTACCACCGCTTGTAGCACTGAGAATGGATGGGATCTTTGCTCGTGCCGTGAGAATAGACTGCCTTCCATCACCTGTAAGATCCACCCATATGGCTCGATGATAGAACCATTCATCCTCTTCCGGTTCATGTGTGCTTCTCATCCTTCCTTCGTCGCCTCCGGTAAGGCAAACCCTCCATTCCGATTCATCATTTCCAGGGTCGCGGACAATGTACAAGCCTCCCCGATCCCTGCCTGGAACAAGAAAGCCATCAGCAACAAGAAGCGCATCTTCTTGCTCCTTTTCCATGCCAGTAACAGATCTCCCGGGAGCTGTGCCATCGAGGTCAGCCCCATATACGGTTTTCTGGCTGTACTGCACTGGGACAGAGTTCACTTCATTTGGCCAGCGCATGGATTTGGCCGTCCTCTTATTAATATTACCCATGTGACCTGTATCGACATCAAGGTAACTAATATGAGAGAGAGAACGATCGCCACGAGGCGTCAGAGAAAATCCTGTGATCCAAAGTCGGTCGGAATACCGTTCGGCTTGCCACCACCGGTCGTGAAAAGGGTTGTCAGCTCTAAATTTCCATCGATTCCATCCGCCGTACTTTTCTTTCAGTTCGCGGGCCGCAGCACCGGATGAACCAGCCCCATCCCCAGGTAAAATATTGAGATAGCCAGGTCTGCGGACGTGCACTTCAGCCAGCAATTCAATAGTAAACACGTCATATTCTCCACTTTCTTCGTTAACACCATTGTCGTCAAGCCACCCATCGTCGTCGTGGAAGCGGTCGTATGATACCAGTGACTTGTCTATTGATGTGCCATTAATGAGAACCTCGGAGGTGGCAGCCGGAGCACCCCGTTTTGCCTGTCCCAACCACTTTCGGGTAGGATTTTCTCTTACTGTAACAAACAAAGGGTATTGGCCTGTGACAAATCGTTGGCGACGCGTGGTGGATGCCATGAGATTCTGGTACGTTTTGGACAACCCTGCTGTTTTGGTTGAAGAGCTCCCGCTGCTAGCTAGCCCTCCTCCTCCCCCCACGAGAGCGGAGAGATAGTTCTCCTCTGGTGTTCGCGGGCGCGTTCGGCCAAGTTGCTCTGAGGAAGATCGCAACAATGAAGCAAGCTCCTCCTTGAGTTTCTCTCTCAGATCAATTTTGGGCGGCTCCAGCAGGTGCGCTTCCTCGCCTCCGGTGGGAGCAATACTAGTAGTACTTCCAAGAATGATCGGGTCTTCACCTAAATCCTCGTCAGCTGAAATAGAGGTTTTAAGCATCTCGTGTGCATCATTTTTATCAATAGTGACAATGGCTGGAGCCTCAGAAGCGGCAGCAGCCTCAAGCTCATCGATCCGCACTGCCTCGTGCAATTGTGTAGATATTTTCCATCTCGGCCAGTCAGATCTTCTCCTTCCAGCGACACCACAAGGTCTTCCATATGATGGCGATGTATGTGGAATATTATACGCCGCCGCCATGAATGCGGAGGAAAGTATGTAGGAAATGATAGTGAGAATGTATCGCGGGGAGGGTGATGACCAGTCGTTCCTTCTGCTGGTTCTTTCCCCTTGGGGAGCAGAATCCCGCCGCCGTTTACGTCCCGAACTAATATGGTTGTCTGAGATGCAGTGGACGGGTCGCCTGGTTCTTGGCAGCGAAGAGGGCGGATGGGCCCGCATGGTACTTGGTTCGTCCATGGGGCGATGATCGACCGGGCGAGATGAACAGAGGAGGCGAAGGCAACCAGACGGTGGATATCCTGGAAGTGCGGATACTACTGCATTCTGCATTCTGAGGTTTACTGACGTGAATCAGTTCTTCTTCTCGTTTGGGCGTAATGATGGGCGTACCATGTATGGGGGTGTGCGTAATGTGGGGCGTTCCGTGATTGGGACTTCAAGTGACTCGCGTTTCAAATCTAACTTGGTCGCACAGACTTCCGAAGTACCACGAGCTTGGTTCAATTGCGTCCGGCGCGCGACCACACACACCTTCAATTTTTTCCTGCGACCCCTCACCACCATGAGCGTTGACCTCGCTCCATCCGGAGAGGACCTGAAGACTGGCCCATTCGGCATCCTATATGATGCTGTGAAGGGAAATACACAAGTATTGGTTAATGTGCGGAATAATCACAAGATATTGGGCCGCGTGAAGGCGTACGATCGACACATGAACCTGTGCGTATTTGCTCAGAGTTTTACCTCTCTTGAGTATTGTTGCTTCACTCACCGCCGTGCATATCTTGTCTGTGTGTTCAAAATCGCTCACCTTTCGAATGGCTTGCTTCCTTTGATTGTTTTGTGCTCTTCTTTTCAGGCTGCTCGAGGATGTCAAAGAAATGTGGACTGAACATTCCAAAGGCGGGAAAGGGAAGTCAAGAGGGACGGCTGTGAACAAGGATAGGTACATTAGCAAAATGTTCCTCCGCGGCGATTCCGTGATTCTTGTGGTGAGCAATCCAGCATCGCTTGCGGCGCAGCAACAATGATCACGTGGGGGCGTGAGACATTGAACTATTGATCGGTAAAAACTTAGTGATTCTGTGACTTTTATGTTTATATTTTGGCTGCTGTAGGAAATGAATCATTACTCTCGGTCTGACAGCTACCTATATATATTCAGTAGGAAAAGACATGTTACTCGCTACTCTTGCTTGGCTTTTAAGTGTGTTACAATTTAAGTTATCAGCAAAATCATTCATGATACCAAATGCCAATCTTTCGACCCGCAGATGTGCCGGTTTGCTGGACTCCATCATTCATGCGTGGTTTCATTTCGCGCCGTAGCCTGAACCAAACGGCTCCCAGTATTGTCAGAAAGGCGACAATCGCCACAGCAGTAATTTTTGTGGACTTTACCTTGCGCTTCTTCGGGGTTGGTGTAGGCGAAATCGGCGTGGGAGTTGGTGTGGGAGCCTGTGTGGGAGCCGGATCGGCACACAAGTACTTCTCAGGGGATACATTTCGAATGTTCAATTGCCTCCACTCCACCATTGTTTCCTCGTTTCCTATGTTGGAAATTCCGACATAATTCTTTTCTCCGAAAATATGGTCATCATTTGCCGCACCGCATTCTGCCGGGATATCTTTCGTGGTTTTCCATTCCGCAGCCTTGTCTTCGAAGGAGTGGGCTAATCGCCATCCTTTTCCATCACCAAGGTCGACGTAAAGTTCGAGCAGCGTAATGTCCTCCTCTCCCTCGTGGTTGCTAAGCACGACGAATTTCATCCCGATCCAATCTGAGAGAGATGAACCAGTCATAGATGGAAGCGAAGCCTGATTCCTTGCTGAGTACGAGTTCTTGGATCCCCTTTTGAAAAACGAAACTTTTCCGTTGTCCCTTCGAATCTGAGCTTGGTAGTAACGGGAATTGCAACCATCGTCCCGAGGTCCGGAGTAGTTGGTTGGCGCGATCATGTTGAAGCCTGAGGCAGGCTTGACGTCACCGTCTTGGACATATCGCGCGTACCCAGTGAATTCTATGTTTTCAAAGCCAGGCGACGGTGAACCCGCTGCTTTCGCTCGCATGTAAAGCTCGGCAGAATTGGTAAGAGTGGCGCTTCCCGAGCTAATTGTGATATTACCCGTTCCACGAACTTCTGTTCGGTCATCTTGGGGGTCGGCGCCGACAGGGGGGGATGACAGCGTTCTTAGATTTTCCCATGAGGCGTGCCAGTCGAGTGTGGTTTTGCTTGCATCGGAATGGTACATCATTTCGTGCCCAAACATGTCTCTGGGACCGCAAGATTTTGGCAACCCGCAGCAGTCCTCACAAGGGTAGCGCTCACTCTGAATATGGGTATTATCGACCCCCTCCATCCCGTTCTCATACCAAGCTTGCAGCGCCACGACTTTCTTCAAGCTATCAATTTGTACATCGTAGCCGTTGCAATGCCGCTGGCAGGAGTCGATGTAGACTCCGTTCTGGTTCTTGGTCACGGGTTCAATCATGACACTCTCGAGAATTTTGTCCTCGACCATGATTCCAAATGCATTTATTTCATCGTCGTCGCCGTTGCTAAGCATTATTGAGCCTCTCGCCCAGTCGTCATAGATTGACTGCATAACGAATACGGGAACCTCGGTGTGCTTCATCACGTTCTCGGCAAGGAGACAATCGAGCTGATTGGATTGCTTGGCGAGACATTTGGGGGGTAGGACAGGTTCGTGTAGAGCCATTCCCTGCGACATGAGATCTTCGTAGGTAGAAACACCACTCTGGTCATAATTGACAAAGAATCCAGATTCGGAGGCACAGACCACCTTCGCCTCCGAGGCTTGCGCTTTAACTTGAGTAGCCAAGCGATCACAATTGGTAATGGCTGCAAAGCCGCCTGCACTGCAGCCACCAATTATTATGTCCGTTGCGCTATCTAGATTTTCGTTTTGCAACAAATCAGATATGGACGATTGCAGAATGGTGCTCCCCCTGAAATACATTAGCTGGCCGTCCTTTATCACGGAATCTGAAGCGCCGCCTAAGAAAGAAAAGCCGTCGCAGTAACGAATGTACACCTTATTCCAGTTGTGCATGAGCGGATTTTCGGAAGGGTCGTCATCGAAGAAGGGTGTACGTCTCACAAATGATTCAGAATGAGAGGTTGACGACCCGAAGGGTGTATTCAGCCGCGCAGCGCACTGATTGATAGACCCACACCATCCACCACCCTGCAGTTCAATGTACCACTTACTGTGACCTGTATCGACGCCAGGAGAGTGATAGTATGTGCCAGGAGTGCCGTCCAGGCAACGTGCGTCTGGGTAAGCTCGGAGAGAATGACGCGACATTTGGGCATATTCCGCAAAGGCTAGGTGACCGCGCTCGGCGACCAGTAGAACGATTAAGGCAGATAGCTTCATTGGAGTTAAAGCCAGAGAGCTGTGGTGATGATGCCAAATTGACAGTATGCCGATGAGACAGCCAAATGCGGTATAAAATTATGTGAGGACCCCGTGGCGACGCGAGGATAACGAAGAGAAAAGGAAACTGTAGTAGATGTGGATCTGGGGGCATTCTACAACAAAGTCTAGCTGAAGCGAGAGCAGTCTTGGTAGCACCAGCGAACTAGGAGGACTAAAAAATGCGAGGGTTTTCGTCCTGACAAGGCGGAGGGTTTTTAGTCCTGGAACTCTGGAACCTCCAGATTTGGCAGAAAGTACTATATTCTAGTACGATGTGGATCTGGTGGCATTCTGCTGGATCTACCTGCAATGTT